>WBZU01002226.1_pt1 | contig 13610 bp, 11 predicted proteins | sample 5204311 | NCBI WGS metagenome assembly WBZU01 (sample SAMN12344359, study PRJNA552823) | activated sludge metagenome | biome: Activated sludge suspended growth; feature: Nitrification reactor; material: Wastewater; isolation source: activated sludge from nitrification reactor of wastewater...
AGGGCGACGAGCGCGACGCCTGGCAGGTCTTCGCCAACGGCGGGGTCGCGGCGACCTGCGCCCTGATCCAGTGCTGTCGCCCCGACCTCGACCTCGTCCCGGCGGTCCTGGGCGCGCCCGCCACGGCGAACGGCGACACCTGGGCGACCGAGCTCGGCCCGCTCTCGACGCGTCCGCCGCGCTCGCTGCGGACGCTCCGGCGCGTCCCCGCCGGCACCTCTGGCGCGGTCTCCGGCCTCGGCTTCGCCGCCTCTGCCGCCGGCGGGGCGCTCGTGGGCGCCCTCGTCGGTCTCGTCACCGCCGGTCCGTGGTCGCGCTGGCTCGGCATCGGCGTCGTGTGCGGGGCCCTCGGCGCGCTCGTCGACAGCCTGCTCGGTGCGACTGTGCAGGCGAGCTTTCGTTGCCCGACCTGCGCCCGCGCCTGCGAGTCCGCGCGCCACACCTGCGGCGCAATGACGGTGCCGACCCGCGGCGTCGTGTGGTTCGGCAACGACGCCGTCAACCTCGCCGCCACGTTCGCGGGCGCGGCGCTCGGCACGCTGCTCGGCGCGTGACCCCACGTGTTCGCCGCGAATCGAGAGGATCTTCGGACGGCGTGCCGGATCACAGCGTGAGCCACGAGGTCGGCGCGTATCCCAATCGCCTGAAGCTCGAATCGACGTCCACAGCGCCGGCGTTGCGCTCCCCCCGGGTACGGCAGCACTGGCCTGTGCTCAGCTCGGATGGATGTACAGCTCGCCACGCGAGAGGACGTAGGTGACGGACATCCGGCGCAGCAGGCTCACATTGAGGTAACCACCGAGCTCGAAGCCGCTGCTGCGGATCACGCTGCCGAGCGTATCGTCGGGCGGCGTGTTTGCCAGCACCAGGCCGCCGACGCCGCCCTTGAGCGGCGCCCCGCCGACCCGCGAGCCCTCGACGTAGATCATCTGCACGCCGGCCGCGGGATCGTCGAGGACCTCGAGCTCGCGCGGCAAGTGGCCGCTCTTGAGGAACTCCTTCCGAGTGACGGTGACGCCGCAGCCGTAGTTCCCGCCGAGGAACACCGGGAACGTGTGAGGCGAGCCGTCGATCGCCAGCGTCGTCGCCGGCACGTTGAACGTGTAAGCATGGATCAACAGGAGCGGCGCCGTCTGAGCACCGGACGGCGGGCCCGTCGGGGCGTCGACCGCGAGCGAGAGGGTCGCGCGCGGGAAATCGTACGTGATCGCGCCGATCCGTCGCAGCGCCTGCCGGCCGAGCAGGAGCCCCGGAACCTCGCCGACGTCGTGCGCAGTCATGTCATCGACGATCGCCGGGACGTCGCGGAGGACGAACGATCCGAACGCAACCTGCGGCACGATCACCACGCCGACCTCGCTCGCACCGCCGTACGGCACGAAGCGCCCGAGCTCCGCCAACCCGAGGCGTTCGGCGAGCGCGCGGTCGATCCTCGCCTCCTCGCGCATCTCGGTCAGCACCACGCGGGTCACCGCGGCGCCGCCGACCGTGCCCAGACTGTGACGGAGCCCCTGCGCCGGATCGAGCCGCAGATCCGAGCTGCCGGACGGGCCGGCCGGCACCAGCAAGGGCCCGTGACCCGCGAGCGGGCGCAAGAAGCCGGCGTGCGCGAGCAACAGCGGTCGGATCTCGTCGTCCGTCCGCATGTCGCGGAACAGCCGATCGAGGGTCGCCAGCGCGCCCTCGACATCGAGCAACGCGTACTGATTCCACAGCTTCGTCAGCTGCGGGTCGCGGTGCTCCGGTTCGTCGACGAGGACGCGATCCTGCAGCGCGATCGCCCGCGCGTGCGCACCGGAGGCGTAGAGGTTGCGCCCGAGCGCCACCACGGCGCCGAAATTCGTCGGATCATGTGTCAGCGCGGCCTCGAAGGCCGCGGTCGAGGCCGCGAAGTCGCCGCCCCGCCAGTAGGCCGCCCCGAGCACGGCGTAGGCGTCGGCGTTGTTCGGATCCCGCGCCAGCGCCTCGTCGGCGCGAAACTTGGCGGACACCCACCGCCCCTGCGCGAGGTCTTCGTTGGCGAGGCGGATCAACGTCGAGGTGACCGGCGGTGGGTCGTCGCGCGTCGGAGTCGGAGGCACCGGCGCGCGGGCCTTGGTGCGGGCGCACCCCGAAGCCTCGAGCACGCCCGCGAGCACGATCACACCGACGCGAAGGCTCCCGCGCATCCCCACAGTCTCGCCCGCTCCCGCCGCGCCGCCAACGGAATGCGCTCGGACCTGTCCCGACAGACAGGCGAGCGGAATCGAGCCGAGCGCGACTCGTCTCGGCGCGCCGCCTGTCCCATCCCACCCCGGGCGGTTCGGGCGGCGAGAGCTCGCAGTGCAGAAAGCGGCAACTCGCCCAGCTCACATCGCGCTCCTCCGCCAGCTCCGGATCGGCGCGGAGCCCAGGACGTGTCGACTCTCCGGAATCCCGCGCCGCGGGTCACGTGCGCGCGGACGCGCCGCCGCGGCGATCCGCGCCGCGACGATCGCGGTGCTCGTCGGGCCCACCGGGCACATGCACCCGAGCGCGGCACCCGGGCCGCCGATGACGGCCGTCACAAACGACGTGTATCCCCGACGTCTCGCCGCCCGCCGCGGTCCATCCTCGACCCCGCGCCCGCGCCACTCGCGGTATCGGACGGATCACGCGTCGACCTCGCCGACCCGACACACTTTGCTCTGGGCGACATGCCGAGAGCCACGATTACCAATTGTCTCACCGTCCATTCCCTCGCTTGCATCCTCGCTACGACCGCGTGCGAACCCGCGCAGGACGAGCCGGCAGCGTCCGTCCGTGACGGCATCGACCTGCTCCCCCCGTCGCCGCCTCCGATCCCCGGATCGCTCGCCGACGAGGCCCTGCCGCCGATCTTCGATCGCGTCACCGGCTACGACGTCGTCCCCGACCTCATCGTCGACGAGGACAGCGCGATCGCCCTCGGCAAGGCGCTGTTCTGGGACATGCAAGCGGGAAGCGACGGCCAGGCGTGCGCGAGCTGCCACTTCAGCGCCGGCGCCGACCCGCGCGCGCGCAACCAGCTCTCGCCCGGCCTGCTGGGCGGCGACGGCGTGTTCAACCCGACGCGCACCGGCCAGCTCGGTCCGAACATCGCGGTCGTCGCGGCCGACTTCCCATTCCACGTCCTCGCCGACCCGACCGACCGCGACTCTCCGGTCCTGTTCGACAGCGACGACGTCATGTCGTCCGAGGGCGTCTTCTTCAGCGTCTTCCAGGCGGTGACCCCGGACGGCCTCGCCGACACCTGCGAGGTCGTGGCCGATCCGCCGTTCCAGGTCGACGGGATCGACGTCCGCCGCGTCGAGCCCCGCAATTCGCCGACCGTGGTCAACGCCGGCTTCAATTTCCGCAATTTCTGGGACGGCCGCGCCAACAACATCTTCAACGGCGTCAACCCGTTCGGCCGCCGCGACCCGAACGCCTTCGTGCTCGAGGTCCAGGGCGGCCAGGTCGTCCAGCGCAAGCTCGAGATCGTCAACGCCTCGCTCGCCTCGCAGGCGGTCGGCCCGACCCTCAGCGCGTTCGAGATGTCGTGCGCCGGCCGCGGGTTCCACGACGTCGGGCGCAAACTGCTCGCGGACGGCCGGCGCCCCCTCGCCTTCCAGAAGGTCGCGCCCGACGACTCCGTGCTCGGCCCGCTCGCCGACTCCAACACCGGCCTATCGACCACCTACGCCGCGCTGATTCAGCAGTCGTTCGCCGCCAAGCTGTGGGACTCCACCGCGCGCTTCGACGCCGCCAAGAACCTCGTCGTCGACCCCGACGCCCCGGCCACGTTCTCGCTGATGGAGACCAACTTCAGCCTGTTCTGGGGCCTCGCCATCGCCGCCTACGAGCGCACCCTCGTCGCCGACGACACCCCGTTCGACCGCTACCGCGACGGCCGCGACCCCGGCGCGCTCGGCAGCGGCGAGCTCGCCGGCCTCGACGTCTTCATGAACCAGGGCAAGTGCATCAATTGCCACGGCACCGCCATGTTCACGAAGGCGTCGACGCTGCACCTGATCCCCGAGGCCGAGGAGGGCGGCCTCGTCGAGCGCATGCTGATGTCCGAGGAGCACGACCTCTACACAGTCATGACCGAGCCCTCGCTGCCGGTCAACCCCCCTGGCAAGGGCAAGGGCAAGGGCGCATGGGCGCTGACCCTCGATGTGAGCGCGTCGCCCCAGCTCGTCGCCGGAAAGATCGTTCCCGGCGTGGCCCACGGCGCCGTCACGCTGAGCGGCGGATCGACGCAGTGCGCCTATTCACCCGCGACCATGACGCTGGGCGTCGACAAACAGAAGACCCGCGACGTCCGCATCGAGGCCGACCTCGTCACCGGCCCCGGCTGCAAGCCTCACCTCGGGATCTCGCTCGTCGACGACAACCCCACGAAGCAAGGCGCCTGGATCGATCAGGTCACGATCGACGACGGCAAGGGCGTCATGCTGTTCTCAGGCTCGGCCCCCGCCGAGCACGCCCGGATCCGCCAGCCCGCCCTCTACGACAACGGCTTCTACAACATCGGCGTGCGCCCCACCCTCGAGGACCCCGGCGTCGGCGGCGTCGACCCGTTCGGCAACCCGCTCTCGTTCACCGAACAATTCGTCGACATGCTGCTCGGGAAGAGCGCGCCCGACCCGTTCCACGTCGACCCCTGCCGATTCGAGGTCCCGTGGCTGACCAAGCTCGACGGCGTGCTGTTCCCGGGCGGCTTCTTCGGCGCGACCACTTGCGCCGGCGCCCTGCCCTCGCCCACCGGCCTGCCCTCCTTGAACAGTGCCAACGCGCGCTTCATCGCCGACCTGCGCACTGCCGTCGCCGGCGCGTTCAAGACGCCGACCCTGCGCAACGTCGCGGTGACGGCCCCGTACATGCACGGCGGCGCGATGGCCACGCTCGAGCAAGTCGTCGAGTTCTACGACCGCGGCGGCGACTTCCGCAACCCCGAGCTCGACCCCGACATCACGCGCCTCTACCTCACCCCCGCTCAGCGCGCCGACCTCGTCCTGTTCCTCGAGTCGCTGACCGACCCCCGCGTCGTCTACGAGCAGGCTCCGTTCGACCACCCGCAGTTGTTCGTCCCCAACGGCGTCGATCCGGTCGTCGATGTCGCGCCGCAGGACGGCGCCGCCGACCAGGACCTCTTCCTCGACGGCCTCGAGATCCCCGCCGTCGGCAAGCAGGGGCGCGACACCCCGATCTCGACCTTCCTCGGCCTCGCCGACGATGACCTCCCGCCCGCGCCGTGACGCGTGGATCTCGCTCACATGCATCGCGTCCCGCCGCCGGAGGTCGCCCACTCCGAGCACGACGCGACGCGAGCGGTCCAGTCCGACGAACGCGCGGCCCAGCGACGCGTCATCGACCGCCGATGACGCCTCCGCCCCCTCTGCAGCGCCCGCGCCGCTCAGTTGGAGCTGTTGCTGCAGCCCTGTAGCGCGGTCTGGACCGCCGTCGGGAGCTCAGGACATCCTTCGTAGTTCGGCGTGCACAGCGAGGCCGAATTCGGGTCGTTGCAGTCGAGCTTGCTCTTGAGGCAGTCGTTGTATTCCCGGGTCCGATCGAGCATGCAGTCGAGGGTCTCCTTCGAGGCGCCCTTGTCCTCCGCGAGCGCATCCTCGACGCAGTCGCGGTCGAGGACGTCGAAGAACGAGGAGAACTGGGCCTGACACTGCGCCTCGTCGGGGAAGATGTTCTTGCACGAGCAGGCGATGTCGATGGACTTCTGGGTCTCGTCGTCGAGCTTGTTGAGCATCGAGTGGATCCCGCACCCGACGGCGAAGCCGACGAGGAACGTGAGTGGTGCGAACTTGCGCATACCTGCGATGATATCGCGGCTTGGCGTCGCCGGATCGGGCACCGTGCTTCGCCGGTGGCGACGTCCCGGGCGTACCCGAGCGCCCACCAGAGACCGGAGTCGCCGGGCGAGCGCGACCGCGCGCGTCGCCCGCCTCGTGTGACCTGAGGCGTGCTCGTCGCCGGTCCGCCCGCGCGTCTCCGAGAGTAACGTGAGGGGCATGGAGCCCTCGCCCGCCCCGGAGCCGCCCCGATCCAGGGCGTGGCGGCGCGGCCTCGGAGTCATCGCGCTCGGCGCGCTCGTCGCCCTGGTCGCCGGCATGGACGTGCTCCACGAGCCACTCGCGCGCCTGCTCGCCGTCACCACGCGGATGATCGACGACAGCCCGCTCACAGGGGGCGTCCTCTTCGTCCTCCTCGCCGCGGTCTCAGGGGTCGTCGCCTTCTTCTCCAGCGCGGTCGTCGTCCCGATCGCCGTCGACGCCTGGGGTCCTACGCGCAGCGCGATGCTGCTGTGGCTCGGGTGGATCCTCGGCGGCGCCTGTACGTATTGGATCGGGCGCTACCTCAGCCGCCCCATCGTGCGGCGGCTCGTCTCGAAGGAGCAGATCGCGCGCTACGAGCAGAAGCTCGGCCGCGAGGCGCCGTTCGGCCTGGTCGTCCTGTTCCAGCTCGCCATGCCCTCCGAGGTCCCTGGCTACCTGCTCGGCCTCGCCCGCTACAGCTTCGCCCGCTACATCCTCGTCGTCATCCTCGGCGAGCTCCCGTGGGCGATCGGCACCGTCGTGCTGGGCGACAGCCTCATCAACCGCCGCGTCGCCCCGGCGCTCGCGCTCGCGGCAACGGCGGCCGTGTTCACCGCGCTCACCTACGGCGCCCTGCACCGTCGGCTCGCCGCCGCCGCGCCCGCGAAGCCCGACGCACCATCCCCCTGAGCCCATCGACGTCTCCTCCGTCGGGAGGATGGACCCGCGGAACATCCGCCGGAATCTGCCGCTCGGCGAAGCGCGCTCAGGCGAAGCGCACCGAGTAGATCGGCGGCAGGTTGTTGGCGACGGTCGCCCAGCTCTCGCCGCCGTCGTCGCTCACGTACAGGTTGCCGGTCGTGCTGCCGAACGCGACCGCGCCGTCCTTGTTGGCCAGCGCATGGCGGTAGACGACGTCGTAGGCCCGCTCTTGCGGCAAGCCGCGTCGCAGTTGCTGCCACGTCTCGCCGCCGTCCGTCGTGCGGGCGACGAAGAGGGCGCCGTCGACGGTCATGCGCTGCATGTCCGACTTGCCCGGAACGACCCAGGCGGTGCGGCCGTCCTTCGCGTCCGCCGTGATGGGGAACCCGAAGTGCACGCCCTGCTCGGGCCTGCTCACCTTGCGCCAGTGCTTCGCGCCGTCCCCGCTGTAGTAGATGCCGACGTGGTTCTGCTGCCAGACGTGATCCGGATCGCCCTCGCACAGCTCGATGTAGTGCGTGTCGTGGCCCCATTCGGCGTCCGGCTCGGGCGTGTGGTCGAGCAGCATGCCCTTGTTGCGCGGCTGCCAGGTCTCGCCGCCGTCCGTCGTCTCGATGACGCCGGCCGTGGACACCGCGACGAGCACGCGCCGGGGGTCGCGCGGGTCCACCACGATCGAGTGAATGCCCGGCGCGAACTCGCCGCCCTCCGAGGCCGGGGTGCCGAACCACTTCGTCTCGCCCTTGCCCTCGCCGCCGAACAGGTCACCGCCGCGCGACTCGTGGTTCCACAGCGGCCGATTGAGCTCGAACGAGCCGCCGCCGTCGCGGCTGACGAACAGCCCCCCCGGGATGGTGCCGACGTAGATCGCGCCGTCCGGCCCGAAGCCGGCGACCCAGAGCTTCTGCACGGTGGCGGGGCGGGTGGCGATCTTCCAGCCGACGCCGAACTCGCTGCCGGCGTCCTCGTACATGTCCTGACCGATGTAGCGCGCACCGTCGGGGTACTTGATCTGGGCGGGGTTGTCGGCCCAGGTCTCGCCGTCGTCTGCGGAGACGGACAGCTTGGCCCCCCAGTGGCCGAAGCCCAGGAGGGCCCACAGCTTGCCCGTATGGGGGTCGCGCGCGACGTAGTTCACGCCGCCGCCGGCGTGGCCGGCGAGGCGCGGCTTCCACTGGCCGCTCTGCCGATCGACGATGAAGGTGCCCTTGCGAGTTGCGACCAGGATACGGGATGCCATCTCAACCTCCGCTCAATGCCTGCAGGATGTGAACCTCGTCATCGATCGCGACCGGATCGGTGAGTCCCTTACGATCGCGGATCATCTGCTTGCCGACGAAGATGTTCACGTGCGTCCGCAGACGACTGCGCTCGTCGCAGATGTAGAATCCGATGCCGGGCGCGAGCCGCTCCAGGGCCTGCACGACCTCGCCGACCGTGGACGCCTCGACGACGAGGTCCTCGCGCCCGAGCTGCGGGAAAAAGGCCGAGAGGTGGCGCGTCAGGTGCACGGACGGCATCGCGGCTGCCGATACGCCGGCCTCCCTCGAATGTCAAGCTTGAACGGTCGGCCCCGACAAAGGACAGCCCGGCGCGCCGCTCCTGCATTGCCACGAGGCCACGAACAAGACCGAGTACGCCGGGTTGCCACCGGCCGACTACCCGGGTCGAGTCACCCCGCAGCATGTGACGAACAGCACGACCCTCGGGCTGTCGCGTCAGGACGGGTCACGAGACCACAGGAGGCCGAGCGGCCGGCTTGCCGCCCCCCCAGAGGCCACACGCGCACGCCGGCCGCGTCGGGATGCCCAACCCGCGCAACCCGCGTGAACGCGGCGCGATACGACGCGGTCCTCGGATCGGGAGCGCGCGGCCATGAGTACAACGTTCGCGCGAAAGGATCGGCCTCGGGGCGGACCCGATGCATCGGCGGGACATGTCCCGATAGACATGTCTCGACGAGTGGGAGCACCCATCCGATCGACCTACCGCCATTCTCAGACTCGCACGATAAGGCCCGGCCTCCGTGAGATTCGGTCCATGACGAATCTGTCATGGTCGGCGCGCTCGCACAGACGCCATTCCGAGCCGAACGCCCAAGAACGCTGCATTCGGCCTTACGTCGGGTTCATGTTGTGATCTGCGTCGTGCTCTCGTGTAGGCTCTGGCCGGCAGGCACGTCGGCGCCGCAACATCGGGCTTTACTCCGGGGATGAATTCGAGGACTCTTCCTCAAGCGCGAGCGAGGACTCGACAGATAGGTGAATGCCTATTTCGCGGAAATTGCGCGAAGGTCGGGTCACGAATGCTCGAGAGATCGGAAACCGGCAGGTGGATTGTGGCTCTACAGAATAGCGATCGGCGGATGTCACGCCTGGTGACCGCGGCGCTCGGCGCGGCGCTCGCGGCGGGAGGTTGCAACAGCGACGAGAAGGTCGGGGCGTCGGGGAGCGAATCGCTCGGCACGACGGAGAGCGGCGGCGGCGCCAGCGTGACGCAGGGCGGCGACTCGATGACGATGGGCGGGTCGGCGTCGGACTCGGCGACGGCCGGCGCGCCGACCGAAGGCGGCAGCATCAGCGGCAGCGCGAGCCAGACCAGCGGCGCGACGGACTCGGCGACAACCTCCGCGAGCGCGACCGAGACCGGCGGCGCGTCGATCACGTCCGGCGTGTCGGACACGACGGTGGCTTCGGACTCGAACGGCACGATGACCAACGGCACGATGACCGCCGGCACGATGACCAACGGCACGATGACCAACGGCACGGACTCCGGCGGCCAGATGTGCGCCGCCGAGCCGGAGGCCGGCGCTTGCACGAAGTGCGCCGCCGAGAACTGTCAGAACGGCGGCTTCTGCGAGTGTGCCAACGCGCAGGGGTGCGTGTGCCTGCTCGATTGCTTGGAGTCGAACACCGCGCTCGATCTGGTGACGTGCGCGATCAACAGCGGCTGCGGCGTGGGGGGCCTCGATCCGCTCAACCTCCCGGCGTCGCTCGCCAAGATCAACGCCAGCCTCGATGCCATCATCGGCTGTGACGCGATCACTCAGCCGGGCGGCGCGTGCGGCGCCGTCTGTCCGGCGGTCAAGTTCCTCTAGCGCGATTCGCCCCTTTTAAATTGGAGGAGTTGGATGACGTTGAAGTCTCACACGTGTGTCGCCAGCGCCCTGGCCTGTGTCCTGGCCGCCCCCGCGCTCGCCGAAGCCGCCGAGAAGGCGGCCGACGGCGCGGCCCAGGAGCCGGCGCTCCGGAGATTTCGCCCCGAACGGAACATGGTCGAGCTCGGGGTGTTCCTCGGGATGTTCGTGTTCTCGCGCAAGCACGACTTCTATGATCCGGCGACGGCACCTCAAGAGCCGCTGCGGCGGGTCTCTCCGGATCTCGGGGTGCGCGCGGCGATCTTTCCGGCGCGGTTCTTCGGGGTGGAGCTCGAGTTCAGCGCGCTGCCGGGGAGCCGCTACGAGGCGACCGCGACGGGGCCCGGCGGGCCCGCGTTCCTCTACGGGCTGCGGGCGCACGGCATCCTGCAGCTACCGTTCTGGCGGGTGACCCCCTTCTTGCTCGGCGGATACGGGCTGATGGGGGTGAGCTCGAGCCAGACCGTCGCCGGCAAGGACGTCGACCCGATCGGCCACTACGGCCTCGGGGTGAAGTACTTCATCAATCGATACGTCGGCGTGCGGTTCGACCTGCGGCACATCGTCGGCGCGCAGGCGCGACTACAGACGGACGGGACCAGCCACCTGCAGGCGCTGCTGGGGGTGGTGCTCACGCTGAACCGGGCCGAGCAGGCCGCGCCGCCGCCGGAGGATCCGGATCGCGACCACGACGGGTTCCTCAACGCCGCCGACAATTGTCCGGACGAGCCCGGCATCGCGCCGGACGGCTGCCCCGACCGCGACTCGGACGGCGACTCGTTCCTCGACTCGGTCGACAAGTGCCCGACGGTGCCAGGCGTGGCGCCCGACGGCTGCCCACCGAAGGACGCCGACCGCGACGGCTTCCTCGACCCGGTCGACAAGTGCCCGACCGAGCCTGGCGTGGAGCCCGACGGCTGCCCGATCCGCGACACCGACGGAGACAAGATCCTCGACCCGGACGACAAGTGCCCGACGCAGCCGGAGACCCGCAACGGCTACGAGGACACCGACGGCTGCCCGGACGAGGTCCCGGCGCAGGTGGCGAAGTTCACGGGCGTGATCAAGGGCATCTACTTCGACTTCAACGCGGCGACGATCCAGAAGCGATCGAAGCCGGTGCTCGACCGTGCGGCCAAGGTGCTGCTCGACTACACCGAGGTGAGGATCGAGATCTCCGGGCACACCGACAACATCGGCTCGCTCGAGTACAACCTCGAGCTGTCGGGCAAGCGTGCGGCTGCCGTGAAAGAGTACCTGACGGGGCGCGGCATCGCGGCCGACCGGATCTCGACGCGCGGCGTCGGCCCGAACGAGCCGATCGCCGACAACACCAAGCCGAAGGGGCGGGCGCTCAATCGCCGCATCGAGTTCAAGATCATGACGCAGTGACCGCTGGCGACACTCGCCCGGTTGGCGGATCCTGTGTTCATGCGGACAACCGAGGTCGACGCGGCGGTCGCGTCGGGCCGCAACACGGCCGACACGACGGGGCGAAATCGTGCGAACCTGCCGCTCGTGCCGAGCGCCGATCCGACCTTCTTCGACTCACCCCGGGCCTGGCGGGCCTGGCTCGCAGACCACCACGACTCGGCCACCGAACTGGTCGTCGGCTTCCACAAGAAGCACACCGGCCGCCCCGCCATGACGTGGTCCGAGTCGGTCGACCAGGCGATCTGCTTCGGCTGGATCGACGGCGTGCGGCGATCGCTCGGCGACGACGCGTACACGATCCGTTTCACGCCGCGGAAGCCGACGAGCATCTGGAGCAGGGTCAACATCGCCAAGGTCGAGCGGTTGCGCGCCGAGGGGCTCATGGCGCCGGCCGGGCTCGAAGCCTTCGCCCAGCGGACCGACGCGAAGTCGGGCGTCTACTCCTTCGAGCGAGACGAGGAGGCCAAGCTCGACCCGGCGTTCGAGGAGCGGCTGCGCGCCAACCGAGCCGCGAGCGACTTCTTCGACCGCCAGCCTGCGGGCTACCGCCGCACCGCGCTTCACTGGGTGGTCAGCGCGAAGAAGGCCGAGACCCGCACGCGACGGCTCGAGACCCTCATCGACGACTCGGCCGCGGGCCTGCGGCTCAAGCATCTGCGTCGCTGAGCTGGCCGAAGATGCGGCTCCGTGAGCACGACCGAGGACGTGGCGACAGACCACGCGGACTCTGTTATGATCGATCGTCGAAGCGGTAGGTGTCGATGACCGAGGTCTCGCTCCAAGGCAAGGTCAAGGATCCCAAGCGCCACGCGGTCGCCGTGCGGGCGTCGAAGTGGTGCATCATCGGGTTGCTGAGCGTCAGCTATGCGCTGGGCCTGGTCATCACCCGCGATCCGATCGCGGCGACCGAGGTCATGCTGTTCCTGTGCCTGACCCTGAGCGTCATCCCGATCCTCTTCATGTGGTACATGCTCGGCGCATACTCGCACCCCTTGACGACGGTATACGCCCTCCGGATCGAGGCCGACGACCTCATCCTGCGCGACTCCACCGGCGGGGAGCGCTCGCTCCGGGGCGGGCATTTCGGGCTCACCAAGACGAACGGCGAGATCTGGAAGAACGTCGGCACGAAGCACGCACACTCTACCCTCAGCGCCGTCCTCCAGGCGCAGGGGCCCTCCGGCCCATTCTTTATCGTCCCCGACGTGCCGATCGCCCCGAACGCCGACTGCGTGACCTCGACGCTGACGACCAGCTACCAGGTCCCCCAGGCCGCGTATCTCCAGATTGCCCGCTTCGCCGCCGACCCGCCGCGCGTGTAGCTGCTGAGGCCTTTCGCCATCCTTCGGCGAGCTCCGAGTACGTACCCCTTCCTCGCCGACCTCTACGCACGCACGTCCGGAGGTAGCAGTCGACGAGGTCCGTGCTCGCCTCGATCGGCCGGCAGGTCTCCAACGCCAGCGACCCTCCGCTGTCGGTGTCGCCAGGGTCGTCGCGGCATCCGGCGGGCCCCAATACTCCGAGGAGCAGGCCGGCGAACAGAGCGGCGATCTTCACGCGGTCGGACACTCCGCGAGCATGCCGCCTCGCGTGCGCGTCGCCACGGAAAAGGTTGCGGCCGGCGGATGGCGTCCTCACAGCGTGGCCGATCCGCCCCCCGCACCGGGCGCGCCCCGCTCGCCGACGCGCTCCCGGATCTCGAGATCGCGCTCGATCGCCGTCCGCGGGCGCGTACGTCGGGCCATCCCGTCGAGGCGTTCGAGACCTCAGCGCCGAATCGTGGCATACTCGTCGGCGTGATCGAACGGGTCGCGGACACACGCATCCTGGCGCCGCGGGTCCACGGCGCATCTCCGACCGAGCTCGCCTGTGGGGCCTGTGGAAACACTGCCGGCAATCGCCAGATCTACTACGGCTGGACGACCGAGCCGAACGCCGATCGCAAGTGGAACCAGGAGGTCCGCTGCGACGCATGTGGCAAGCACAGCCTCCATGTCGAGCTGCATCGTGCGCGCGCCGACCGGGTCTCCGACGCACCGAACGTCGCGGCGGCCGACCACGAGAGCCAGCCCTACCGCCACCAAGAAGACGATCTGACGGACGTCCGCACGGGCGGACCGGGCTGGCCGACGACGATCCCCTGCGGTGCCTGCGGCAACGTCGAAGGGAACCTCGCGGTCTGGTACTCGTGGTGGTGCAGCCGCAACGGCGACGCGACCGAGAACGACGAAGTCCGCTGCGGCGCGTGCCGCAAATACTCGCTGTACATTCGCCTGTTGTAGAGCGCGACGTCAGGGGCGATG
>WBZU01002227.1_pt1 | contig 13607 bp, 11 predicted proteins | sample 5204311 | NCBI WGS metagenome assembly WBZU01 (sample SAMN12344359, study PRJNA552823) | activated sludge metagenome | biome: Activated sludge suspended growth; feature: Nitrification reactor; material: Wastewater; isolation source: activated sludge from nitrification reactor of wastewater...
TGGCCTGGAAGTGCTCAGCGAACTGCGCAAGCGCGACAAGATGGCCGGGATCATCATGGTCAGCGCGCTGACCTCGGAGCAGCTTGCCGTCAAATCCATGCTCGGTGGCGCCGACGACTACGTGCCCAAGCCGTTCCGCCTGCGCGCCATCCGTCTGAGTATTCGCCAGGTCATGGACAAAGTTCGCCTGCGCCGCCGCAATGCCAGTCTCCAGTCGGAGTTGATTGCCGCCAACCAGCGCCTGCGCACGTACATGGCGGAACCACTCATCGAACGGCTGTTGAGCAGCCCAACCCCACCTCAATTGGGTGGCGCACGCGAACTCGTGACAGTGCTCTTTCTCGATTTCGCCAACTTTACCCCGCTCTCCGAGAAACTCCCGCCTGACGAGGTCGTGCAGATTCTCAATGATTACTATGCGTTTCTGCCCAATACCGTAATCGAAAATGGCGGTTTCGTCGACAAGATCATGGGCGATGGCTTCATGGCGCTCTTCAACGCGCCAACCACCCAGATTGACCACGCCACGCGCGCCGTGCGCAGTGCCACGGCCATGCGCCGCAAAACGATCGACTGGAATGCGGGCCGCCCGCACAAGCTTGCCGTGCGTATCGGCATCCACACGGGCGATGCTGTCGTCGGCAATATCGGCACATCGATGCTGATGAACTACACTGCGATCGGCGACACGGTCAACCTGGCCAAGCGCATCGAGGAAGTGTGTGAGGACGACCAGATCTTGCTGTCGCGCGACACCTTCCGCCGCCTCGATCTAAACCACCCCGACCTCCACCATGTGGCCATCGAGCCGCGCGGCCCGCGCCAGTTGAAAGGCCGATCGGGCAGCATCGAGGTCTACTCGGTCGAGGACATCAGACAGCCGATTATCGCCTAGCCTTGCGCTCTCTACGGCGTAGCCAGAAAATCAGCCACCAGACGCTGCACGCGCCGGTCATAGACCATCAACGCGTGCGCCGGGTTGATCACGCGCCGTGCTTCCCCGACCGGCAGCACCGAGCTGTCGGCCGGCACCACCGTCAAATCCAGCGGCGTCCAAATCGATAGAAAGGGCCGCGACGCAAGTTCGTCGAGGGTCTCATTGAGTGTCGTGATGAAGGTGCTGTCCGGGTTCATCTGGCGCAGCGCCGGCTGCCAGGCAAGACGGCCGCCAATGGCCCCGCGGTGCGGCGTCGAGATAGTCACAAAGCGCCGGATGCGCCGGCTGCCGTCCAGCCACTGTAAATAGGTCCGGCCAATCAATCCGCCCATGCTGAAACCCACGTAGTCCACCTGTTGGCCGGGGAGGAAGTGGCGTTCGATCTCCTCGCCAAGCTGCGCGGCCAGCGTTTCGATCGGCACGGAACCATCGCTGGGTTGCGGCGAACAGATCAAGGTCCCAAACCCTTCCTTGCGCAGGAAGGCCGCCAGGGAATTCATCTTGTTGGCGTTGTCCAGCCAGCCGGGAACCAGGACGACCGGGACACTCGCTGAATTGCTTGTACGCTCCGTAACCATGAGATATCAACCCGCGAAACTCTATTTGGATGTGCTCGGCAGCCAGACACAGTAGGTGTTTGGCAGGGTGCCACTCGTGCTTGCCGTCGCGCTGTCAGGCATATTAGCCCCAAAACTCAGAGCGGTCGTGCTGCAATCGATCTGCCACGCCTGCTGCACGCTGCCACCCGCTGCCAGGCTGAGTTGTTGGGTAAACGGTTCCTGGCAAACACCGGCGACCTCTACCAGATAATTGCCGGCGAATAGCAGTTGATCCGCCGACCCTCCATTCCATTGTACAACACCTGCCGCGTCCGTCGCCTGGCTGTACCGATATCCCGTCCGCTGGTCGACGAGGTCGACGGCAATGCCGGTCAAGGCCGAACCGTTGACGTCGCTGAATTGGAGCGTGGCCGTTATCGGCCGGCTGGCAAGATTGACGGCAGCCAGCACGTCCAGCCGGCCGTAGCCGTAGGTGAAGTTGGGCGACTGCGCCGGCCCCGTACAGAAGCAGGCCGTGTCCGAGACCGGTGCTGCCGACTTGAGCAGAATCTGTTCGGTCAAGTCCACCTGATTGGTCAGCGTCGGCACGGCGGACCAGAGCAAGGCAATCGCGCCGGCGACATGCGGCGACGCCATGCTGGTGCCGCTCAAAAAGCTGTTGACATTGCCGGCCTGGCCCAGCGAGCGCACGCTGACCCCCGGCGCCGTCAGGTCCGGCTTGGGCCGGCGGCTGCCGTCCACCGTGACCGGCCCGCGACTGCTGAAGCTGGCCAGCGCGCCGTTGCTGTCGTGCGCCCCAACGCTGGTCACCGCGTCATGCAATGCGATGGGCGCATTGACGGTGCTACAGCCAAAGCTGCCGCCGTTTCCCGTCGACGCCACGACATAGATACCGGCCGAGCGCATCGTTTCCACCACCTGGCGCAGGCTCGCTGCATCGCACCCTTCCGATGGCGGGCAGCCCCACGAGTTGTTGATGACATCCGGCGCCAACTCTGGTTTCCCATCGGTCATTGGGTCGCCACCCTGCGGGTAGGGCGCCAGGAAGAACTCGAAGCAGGCCGTGTAGCTGGCGGGCGTGCCAAAGCCGTCACGCATGTTGCGACAGGCGATCCAGGTCGCGTCGGGCGCCATGCCGATGACGGTGTCGCTCATCACGGTCGCGTCGCCGACAACCGTGCCCAGCGAATGCGTGCCGTGGTTCGTGAACAGGTCGTCGTCGCACGGGATCTGCGGATCGAGCGGGCACTCATTGTCCAGCACGGGGTCGCGGCCCCACGCGTCAAACCAGTTGTAGGCGTGTGTTGCGGTCATCGTTGCCGAGTCCCACCCGCGGTACGCCGGCTTGAGCGCCTGGTGATCCCACACGACACCCGTATCTTGCCCGGCGACGACAATTCCCTGGCCACGGAAGCCCAGCGCCCACACATCGTCGGCATTGGTGAACTGGAGCCCGTACGGCAATGTCGCCGTCCTGGCATTGACCGGCAGTGTCGCCAGCGTCTGCCATTGGAGATGGGTGTCGATCTGCAAGCCGTTGACCGTGGGGTTGCGCACCAGACGCGCCACTTCCGGTCGCTGCGCCAGCGACTGCGCCAGCGCCAGATCGCCGGTCACCTCGATCATATTCACCAGGTAGTGCGCCGAGTAGTCGATACCCTGCGCGTCGAGCCAGACGCGCAGGGCGGCCTGCGACGTGCGTGCGTGGGTCGTCAGCGCGGCGTAGATGGCGCGGCGCCGTTCCAGCGTCGCATCAGCGCCGGTGCCGGCAGGCCGGACGAGCGCACTCGCATCGACCTGGTCATCGAGGATCACCAGGAACGACAGGCCGCCGGGCGCCGTGTCCAGCTCGGCGCGCAGGGCGGCGTCAATCTTGATGGCAGCAGCTGCGGCCGGTTCGACCGCCTGCGCGGCAACCGGGCGCGCCGGGAACAGGACAAATAGCATGCCAAACACCAACAGGCCGGCGCCTGCGGCCAGCGTCACCACAACCCGGCGTCGGTAAGATAACGATGCGCTCGCCGCGCAGCGAAATGGTTGCATGAGATGGGAGACTCCGTTCCGTCCTGGCACTCCACGCAATTGGGAGCACCGTTGCTGATCGTGGCGGCAATTCAGCCACAATGGGAACAGCGATCAAATCGCTGCCTTCCTGGCAGCATATCATACATCATAGGAGGCTACTGATGAGTGCATTACAAGTCGGCGATGTTGCGCCAGGCTTCACTGCCGCAACCGACAGCGGCGCCACCGTTTCGCTGAGCGATTTTCGCGGCAAGCGCGTCGTGCTCTATTTCTACCCCAAGGATGACACGCCGGGCTGCACCACGCAGGCGTGCGGTTTCCGCGACAATTACCCGGTTATCGAGGAGAAGAACGCCGTCGTCCTGGGCGTCAGCCCCGACAGTGCCAAGTCCCACCAGAAGTTCAAGACCAAGTTCGACCTGCCCTTCACGCTGCTGGTCGACGAAGATCACGCCATCGCCGAAGCCTATGGCGTCTGGGCGGAAAAGAGCATGTACGGCAAGAAGTACATGGGCATCGAGCGCAGCCATTTCGTCATCGACGAGAGCGGCAAGATCGTCGACGCCCAGGTCAAGGTCAAGCCGGACGACAGCGTAGAGATGGCCATCGCCGCACTCGGCTAGCACGCAGGCGGCCTCGTTTTTCCCCTCGCACAAAACTGTGGGGCGGTCGATAGACAGCGACCGCCCCATTTTGTTATACTGCACGCGCAATTTACGCCGGACTACCAGGGCCACGATCCATCGGCCCCGGTGACGCTACGCACACCACCCAGCTTATCGGAGGCCATCATGCGCTGGCAAGCCTACCATACGCCGCAGACGATCGACGAGGCGCTCTCGCTGCTCACGCAGTACGGCAGCAGCGCGCAGATCGTCGCCGGCGGCACCGACCTGATTCTCGACGTGCAGCAGGGCAACCACGCCGCACCCCAGGCGCTCGTCGACGTCACCACCATTCGCGGGCTTGCTGCGATCCGCGAGGAAGATGGCTGGGTCGTGGTCGGCGCAGCGGTGACCCACGCCGACATCGAGCGCAACCCGATGGTGCGCCGCCACGGCACCGCCCTGGCCGAGAGTTGCAGCGTCGTCGGCGGGCCGCAGGTGCGTAACGTCGGCACGATCGGCGGCAATGTGGCGCACGCCCTGCCCGCGGCAGACGGCACTATCGGCCTGCTCGCCCTCGACGCCGAGGTGCAGGTCTGTGCGTGGAACGGCGCGGCGACCGAATGCACCTGGCAGCCGCTGCTGTCAATCTTCGTCGGGCCGGGCAAGAACAAGCTGGCCGCTAACCAGATGATCGGCGCCTTCCGCTTCCCCCTCGCCGGGGCGCGCACCGGCAGCGCCTTTGACCGCATCATGCGCCCGCAAGGCGTCGCCCTGCCCATCCTCGGCGTCGCCGCCAAGGTCACGCTGGATGAAGCACGCCGCCGCGCCGTCGCCGCCACCATCGCCATCGGCCCGGCCGGCCCGATCCCCTTCCGTGCCACCGAGAGCGAGGCCATCCTGCTGGCGGCCGACCCGCTGGACGCTGCGGCCATCGCAAGCGCCGTCACCGCGGCTCAGCGCCAGGCTGAGCTGCGCACCAGCAAACACCGCGCTACGAAGGAATATCGCCACGAGATGATCGCCGTGCTCTTGCAGCGCGTGCTGCCGGCGGCCATCGACCGTGCCCGTGAGAACTGAGAAGGAGCCACCATGCCTGCACTTACCTTGACCGTCAACGGCGTCGAGCACGAGCTGGATGTCCCGGCCGGCCGCTTCCTGGCCGAAGTCCTGCGCTATGACCTGGGGCTGACCGGCACCAAGATCGGCTGCAACGAGGCCGAATGTGGCGCGTGCACCGTCATCGTCAACGGACGCAGCGTCGACTCGTGCATCTTTCCCGCCTTCAAGGCCCAGGGCGCCGAGATCCTCACCATCGAGGGCGTGGCCGCGACTTGGGCCAATCCCCAATCCCCAATCTCCAATCTCCATCAGCCTGAGATTGGAGATTGGAGATTGGAGACCGAGGAATTGCACCCGCTCCAGGAAGCCTTCGTGCATTACGGCGCGACGCAGTGCGGCTTCTGCACGCCCGGCTTCATCATGCAGTCCAAGACGCTGCTCGACGCCAACGACAACCCCAGCGACGACGAGATCAAGCACTGCCTGAAGGACACCTACTGCCGCTGCACCGGCTACACCTCCATCGTCGGTGCGGTCAAAGCGGCGGCGGAGAAGATGCGCACCGGCCATCTGCCGGAGCCGGAACTGCCCGGCGTCGTCGAGCCGCTGGCGCAGATCGGCAAGCCGCTGCCGCGCCCCGACGCCGTCGCCAAGGTGACGGGCCAGGCCATGTACACCGACGACTACCTCTTTGCGGAGATGCTCCACGGCGCCACGCTGCGCAGCGAGCACCCGCACGCCCGCATCCTCTCCATTGATGCCAGCGCCGCGCTGGCGCTGCCGGGCGTCCACTGTGTGCTGACGCAGGCCGACATCCCGGGCGAGCTGCGCCACGGCCTTGTCGAGTATGACTGGCCCGCCTTTGCCGGCGGCCAGTACCCGGCGCGCTATGTCGGCGACCCCATCGCGCTCGTCGTCGCCGACACGAACGAGTTGGCCCACGACGCGCTCAAGCTGATCAAGATCGAATACGAGGTGCTGCCGGCGGTCACCGACCCGGTGACGGCGCGCCGGCCCGACGCGCCCGTGCTCCATCCCGACCGGCCGGACGGCAACCTGCTCAAGCACATCAAGGTGCGCCACGGCGATCTCGAAGCCGGCTTCGCCGCCGCCGACGTCATCGTGGAGCGCACGTACCGCACGCCCATGACCGAGCACGCCTTCCTGGAACCGGAGTGTTCCATCGGCGTGCCGGCCGGCTGGGTCGACCCGCGCTACGGCGCCCACGACAAGCTGACCATCTATGTGGGCAGCCAGATTCCCTACGCCGACCGCAGCCAGGTGGCGCGCTGTCTCGACCTGCCCGAAGAGGCTGTACGCGTCAAGGGTACGGTCATGGGCGGCGGCTTTGGCGGCAAGGAGGACATCGCCGGTCAGTTCCATGCCGCACTGGCTGCGCAGGTGACGGGCAGGCCGGTGAAGATTCTCTACACCCGCGAGGAGAGCCTGCGCTTCCATCCCAAGCGCCACGCCACCATCATCCGCATCAAGACCGGCGCCAAGCGCGATGGCACGCTCACCGCGGTCGAGGCCGAACTCTATGGCGACAGCGGCGCCTATGCCAGCCTGGGCGAGAAGGTCATGACGCGCGCCACCACGCACGCCACCGGCCCCTATGTCGTGGGCAGCGCCAAAATCGACTGCTATGCCATGTACACCAACAACGCACCGTGCGGCGCCTTCCGCGGCTTTGGTGTCACGCAGTCGGCCTTTGCCGTGGAGAGCAACATGGATCTCGTGGCCGAGGCGCTGGGCATGGACCCCGTCGAGTTCCGCCGCAAGAACGCCATGCGCGTCGGCGCGATGACTGCCACCGGCCAGGTGCTGCGCGACAGCGTCGGCCTGCTGACGTGCCTGGAGCAGGTGGAGAATGAGATGAGAGATTGGAGATTGGAGATTGCGGGAGATGTGGAGAGTGGGAGCGAGGGAGACGGGGAGAACGGCGCCCAGCCAATCTCCAATCTCCAATCTCCCCTTCTCCCATCCTCCCCCTCTCTCTTCACCCCCGTCCGCGTCGGCAGCAAAGTCTACGCCTGGGGCCTCGCCGCGGGTTACAAGAACACTGGCCTGGGCGGCGGCGCGCCCGACAAGGCCGAGGCCGAGGTGGAAGTCTACCCCACCGGCCGCGCCGAGATTCGCGCCAGCAGCGCCGAGATGGGACAGAATCTCATCGGCGTGCTGGCCGCCTGCACCGCCGAGGAACTGGGCCTGCCCTTCCGGGATGTGAGCGTGCTGGTCATGGATACCGACCTGACGCCCGACGGTGGGCCGACCACCGCCAGCCGCCAGACCTATGTGAGCGGCAACGCCGCGCGGCTGGCGGCGCGCACCATGCGCGAGCGCATGCAGGGCGTGCTGGCCGAGAAGTTCGACGTGCCGCCCGACGTGATTGGGTTCCATGAGGGGCTGGCGTATGTGGACGAAGAACGCCTTGCCAAGGTGAGATCGGCTACCGGAGATTCGAGATTCGAGATCGGAGATTCTGCGTCCGTCGCCCAATCTCCAATCTCCAATCTCCCATTCTCCCATTCGCGCGCCATCTCCTTTGCCGACGCCGTCAAAACGCTCATCGACGAAGGGCGCTCGCCCAAGCTGCGCTACGAGTACTGGGCGCCCAAGACACAGCCGCTCGGCACCGGCGGTGATATGCACTTCGGCTTCTCCTACGCCGTGCACGCGGCGCTGGTCAGCGTCGACACCGACACGGGTGAGGTGGCCGTCGAGCGCGTCGTCAGCGCGCACGACATCGGCCGCGCCATCAACCGCCTCAGCCTCACCGGCCAGATCGAGGGCGGCATCGTCATGGGCATCGGCAATGCCATGACCGAACACTACGTCGAGGAGAACGGCGTGCCGTGGACGAAACATCTCGGCCAGTACAAGATGCCGGGCATCAAGCACATGCCGGAGATGCGCAATTTCATCGTCGAGGATCCGACCGCGGATGGCCCCTACGGCGCCAAGGGCGTGGGCGAGATCAGTTCGATTCCCATCAGCCCGGCCATCACCAACGCCATCTTCAACGCCGTGGGGGTGCGCTGCATGGCGCTGCCCATCGACCAGGACGCGCTGTTGCTGGCCATGAAACACGGCGAGCGCGAGATCGACCGGCGGTGGGGGGATCGGTGATTGAGTGACAAGATGACAAGATGTGTGGGTGAGTGGATGAGTGGTTGAGCTGCTAGAGCGCGCAGACGGGACCATGCGTTCATGCCAATCCTGACCGTCGAGATTGTCGTCGAGGAAGGCGAAGAGATCGCGCCGAATCTGACTGGGGCGATTGCCGATGCTGCCGGCGCGATCTTCGGCAGCGCGCCGGGGCGAACATGGGTGCGCCTTCACGTGCTGCCGGCGGGCCGCTACGCGGAAAATGACATTGCGCCCGATGCTATGCCAAGTCCCGTCTTTGTCAGCGTGCTCAAAGCCGAACCGCCGGCAAGCGACGCACTGGTGCGCGAAAGCATGCAACTCGCCACAGCCCTTGCGGCGCTGTGCGGGCGGCCCGTCGAGAATGTGCACATCTTCTGGGAACCGGCCGCGCACGGCCGAGTGGCCTTTGGTGGCAAGCTTGTGACGTGAGCGCCTGATTGTCAGGCAAGTCACCAGGTCATGAAGCAACCCTGACAGCGTCTCGCCACAGATCGCTTCGTGCCACTTCGTGCCCCCTGTGACTTCGTGGTGGGGCTTTTCAACCAGCTACGCTGATTGGCGCTTCTCTATCCCGCCGGCACGACCACGCGCAGCGCTCCCGGCTCGATCGTGCAGCGCACTTGCCTGCCCTTCAGCAACTCGCCGTCGCTCTGCATGCGCTGACGGGGCGACGCCGCAACGACAACGTCCTTTGCCTGCCAGTACTGGATCGTCGAGCGCATCTCGTCGCCCAACTCGGAATAACGCGCGGTGCGTTCTTCGGGCTGCACGCTGGCCAGCCCCAGGATCGAGCCGGCCGCGGCAAAAAAGCCCTTCAGCTTCTCCTGCCCGATGACGATGATATCCAGCAAGCCGTCGTCGACCGCGATGCCGGGGATCAGGTTGAGCCCGGCTTGTCCCATATTGCCCGAATTGGCGACAATGCAGGTCAACCCCTCGGCCTCGATCTTCTTGCCGTCGACCGTCAGGGTATAGCGCGCCGGCTGCGACTGGGCGAGATTCTGCAACGCCGACCACAGGTAGGCCAGGACGCCGTACCTGTCCTTGGCCTCGCGGTCGGCGCCGGCGACCATGGCCGCCTCCAGCCCCAGGCTCACGCGCAGCACGAATCTCTGCTTGTTCACCGTGCCCACGTCGACGGCGCGCACGGCGCTTTCGGGGTTGGCGGCCACGCGCAGCGCATCGTCGATCTTGCCGGGAATGCCCAACTCTACCGACATGACATTGGCCGTGCCACCGGGCAGAATCGCCAATGCCGTCTTTGTGCCGGCCAGCCCCGCCGCCGCCTCGGCCACGCTGCCATCGCCGCCGAAGATCGCCACAATGTCAGCGCCGGCTTTGGCAGCCTTGCGCGCCAGGCGCTTTGCGTCGCCGGCTTGCTTCGTGATGGCGATATCCCAGTCGGCCGCATAGTCCGCCAGGACGCTCTGCACGGTCTTGAGATTCAGCCCGTCCTGCCCGGCGCCAGGATTGGCAATGATCTGGATGGTGCGTTTGGTCATGGATAGACTCTATCACGGCGCAACGATAAAGTTCATGACGCCGGTCAGACCATTGGCCGTCTCTTGCACCTCAAGAATCAGCGCCGGATTGAAGATGCCGTCGCGCGCGTTGGCGGCTGCGTCCGGAAAATACATCTGTGACGTCAGGATGGTGCCACCGGGCGGCTGCACTTTGACGTGGATGTGTGGCGGGCGGCCGGGATATTCACCGGGGACCACCGTCTCCATTGTATAGCGCCCGGCGTCGTCGGTCAGCGTGTAGCCGCGCAAGCGATAACCCGCGTTGTCGTAGACGCCGGCGCCGTCCGTCTGCCAGACATCGACGACCGCGCCCGCGATGGGCTGGCAATCCGTATCAAGCACGTAGCCGGTCAGCAAGATCGGATCGCCCACGACGCCTTCCTCGATGAGCGACGCGCGCTGCGGCGGGTTGGGCGTGTAGTAGGGGCCTTCGGTTTGGGCCGGTGTCGGTTGACCATCGCAGGCAATTTCTGCCGCACCATCAGTGGCGCTGGTCGCCTGGCCGGCATCGGTAGCGGTCGCCGCTTCTGCCGTTGCGGCCATCTCCTCACCGGCAACCGGCGCCGGCGTGATGGGCAATTGCACGGTACAGGCGGATAACACGACGGCCGCGGCCAGCAGCGCGGCCACACGGCGGAATCGATGGGCACTCATGATTCACTCTTCTCCTCTGTTTGTCGAAGACGACCCCGCGGATCGCCTTGCCAGATGTGCGCCATCATGGCAGACTGCGTGCATAGCGTCCGCAGCAACGATCACACTTTGTGCCAATGAACAACTACTCTCGCCACCAAGCTGAGCCCATCGACTTCACCGTAGCGGCCGCGCTGGCCTACGCGGAGCGCAGCCAGTTGGAAGAATGGATCCACGCCTATCTGCTTGGCGGAGCGTGGGCAAACGCGCCCCTTTCCAACGGGCTCAAGTTGCAGCAACGCTGGTGGCGCGGGCCGGTCGAGGTCGACCTGGAAGCGGTCCAACGCTGCTGCGGGCCGGAGCCGGAGATGGAGTTCCGCGTCGACCCGGCGGCGTGGGGAACGCGCACGGGCGAGCTGGCAGCCGGGTTCACCAGTCTGGAAGCTATCCCGCCCCTCATCGCCGAATATCGGGACGGTGTCCTCAGCGTGCGCGACGGCAACCACCGCCACGAGGCCATCCGCCGCAAGGGTTGGCGGACGTGCTGGGTCATTATCTGGTATAACAGCGAATCGGACTTCACCCAGCACGCGGGACGGTATCGCTCTCTAGGGTGACTTCGAGTTGGTCTTGGGAGGAATAGATGGCGCACCTTCACGAACCGGCTGATGGTGACGAAAGCGTGGACCTGTCGCATGTCACGCGCAATGAGTTCATCAGCGCCATGGTGCATCTTTACCGCGGCGAACTGGCGGAGGCTTCAGCCTGGCGCAGTCGCATCGACGCCACCAGCAACTGGGCGGTCGTGCTCAGCGTCACTGCGCTCAGCTTTGTCTTCGGCGGCACCAACGGCGAGCGCCACGTCCTCATCCCGATCGTGGTACTCTTCTGCACCTTCCTGCTCATGATGGAGGCGCGGCGCTATCGTTTCTATGATATCTGGCGTTCGCGGGCGCGCACGCTGGAGATCAACTTCTACCGGCCTATGCTCGATGGTTCGCCGCCGGTGCAGCCGGACTGGGCCAGCACGCTCGCCCACGACCTGGCCTGGCCGCACTTTCACATGCCATGGTGGGAGGCGACCGGACGGCGCCTGCGCCGCAACTACCAGTGGATCTACGCCATCCTGCTGGCAAGTTGGATTGTCGTGCTGATGGCCTATCCGACACCATCGGCAGACTGGCGCGAAGTTTCCGCACGCGCGGCTGTAGGCCCGATCCCTGGCCCATTCGTGATCGGCGGCATGGCGCTATTTTATGGCGCCTTGTTTGCGCTGGGTGCGTATAGTTTCTACGCCAGCCGTTACATGCACCGCCTGCCCGCAGGCCATCCTGACCGCATGCGTGATTTTCCGCACACATAGCCGGCCAGGATGACCTGTCCGTTCGCTTCAGAACGATAGCGCACGCCGCGCTACGCGAGTGCAGATTCGATGGCCTGCACGGAATACCCGGCCCACAGCCGGCGGAAGTAGACGGCCAGCGCGCTCGTGATCACCAGCACCGCGCCACCCATGAGCGGGTTCATCGTCACGAAGACCACAACCGTGTTCTCCAGCACATAGCCGGCGCCGCCCGTCAGGCAGATGATGCCATTGGCGATCAAGGCGACGCGGATTACCCGTTCCAGCCCTTTTCCGGTGAAGACCGGTGCAGCGAAGAGCGACGCCAGCCCCAGAAAGACGGTCCAGCCCAGCATGTTCATGGCCGCCACAGCCGAGTACGGGTTGGCCTGGATTACCTGCTCCAGCCCGGCTAGCGCGTCGTGCTCGATGCTGACGCGCACCGCGCTGATCTGGATGAAGTAGTGTGATCCGGTCGTCACGGCGAAGGCCAGCGCAAAGCTGAGCGCCAGCCGCGCCGTGCTTTTGTTCGCAGCAGCGGCCGCGTCGTAGATGCTGTTGGCCAGCACGACAAAGAGCACGGCGAAGATCAACATGCTGAGGCGGGCGATGTCGGCTAGCGGCGACGGGTAGGCGCGCACGAAGGCTACGTAGTCGGGCAGGTTCGTCCACAGAAAGAGCGGCCGCCCCACGGCCAGCAGCACGAAGCAGACGGTAAAGACGACAAAGGTAATCACCCCACCCAGCGCGACCCAGAAGCCGCGGCGGGCAGAGGTGCGGTCGATGACCGACGATGAGTGAGTCATAGCAGTCTCCTGGAGGTTCGATTCAGATGGTTCCAATCGGCCACGGATTCGACGAATTCGGCGGATCAAGCGGATTAGTCCAGATCACGCGTGGCTGGAATCGGCGCGAATCCGCCATATCCGTACACAAATCGATTTGGTAGCGGAGTACGGGCTTGGAATTCCAAGCCTACTGGGCGATATATCGCCGGCAGGGCATGAAGGTTCATGCCCGTACGATTACCAAGTCCTCTTGCTGCTTTTCAGTGGTGGTGGATCAATCCAGGAGCGAGTGGGTGAGAGGAAAGGCGCGGTGTGGGGCATGGCCGGCGCGGCCGGGCGTGCCGGTGGCGCGCAGCGAGCAGGGCGCCGGGCAGGCGGCAGCGGTGACGGCAGGTGCGATCACGCTGGCCGGCCGCCACGCCGAGAGCCTGGCCGCCAGCGCCGTAAAGCGAAGATAGAGCCCGGTGAACTGGACGCGACAGCGGCGCGGCGTTTCGGTTCGAGACAGCGCGCCATCGAAAATCGCCAGAAGTGCAGCCCAAACACCGACGATCCGCAGAAGCATGTCTCCAGTATATCACCTATACTCGATCCAGACGTAGCCTGATTGCACTCCCCTACGTCATCAAAGAAAGAAAGCGCACCTGCCTGAATTACCTCTGCTGCGATTGGAGAAATGCCATGTTCCGCACTGCCGCCTTCCGCCTGCCGGCCATCGCCAGCCTGATGATCGGCTTGTCGATTGTGTCTGCCCTGACCGCCAATCTGCTGCTCGGGCAGGTGCGCGCCCAGGCCGCGCCCCCGGCGCAGGTAACGCCGCCCGCCGCACAGGAGGGCGCGCCCGTGCGCGTCTACTTCACCGGCGACGCGCAATTGGCGACGCTGGCTGCCGGCTACGACATCTGGGAAGTCGACCGCGCGGCCGGTTACGCGGTCGTCTATGCGGACGCCGCCGCGCGGGCACAGCTTCTGACCGCCGGCT
>WBZU01002229.1_pt1 | contig 13602 bp, 12 predicted proteins | sample 5204311 | NCBI WGS metagenome assembly WBZU01 (sample SAMN12344359, study PRJNA552823) | activated sludge metagenome | biome: Activated sludge suspended growth; feature: Nitrification reactor; material: Wastewater; isolation source: activated sludge from nitrification reactor of wastewater...
GGAAGCATGGATGTCGCGATGGTCTGGAACGGTGCCGGACAAAGAAACAGAAGATGACCGATTGTGGCACGAGACGCGGCGAATGTCAATCAAGGTGCGATCAGCCCTTGATCGCACCCGCCGTCAACCCGCGGATCACGTAGCGCTGTGTCACAATGGCCAGCACCAGCACCGGCAGCGTGATGACCACCGCCGCAGCCATCAGCCCGCCCCAATCGATCTGCGCGTAGGAGATGAAGTTGTAGATCGCAACCGGCACGGTGCGCGTCTTGCTCGAGGCCAGCACGATCGAAAACATGAAGTTGTTCCACGAGAAGACGAACGAGAGAATCGACGCCGTTACGATGCCGGGACCGCTCAACGGCAGCACGACGGCGACAAAGGTGCGCAGCGCGCTGGCGCCATCCATCACGGCCGCCTCGGTCAGCTCGCGCGGGATGCTTTCGAAAAACGGCACCATCACCCAGACGATGAAGGGCAGACCCACCAGCATGTGCGCCAGGATCAGCGAAGTGTACGTATCGATCAGGCCGAGGGTGCGGAAGATGATGAAGAGCGGGACCAGGAAGGTGATACCCGGCACCATGCGTGCCATCAGGATCACGATGGCCAGCCGGTTCTGGCGATACCGGGCGATGCTGTACGCGGCCGGCAGCCCGATGAGCAGGCCGACAAGCGTGCAGCCGGCGCCGATGATCACGCTGTTCATGATGTAGCGCATGAAGTTCTGCGTGCCGAAAACATTCTGGAAGTTGCGCAATGTCGGCTCAAAGATCAGTTGGGGCGGCAGCTTGATGATCTGTAACGGCGACTTGAAGGCGTTGAGCACCATCCACAGGAAGGGTGACAGCAGAAAGAGGAGCACCACCAACATGACCAGGGCATAGAGCAGATTGCCAAGCAGGCGGCGCGTGCGGCGCGGCCGGGTGCGGCGTGATGAAGTTGTGCTTTGTGCGGCCAACGTTACACCTCCAGTTGGCGCCGTGAATAGGCAACCAGCAAGCTCACGCCGGTCACGATCGTGAAGAAGATGACGAGCAGGGCCGACGCGTAGCCGAAGTTGAAGTAGTAGAAGGCCTGGTTGTAGGTGTAGATGTTCAGCGTCTCCGAACTGAAGCCAGGCCCGCCCCCCGTCATGCCGTAGATGATGTCGAATGTCTTGATGCAGTCGATGAAGCGCAGCAGCCCCGCCACGCTGATCGTCGGCAGCAGCATGGGCAGCGTCACGCGCCGCAGCGTCTGCCAGTAGGACGCGCCGTCGACGCGCGCCGCCTCGAAAGGCTCGCTGGGCAGCCCCGTCAGCCCGGCCAGCACTATCAAGGTGATGAGTGGTGTCCATTCCCAGATATCGACCAGCGCCAGCGACGGGATCACGCTGCTGGAGCCGGCGATCCACAACGGCTCGGGCAGGCTGAGTTCGTCGAGCACGAAGTTGATGATGCCCGCTGTCGGCTCGAACATGAGCAGCCAGACCATGGCCACCGCCACCGGCGTCGCCATCATGGGCAGCAGCAGGATGGAGGTCACGAGCCGCTTGCCGCGATAATCCTTGGCATCGAGCAGCAGCGCAATCGCCACACCCAGCACCAGTTCCACGGCCATGGCCAGCGTCGTGAAATAGAAGGTGTTCCACACCGCGTTCCAGAAACGCCCATCCCGCAAGATGTCGATGTAGTTGACCGGGCCGATGAAGGTGTTGGGCCGCCCTGCCGTGAGACTCCAGCCGGAAAAGGAGTTCCACAGCGTATAGCCGAGCGGAAAGATCATCATCAGGACGATGAAGATTACGGCCGGCAAGGGGAAGATCCAGCGTTGGTGGCGGTCGATGAATCGGCTTATCACGATCGTCTCCGTGGAGGGCATCAGATGTGAGGTGTTGGGGTTTTAGGGTGTTGGGGCGCCGGAACAGGCGATCCTGCCGGCTGACCTTGACCCCAAAACCCCAAGCCCCCAACACCTCACTACTTTACTACATCAACAACCTATTGCTCGCTATCAAGCAACTCCTGGAACTGGGCGTTGGCGTCGTTGGCGGCTGCTTCGAAGTCGCCGCCTTCGATGGCCGTCACCACGGCGCCGCCGATGATGTCGCGCGCCTGCGTCACCGCGGTGACCAGCGGGCGATCATAGCCGCGGCCATTGGCCGAAGCCGCTACTGCCGCCACCCAGTCGGCGGGGAAGGCTGCTGCGCCGGCCGGGTCGGCCCACACAGACTCGCGCGCGCCGGGCACGGCGCCCTCACCCTGGGTCTTCATCACGACATCCTTGCTCGTCGCCCACTTGATGAACTCGCAGGCAGCTTCCTTGTTCTTGGACGAGGACGGCATCGCCAGGCCCCAGCTCGTCACGTTGTACATGACGGAGCCGGCCGGGCCGGCCGGGAAGACGGCCACGCCAGTCTTGTCGGCAACCTCGGAGAGCGTCGGGTCGAGCACGTTGGCGTAGATCGAGCTGGCGTCGGTGTACATGGCGGCGTTGCCCTGGGCAAAGATCGCCACGGCCTGCGGCCACGACATGTTGAGGACGCCGGGCGGGCCATACTCGCGCAGCAGCGTGCCGTATAGGTCGATGGCGGCCAGTGCTTCCGGCGTGTTGATTGTCGCCTGGCGGTCAGCATCGAACCAGTCGCCGCCACTACTGTAGAGGAAGCTGGAGAACTGTGTCACCAACGGGCTGCGCTGGCCACGGGCCACGAAGCCGTACATCTCGTTGTCCTTGTCGGTCAGCGCTTCGGCCGCTGCCTTCAGTTCGTCGAGTGTCTTGGGCACTTCCAACCCCGCCGCTTCGAGCAGGTCCTTGCGATAGTAGAGCACTTCCTGCTCGGTAACGATCGGGATGCCGGTGAGTACGCCATTGACCGTGGTCGTCCCCACGGCGCCGTCGGCAAAGTCGGCGAAGTCGTAGGCCGGGTCGGCGACACAGTTGGTCAGGTCCTCGTACCAGCCGTTCATCTGCATGACGCGCGCTTCCTGCAACGGGCGCTGCATGAAGACGTCGATGTCCGACCCGCCGGCCGTGAACTCGGTGGTCAGCTTCTGGTTGAGTTGATCCTCGCCATACGCCTCGAAGTTGACCTTGATGCCGGTCGCAGCCTCGAAGTCTGCCAGTAGCGGCTCGATGGCCACCTGCCAGGGATGATTGGCGCCAACCAGCCGCAGCGTCGTGCCGGCATAGGGCATATCGCCGGCGGGCGCGGCGGCTTCACCACCGGCCGGTGCTTCCGCAGGCGCCGCTACCGGTGCGGCACAGCCGGCTACCAGTGCGACCAACACGGAAACGAGAAGCAACAATCGCAACGGGTGTTTCATGCTAGAACCTCCTGTGAAAGAATGTAGAACGTTTAGAAACGGAGAACTGATGATTGTGAGATCGGAGATCGGAGATTGGAGATCGGAGATTGGAGATTGTGCGCATGCCGCAGATCTCCAATCTCCGATCTCCAATCTCTACTCTCCTACTTCTCCGGCATCTCCCATGGACTCAATAACTTGCCCTGTTCATCGAATTGCAGCGCCACCTCGCGCACCAGGCGCAGATGGGCGCTCTCCTCCACCGTCTGGCGCAGGTTCGGGCTGACCCAAAGCTGGCGCAGCTTGCTGGTGTTGTTGATCCAGACCCACGTCGCCTGGAGCGCAGGTTCGCCGCAGCAACGCAGCGCCACCTCCAGCGCGCGGCGGTCGTCGGCCATGGTGATGGGCACGTTGACGCGCTGCATGCCGAAAATGCCCGACGTCACCGAGTTGGTGTAGGTTGCCACCCAGTCGATGCGGTTGACCGAGCGCAGCGTGGTGACGTTACCCAGGCCGATGCCGGCCGCGTTGCCGTGACTCTCGTCGGAAATGTTGAGCACGGCGATGACGGCGACGTCGGGCTTGTGATCCTCCGCCATGCGCGGGATCATGAGCCGGCCGACGACGTTGGTGTCCATGCCCGTGCCGCTAAAGTTCTTGCCGATCTCCTTGATCACCAGGATATCGATAGCGTCGAAGGACAGCCGCGGCATGAGCGAGCGCGCCTTTTCCAGCAGCGTGGTCTCGACCGCCGTGCCGACCTCGGTCACGTCAAGTGCGTGTACCTCGGCCGTCTCGCCAAAGGCATTCTCCAGCAGCGCCACGCCGCCGACGAGGTTGGTGTTGGCCTCGTAGATGCGCGCGGCCGGTGCCAGAAAGCGGATGAAGCCGCGCGCGCCGTAGACGTGCACAAGCTGGGCGCCCGTGTCCTTGCCCATGCCGATAACGGCCATCTTGGCCAGCCCGCTCTCGATCTGGCCGTGAAAATCGGTGTGCGGCTTGATGCGATTGACGAGCAGCGTTGCATCGGCGGCCGCAGCGTTGGCATCCTGGTAGAGCAGTGGGCCATCGGGCAGCCGGCCGATCTCCTTGACCTCCATAGTGGCCAGGATCTCGGCGTCCACGCTCTCCGGCGTCACGCCCAGGCTGGCGAGCATCTCGATCTGGCCTGGCGCGGTGGCGCCGCCGTGGCTGCCCATGGCCGGAAAGACAAAGGGGTCGGCGCCCGCCGCATGCACCTCCTCCACCACCGTGCGGACGATGGCCGGCAGGTTGGTAATGCCGCGGCTGCCCGCACCGACGGCGACGCGCATGCCGGGGCGGATGCGTTGCATGGGCTTGCTACCGCGCAGCGCCGTCCGCACCGCTGCCGGAATATCGTCGATGCGCGGCGCGTCGAAGTGCTGTTCGACCTCCAGCAAGGTCTCGGGAAGTTGCGCTGGAAAGTGCAGGCTGCTCACCTGCTCGACAAGATGCTCATTCATGGTTGCCGCCTACCTTTGTACGCTTTACCCGCTCGACGATATTGCGGATGATCGGCTCGAAGTCGGGGTCGGCGGGTTTGAACTCCGTGCCGCTGATGACCAGCGGCGCGCCGAAGACGACGATCTCGGCGCCCATCTCCAGCGTCTGGATCGCCTGGTCGATGCTCAGGCCGCCGACTGCCTGCACGGGGATGGTCACCGCAGCCAGCACCCCGGGCAGGTCGTTGAGCGGGCTGAGGCCGGAAATCATGTTGCGCTCGTCAAAGCCGGTGTGCACGATGATATAGTCGACGCCCAATTCCTCGGCACGGCGGGCGCGGCCGGGCATGTCCTGGCAGAGCATGACGTCACACATCACCTTGCCGTCATATTTCTGTGCCATCTTCACCTGCTCGATGATGCTGGCGTCGTGCGCCTGGCCCATGACGACGACCATGTTGGCGCCCGCCTGAAACATCATCTCCGCCTCGAGTCCTGCGCCGTCCATCGTCTTGAGGTCGGCCACGATGGGCACGTCGGGAAATTCGCGGCGCAGCGCACGCACGCCGTGCAGCCCCTCGGCCAGGATGAGCGGCGTGCCCGCCTCCAGCCAGTCAACGCCGGCGCGCACGGCGGCGCGTGCCACCTCCAGCGCCTCGTCGATATTCGTCAGGTCCAGTGAAATCTGAATGATTGGTTCCATAGAGTTAGGTTATGCCTTTTGCTTATGCGGGAAACAGGATCGACAGCTCGCCCCTTGCAACTCATTCGTACACCAGTACCGACTTCACGTTCTCCCCAACCTCCATGGCGTGGAACCCCACCTCCCAGTCATCGAGCGGGTAGACGCCGCCGATCATGGGGTCGAGGTTGAGTTGACCGGTCGCCATCAGGTTCAGCACGCGCTCCCACGTGGCGTAGGTGTGGCTGAAGGAGCCTTGCAGCGTGGCGGCCTTGGCTACCAGCGGGTCGAGGCTGAAGTTCAGCGGCTGCGGTCCCCAGCCGATCTTGACGATGGTGCCCAGCGGCCGCACAAGATCCATGGCCTGCTTGAGCGCGGCGCTAACGCCCGTGCAGTCGACGACGACGTCGGCGCCAAAGCCGTCGCCCAGCTTGTGGAGCACCTGGGCCGCATCGCTCTTCTGGACATTGACGGTGTAATCGGCGCCAAGTTCCTCGGCGACCTCCAGCCGCTGCGTGTCCACGTCGGTGCCCAGCATGATGATCGTGCCGGCGCCGGAGATACGCGCAATCTGCAGCGCCATGACGCCGATGGTGCCCGCGCCCTGAATCACGACGGTGTCGCCGGGCCTGACGCGCGCGTTGACGGTCAACGCCTGGGTCGCCACACAGGCCGGCTCGGTCAGCGCGGCGTGCTCGAAGGACACCCCGCGCGGGATGCGATGCAGGATCGACGGGCGCACGGCCACGTACTTGGTCATGGCGCCGTCGATGAGGTTGCCGTAGCCCTTGCGGTGCGGGCACATGTGGTAGGCGCCGGTCAGGCAGTAGCTGCACTGGCCGCAGACAAAAGCCGCCGTCTCCACCGCCACGCGCTCGTCGACCTCCCAGCCGGTGACGTTGTCGCCCACGTCGACGATGGTGCCGGCCCACTCGTGCCCCAGGATCACCGGGCACTGGATGGTCCAGCTTTGGTTTTCGTGCCACAGGTGGATGTCGCTGCCACACACGCCGACCGCGCCCACCTCCACCAATACTTGATCCGGGCTGATCGTGGGTTCAGCGACTTCCTGCACCGCCACATTGCCGGGCTGCCGCCCGTACTTCACAACCGCTTTCATAGGTTCCTGGCTTTCACTACTCGAATAGAACCACTGCCTTGACGCAGAGTCGCAAAGACGCAGAGGAAGACGAGAGAAACTCTTCTCTCTTATGCTCTCTGCCTCTCCGTGCCTCTGCGTCAAAGCTTTTCCATAGAGAATTTCGCGCGCATCATTTTCAGGAAGTCGATGGACTCTTTCATCTCGCCCATGCCGTTCATGCCGTCCTCAATGCTGATCCAGCCCTGGTAATTGACCGATTTGAGGATGGCAAAGATGCGGTCGTAGTCGTTCAGCCCCTTGCCGGTGACGCCGTGCTTGAGCTTCGCAAAGTAGCCGATGGTGCCGTCGGTCTGGCGCAGGTCGTCGAGCGTGGCGCCGGGCTCCAGATAGCGGTCGCTGGCGTGCATCGTGACGACGCGATCCTTGACCCGCTCCAGCAACGCAATGGGGTCTTCGCCGGCCACGATGGCGTTGGAGGGGTCGTACTGCACGCCGAAGTGGGTGCGGTCGTCGATGGCGCCGACGATCTCCAGGAAGACATCCATCTTCTGGGCAAATTCGGGCCAGAGCCAATAACCGTCCTTGTAGTGATTTTCCATGGCCAGCACGACGTCATAGTCGCGGGCGACGGGCAGCAGCGCATTGATCGACTCGACCACCCACTCGATGCCCTGCGCGCGCGGCACCTCCGGGTAGCGTTGCCCGCTGAGGATGCGGCACGCAGCGCGTGGCCCGCCGAGGCGCCGTGTCACGCGGATCATCTCGGCTTCGTGGTCGCGGGCGCGTTGGCGGGCATCCGCGTCCGGGTTGGTGAAGTCGGGCGAGCAGCAGAGCATGGGCATGGCACAGCCGGTAGCGGCAATCGCCTCGCCGACGCGGTCGATGTAGGCGTCGTCCAGGCTGGTGAAGAAGCCTTCGTACATCTCCAGACCCTCGGCGCCGAGCGGGCGCGACATCTCGATCCAGTCGAAGACAGACATGGTGCGATGCTGCGAAATCTCGTCCAGGTAACACTTGGGAAAGGCGGCTATTTTCATCGGTCAACAAACCTTTTCCAGGCGAGCGCAACTGCCTCGCTCGATCAATTCGGCCGGCAGCGTGACTACCGGGTAGCCGGCAACGCCGTTGTTCTCAGTGATCGGCCCGGCCATGGCCGCCATCAGCAGGTCGACCGCACGCCGGCAGATCGCAGCGGTGGGGTGGCGTACAGCGGTGAGCGGCGGCGTGACGAGTGCCAGCCACGGCAGGTCGTCGAAGGCGATGAGCGAGAGCGCCTGCGGGCAGCGCACACCCGCCGCCAGTACGGCGGCAACGACGCCCAGCGTCATGACGTGATTGGCGGCGATGATCGCGGTGGGCGGTTCCGGGCGGGCGAGTAATGCCAGCGCGCCCTGCAAGGCCGCTTCCTGCCGTGAGTCGACGGTGACTGCCAATGTCGCATCGGGCGTAATGCCGGCCTCGGCGAGCGCCTGGCGATAGCCGGCGAAGCGCCCCGTCACCGTGGAGAGCGCCTGGTGGCGGCCAAGGATGGCGATGCGCGTGTGGTCGCGATCGAGCAGATAGCGCGTCGCGGCGTAGCCTGCTTGCACGTTGTCGGTCTCCACCACCGGTCCCCACGGCTGCGGTGGGCGGCGGTCGATAAAAACGGCCGGGATGTGATGGTGCTTGAGTTCGGCGTAGACGGGCAGGTCGGCGCCAGTGGAGGCGACGAGCACGCCGTCGACGCGACGTTCGAGCAGCAGGTGCAGGTAATAGGCTTCCTTTTCCGGCTGCTCGTCAGTGCTGCAGACGACCAGGCTGCGTCCCTGCTGCCAGAGCAGATCTTCCACGCCGCGGATGATGCCGGCGAAGAAAGGATTGAGGACGTCGGCCACGACCACGCCCACGGTGAAGGTGCGCCGCGTAGTCAGGCTGCGAGCGATGGCGCTGGGGCGGTAGTTGAGCCGCCGCGCGGCGTCGAGTACGGCCTGGCGGGTTGTTTCGGAGACGGGGCGCGTGTCGTTGAAGACATGCGAGACCGTGGCCGTGCTCACGTTGGCCGCGCGCGCCACATCGCGAATGGTCGACACTGACTGTTTGCGCATAAGCGAAAATTGGGAGCAGGTAACCGGTTACGTCACCGGCTCATCCAGTCTAGCGCACGACCGGCAGGGTGTCAAGCGTGTGAGCGTGCAAAGGTAGCACATCTCTGATGGTTGAAGTTCCGCGCAGTCCAGTGCGGCCCAAGATTCAGGCATTTGCGGCCTGGTCCGCGAGTGACCGTGATCATCAACTGAGGCTGTATTGTGCCGTTTGGCTGGCATGGGTGAGGCGATTCGTTACGTGTATCGCGGCGAAACGCTTGGCCTTGCCGGACTGCCCAATGGTCATCAGTGGGCGCAAGCTCGTTGCCGCTGCGTTCCCCCTGGTTGGAGTTCCGGCACTCCGCTATAATGGCCGCGAGCATCGGTCGCAGAATCCACCCACCATTCAGTCAGAAGCGAGCACTGATCATGCCGGCTTTCCCAGATTATGAACGTTACGACGCCCTCGGCCTCGCCGATCTCGTGCGCCGCAAGGAGGTGTCGCCGCTGGAGTTGATCGACGCCGCCATTGAGCACATCGAGGCGCGCAACCCGCACCTCAACGCGGTCGTATACCCGATGTTTGCCCAGGCGCGTCAGACCGCGCAGGGCGATCTGCCCGACGGCCCGTTGCGCGGCGTGCCGTTTCTCGTCAAGGATCTGCTGGCCATGGTGGCCGGTGTCCCCATCTCCTTTGGCACGCGGTTGCTTAAGAATTGGGCGCCGCCGGCAGACAGTGAGCTGGTGCGCCGCTGGAAGGCGGCTGGGCTGATCATCGCCGGCAAGACCAACACGTCGGAGTTTGGCTTCATGCCGTGGACGGAGCCGGAGCTCTTCGGTCCCACGCACAATCCTTACGACCTGGCGCGCACGGCCGGTGGTTCCAGCGGCGGGTCCGGTGCGGCCGTCGCCGCGCGGCTGGTGCCCGTGGCAAGCGGTGGCGACGGCGGTGGTTCGATTCGCGTGCCGGCCTCGGTGAACGGCGTCTTCGGTCTCAAGCCGACGCGCGGCCGCACGCCGGCCGGCCCGCTCTATTACGAGCTGTGGGAGGGCTGTGCCATCGAGCACGCGCTGACTCGCTCCGTACGCGACAGCGCGGCCCTGCTCGATGCCACCGCCGGCGCCGACATCGGCGCGCCCTACGCTGCCCCGCCGCAAGAGCGCCCCTTCCTGGCCGAGGTGGACCGCGACCCAGGCAGGCTGCGCATCGCCTACACGACGCAGGCGCTCATCGGCGTCGACGACCCGCCGCCCGATCCGGAGTGCGTGCGCGGCCTGCACGCGACGGTGAAATTGCTCGAATCGCTCGGCCACGAGGTGGTCGAGGCGGCGCCCAAGATCGACTACGCCGAGCTGGCGATGGCGTTTATGACGATGACGGCCGGTCAGGCCGCCAATGACATCCGCGAGACGGCCGCACTTGCCGGCAAAAAGCCGGCGCGCAGTGACTTCGAGCTTTCCACGTGGGTATTGGGCCAGCTTGGCCGCGCCTTTACCGGGGCGGACTACGTGCGGGCGACCCGTTCCCTGGGCACCGCGGCGCGACAGACCGGCTACTTTTTCACGGAATATGACGTGCTGTTGACGCCGACGTTGCCAATCCCGCCCTTCGTGATCGGTGCGTTGCAGCCCAGCGATAGCGAGCGCCGCCTGCTCAGCGCGGTGGCAGCTTTGCACGCCGGTAAACTGCTGACCGCCTTCGACCTGGTGCGCCCCTTTGCGCTCAAGACGTTCAGCTTCATTCGCTACCTGGTGCTTTTCAATGTCACCGGGCAGCCGGCTATGTCGGTGCCACTGCACTGGACCGACGCCGGGCTGCCGGTGGGCATGCACTTTGCGGGCCGCTTTGGCGACGAGGCGACGCTCTTCCGCCTGGCCGGGCAGTTGGAGCAAGTGCGCCCGTGGGCGGATCGGATACCCAATCTCGCCGCCCTGCACAAATGACCTTATGCACGACGCGCCTTGCAACGATTTTGCCACGCGCTCAGGTCTACAATGCGAGAGAAGGGATGCCTCTATCCCTCAAGCAGATCGAGCGGCGAGAACGAAGGAGCAGGGTCATGTCGATCGAAAGGACGCGCTCAGTGATGAATCGCTACTGGTCCGCCGAACACGGTGACGTCAGCATGCTGGCCGACGACGTCGTCTTTACGTTGATGCCGACGGGGCAGGAGAGTCGCGGTCCGGAAGCCGTGCTCACCACGCTCAATGAGTTCTATCGGGCGGCCTTCGATGCCGGTGTCGAGCCGCGCATGACCATCTTCGATGACGGCCATGCGGTCTTCGAGGGCACCTTTGTCGGCAGGCACGTTGGCGAATTTGCCGGCGTCCCGGCGACGGGCAAGACGGTGCGGGTGCCAATGTGCATCATCTATGATGTGGAGGGCGAGCAGATCAAACGGGCGCGCGTCTACTTCGAATTACCCGTCCTCATGCAGCAGATTGCCGCCGCACCAGCCTAATAGCGAACAAACCGAGCGTAGTGGTACACTTCGGCATAACCATCAGACGCGCCATCTCATCCGGGACACCCTGCCATGCCGAGCATCGATCACTCCGTTCAGCCACTGACCGCCGTCATCGTCGGGTGCGGCGGTATCAGCCGTGCCTGGCTCGATGCCGTGCGCGCCATCCCTGGCCTGGCCATGGCCGGCTTCGTCGACATCAACCTCGATGCGGCGGCGGGCCGGGCGACCGAGTATGGCTGGCAAGATGCCGTAATTGGCACCGACCTGGCCACCGTTTTGGCGGCAACAACACCTGACATTGTCTTTGACTGTGCCATTCCCGAAGCGCACCTGCCGGTCACGCTGACGGCGCTCCAGCACGGCTGCCATGTGCTGGGCGAGAAACCACTCGCGGCCAGCATGGAGGAAGCGCGCCGGCTCGTCGCTGTGGCGGCGGCATCGGGCAAACTCTTTGCCGTCATGCAGAACCGGCGCTACGACGCCAATATCCGCCGGCTGGCGGATTTCCTACAGTCGGGCGCCATTGGTGCGATCACGACCGTCAACGCCGATTTCTACATTGGCGCGCACTTTGGCGGTTTCCGCGACGTCATGCCGCACGTGTTGCTGCTCGACATGGCCATCCATACCTTCGACGCCGCGCGGCTCATCGCCGCTGCCGATCCGCTGGCCGTCTATTGCCACGAATGGAATCCGGCCGGATCCTGGTATGCGCGCGATGCGTCCGCCGTCGCGCTCTTCGAGATGACGGACAACATTGTCTTCACCTATCGCGGCAGTTGGTGTGCCGAAGGGTTGCGGACCGCGTGGGAGAGCGATTGGCGCATCGTCGGCACGCGCGGCAGCGTGCGCTGGGATGGGGCGGAAGGCTTCCAGGCCGAAGCCGTGGCGGAGAGCGGCGCATTCTTCTCGACCATGCAGCCGGTTGACGTGCCGCCCGTTGCAGCCGATGCCAGGGTCGGCGGGCATGCCGGCGCCATTCGCGAATTCGTCGAGTGCGTGCGTACCGGTATGCAGCCGGAAACTGTTGCGTCCGACAACATCAAGAGCCTGGCAATGGTCTTTGGCGCGATTGAGAGTGCCGAAACGCGCGCCAGGGTGAAGATCGTGTAGGCGGTTGAAGCGGCTTTACAACCGAGACCCCACAAAACAGAAATCCCCCGCCTTTTCGGGAAAGACACGAAAAGGCGGGGGATTTCTGTCGATTGTCGTTGACTGGTGATGCCTCAAGCAGCCGCAACGCGCGGGCGCATCCGTGGCAACTCCGCCGGTGCGCGCTCACCATTCATGCCGCGCACCACGCCTTCCTTGGGATAGGGCAGATGCGGTCCGAGGTGCGGCTGGCCGTCGGTAACCTTGCTTGGCTGGCGCTCAGCGATCGTCACCGTCCGGACATTCTCCAGATCGACCATGCTGTTATGGCTGCCGTAGATGTTGTCCGTAAAGCCGTCGGCGTGATAGTCGGTCTGCCAGCGGCCGTCGATCAGGTAGCGGAACTCATGGCGCTGGCCGGCCGGCAAGTCAACCGTCGCCCGCCAGACGCCGTCGCGCCCCTGGACCAGCGGAATCGCCCGCTCGTCCCAATCATTGAAGGTGCCGGAGACATAGATGCGGTCAGCCCACACACAGGACGGCAATTCAAACGTTACGCGAATGTGACCTGGTCGCGAGGACGGGTTTTTGTGAATCATGGGTGGCCCCCTTTGGCACGGTCAGAACAAGTAGCTTGCTCGTTGAGGTCGTTCCTGTCGCCAAGTTTCTCACGAAACTTGGCTGCAAAGTTTAAGAATCCGAACAGACGAGCGCTAGAAAATGTGCAATTGATGAAAACCTGTGCAAGATGTCCCCGTTGAGCATCGGTTTACCCGGGAATTGACCAGGTAAGCGGATAACTTGCACACTATGCTGCTATGATAAGCCGATTTTGGCGATTGTTTCTTGTGCGATTCGCACAAAAATCAATTAGGCACCTACGCTCAGCCTCTTTCATAGTGTATTATAAAGATAACACACTTCGCAAAAAACAAGGTTAATGCCACTTTAAAGATCGCTAACACAAAAGCGGCGTTTCCTCGATAGTCAGGAAACGCCGCTTTTGTGTTGGTCGAGCGTAAGGTGATCGTCGAAATCGCCAGGATAGGCGCAGAAGATCCCTCTGCGTCAGCCCATCACGATGTTGACCAGCTTGTCGGGCACGACGATGATCTTGCGCGCCGGCTTGCCGTCCATCCACCTGGTAATGTTGGGCAACGTCAGGGCCTGCTGCTCCAGGATGTCACCGGGCGTGCCTGGGGCGACGGTCAATTTGTCGCGCACCTTGCCGTTGATCTGCACCACGACCGTGACCTCCTCCTCGCGTGCCTTTTCCGGGTCACCGACCGGCCAACGCTGCCGGTGGACGCTGGAGGTATTGCCCTGCCGGTGCCACAGTTCATCGGCGATGTGCGGGAAGATCGGCGCCATCATCAGCACCAGATCGCGCACGGCCTTGTTCCATGTGACGGTATTGACGACACTGCTCTCGCGTGCCTTGA
>WBZU01001380.1_pt1 | contig 13595 bp, 13 predicted proteins | sample 5204311 | NCBI WGS metagenome assembly WBZU01 (sample SAMN12344359, study PRJNA552823) | activated sludge metagenome | biome: Activated sludge suspended growth; feature: Nitrification reactor; material: Wastewater; isolation source: activated sludge from nitrification reactor of wastewater...
GATCAGTCCTGTTGAAAACAAAATAGCCACGATCAGGCTCGGCCAGCCGGGCTGAAAACTCAGGAGAAAATAACTGAGCACAATGCTTAACGCTGCGAGCAATGACAGAACAGAAATTATCAGACCTGTATATATGGATAATCTTAAAAGTTTGTCCGAATATGATGTCCAGCCCTGAAGCGCTGTGACAAACAGTTTCGAGATTGAATACGTTGAACTGCCTTCATACCGTTCCCTGTGTTCAACCGGAACGTATGTCGATCTGAATCCTATCCATTTGATCAGCTGAATGTAAAGCCTGTCCTGATCCTTAAGTTTTAAAAATTCATCTTTTACCCTGGAGCTGATCATTGTCATTGAGCCGACATTGAGGTCATAATTTTTATCGGAAAACATTTTAAACAATGAGTTGTATATCTTTGCGGTTATCATTTTAAAAAATGAATGCTTCCTTCCTATCCTTCTCGTAAATACAACATCATAGCCTTTCCCGAATTCGTCAAGCAGCTTATTTATGTGATCAGGATCATCCTGCAGATCACAGTCCATAATAACTATAATATCTCCTGAAGCTCTGCTCAGTCCGGCGGTTATTGCATAATGCTGACCGAAGTTCCTGCTTAGTTTTATTCCCTTGACCCTTTTATCTCTTCTGCAGTTCTCTTCGATCTTAAGCCAGGACCTGTCACCGCCTCCGTCTTCCACAAGAATAATTTCATAATTTTCTGTTATTTTGGAAAGAGATTCAGACAGTCTTTTTACAAGTTCATCTACGATCTTCTCAGATTTGTAAACGGGACTTACAACGGAAATAAATTTTTCTGACTGAGTCATGAATTAAAAAATTCCTTAAAAAGTAAATTTTGATTTTCTATTGTAAAACTCTCTTCCACTCTTTTTCTTGCATTAATTGAAACTTCCTTTCTTTTCTCTTCTGGCATATTTATTACATACTCTATTTTTGATGCAAATGCTTGCGGATCCCTTCGTTTTACAATCCATCCTGTTACATCTTCCTGAACATTTTCCTTCAAACCGTCTGCATCACTTACTATGCAGAGTAAGCCTGAAGCCTGCGCTTCCAGAACTGATACACAAAATCCTTCCTGCATACTTGTCTGTAAATATATATCAGACTCTCTCATCATATTATTTATTTCCTTGTGTTCTTTTTTTCCTGATAAAAATACTCTGTCCTGCAGACCGCTCTGGTAAACCGCAAATGTAAGCCGCTCGAGCTCTGTACCTGCACCTACTATATTGTAGATAAAATCAATCCCCTTGTCTTTAAGTATCTTCATCGCCGATATCGCAGTCTCGTAATCCTTTATCCAGTTGAGTCTTCCTATGGTAAGTATCCTGATCTTATTTCCAATATTGCCCTGATTGTCTTTTACTCTGAATTGCTTTATATCTATTGCCGGAGTAATTTTTCTATAAAACACTTCTTTTGAAAGTCCCAGTCTCAAGGACTTTTTATAAAGGTAATCCGATATTGAATGCACCTTATCTGTTTTCTTCCAAAGAAGATCATAACATCCCGGATTCTTAAGCGGATAAATATTAATATCAAATCCTCTGAAGCTGACACTCATTTTTGCATTAACTGCTTTTGCCACATTCTCTCTTTTTAATGTCATTGTTGCAAATCCGAAATGCAGGCAGTCAATCTTTTCTGTAAGAATATGTGAATTGATATAAACTGATTTAAGTGATTTGCTGACTGATCCGCCATCTTTTAATTCAATGTTAAATAATCTGATAAAATTTTTCGGGGCTTTTATGAAGGTTAATCCTAAAACCCAGATCATCATTGCTGTCTGCTTTACCGGGTTCTTTTCAAAAACCGGATAAGCGCTTCTTATTTCAAATCCAATTTTTTTCTTTACTTTTTTATTACTGAAAACAATCACTTCAAATCCTGAATCTGTGAGTCCCCTGATCTTATGATTAAAAAAAGTTTCTGAATACTGCGGTGCTTCTGGTAAGACAAGACCAATTCTCATTTTTTAACTGCCGAGAATTGAATTATAAAATTCTGAGAATTCACGCATTTGTTTATCTGTACTGAATTCCTCCTTAATTGTATTCTTAGCTTTTTTTACTAATTCTTTTTTAAATTCAAAATCAGATTTTATGAACTGTTTGATCTTTTCTGAAAGCAATACCGGATCTCTTACCGGTACTATATATCCGTTAATCCTGTCATTCACTACTTCATCCATACCTCCGCAGTCAGTTGTCAGAACAGGAATTCCTGTTGCCATTGCTTCAAGTACAACATTTGCAATTCCTTCTTCCACACTGGGAAGTATAAGAAGATGAGATGATTGAAGCTTTTTAATGAGTTCATCGTGTTTCATTCCCGGAATAATAGTTACTTTATCTGCCAGTCCGTATTCATTTATCAGAAATGTTATCTCTTCAGGAATTATCCCCTGTGCAATTATAGAATATGTAAAATCTATTTTGCTGTCATTCAGGATCTTCATTGCATCCAAAGCATAATGATAGCCTTTCTTCCAGTGAAATCTGCCGACTGAAATTATGTCAAGAGTGTTTCCGCTTTTGTAGACCTCTGACTCAATCAAAAACAGTTCATCCTTTATGCTGGAATGAATTACTTTTATTTTATTTTTTTCTGCGCCGTATTTCATTGCTTCCCTGCCTATATCCTCTGATACAGCGTGAAATCCGTCAATGTGAGGAAAATATTTTCTGTAAGCTTCGGCAAGATTAAAATCCAGTATCGGGGAATAATTTATATGAGCTCCTCTGAGACTGACTATAAATTTACTGTCCAGGAGTTCGAACAATTCGGGATGCTGCTCGACCGTCTTCGCCCATTGTATATGGAAAATATCCGGAATGTTATTCAGTATGGGAAATATTATGCCTGCTTCTTTTATTATCCCTTTGAGTTTCCTTTTTTTATTCTTTATAGCTTTGTAACTTTTGAAAAACAATCCGGGATCTTTCACGAGTAAAGTTAATGACTGAAAAATTACATTTATAAATAATCCTGCTCCGCTCACAGGCGTGGGGTATAGTTTAACATTCCCTTTATATTTAACTTCAGCAGTTTGTTTACCGAATAACAATATCTCAATACCTGATAGAGCTAATCCTTCTATGAGATTCTCAATGAATGTTGTTGAAGGTATATTTCCTGAATAAACTGCAACTTTCATTTTAAATATCAGTATTGATTTTTTTCATTTGCGAAAACACTGACAGAGTTAAAAGCATATTTACAGAATGAGAATAGTAAACCGGATCTTTTTTGAATCCATTATAGAAATATTTTACTGTATCAGGTGAAACCAAATCAGCGAATGATTTTTTCCCAAACAGATATTCTTTAAGATGCTTATCATTTTCTTTTCCGGTAAACTGAATTTCCCAGTTACGTATGTTCAGTTTCTTCCCGAATATTTTTTCGTTGATCAGTCTTTTGCCTTTTCTTATTGCTCTGCCCGGTAATCTGGTTCTGTTATGAAATTTCTTGTAATCATAAAGATTATACGGATCATAGTCCTGCCATGGAATCTTTGCTAACTCAGGATTCTTCATCTTAATATAGTTTATCTGGATCTTTCTGCCGGCAAGCAGCTTCTCAGGCACACGGCAGATAAACTTACACATCTCATCATCATAATACGGCAGCACTAAAGGATTATAAGCGCTGAAAATATCCATGTTTGCGCTTGTCCACCTGGGAGCCCAGTACATGGATTTGAAAGCTCTAATCCTTGAGTTTGCGTTTTCAATATTTATTTCCTTAAGTAGCTTAGATACTCTTTCATTCAGGTAAGTTTTAAAATTTCCTTCAAGACCCCAGATTGCCCACAAAGACTGAGCTAAATCTTCACCGCTGCGTTTCAGAATTTTTTTTAAAATAACATTTTTCTGCTCTTCAAAAGAGATTTCATCTTTTACTCCCATATCATCAAACAAGACATCACCCCAGTGTCCGAGAAAAAAAACATTACCTGATTTTGAGATCTCTTCTATTACTGCCATCTGCCTTGGACTTGTAAAATCAGCATAACACTTATTAATTGCTGAAAGCCTGTCTATCACTTTCCACAAATATCCTCTTGGAATAATGTATTCCTTAAACGGAAATGATTTTACTTCAGATATCATCTTACCGTATTTCGTTTCATCAAAACTGTCTTCAAATTTATATGAATAAGATCTGACATTCGAATTATTATTAAGCACTGCTGCCTGAGTTCTGCTGTCAAGTCCTCCTGAAAGTGGAAGTATTATTTCCTTATTTATTAACTTTCCGCTGCAGATTTTTTCAAAAAGATGAGCGAATTCTTCTGTTGCCTGCTTTAAAGTAATATCCTCGGGACTGTAATGCCACTTCCAGTAAGGAACAGAATTTTTAATCTTTTTATTATTATCGAACATATATTCAGTTGCAGGCTGAAGAGCTTCAAGATCTTTATAATATGTATCTTTTTCAAGAAAAAAACCTGTTGCAGCAAATATACATATTGCTTTTAAATTCAGCCCGGACCCGAATTCACTTTTTACAAATATCTGCTTCTCGGGAATTATTGATGTCTTCAAGATAATATTCAGTGTTTTTTCAGCCAGTCAAATCTGATCTTTGCTGATACCTTTGTGGCAATTTCAAAAGGCATTACAAGATCGAGCAGATAATCATTTCTGAATTTTCTTTTCAGCTCAGGATAATTACTAAGACCTTCTTTAAGCTCTCTGCGGCTCTCGAAATATTTTTTCTTTCCTGCAATTCTTTTCAGACAGGTATAATAATCAAACTCATAATCTTCCTGAAGGTTTTTATCAAAAGAATTGGCTTTAAGAAATTCTATCACCCACCTGTAAAACCCGAGGTTCCATTGATCCATTATTCCGCTCTTTGCTGCCTGTCTTAAAGTAGATTCAAAATGCTTTCTGTATTTTACAATTATCTCATCATCATAACAGATCCTGAATTTGGAGGCAAGCTTAAGCCATAATACTATATCTTCAGATCCTCTGACTGATTCTTCAAATCCGTTCACTTCGTCAAAATGCTTTCTTCTAACCATACTTGCGCTCGGAAGAGGCGTGCATTTCAGATCTTTAAGAAAATTTTCTACCAGCTCCGGTGGTTCATAAATTCCGCTGCTTAATCCTTTTCCGTCTTTTCCGACAGGCTGTTTGAATGTGCGCTCCTTATACCAGTATAGTGCAGGGCTCCAGATCATTGCGCAGTCCTTCAGATCTTTAAAAATACTATTTTGGCGTGAAAGCCGGTTAGCATACCAGATGTCATCCTGATCTATGAAAGAAATTATCTCTCCTTTGGATTTTTCTATCGCCCTGTTTCTGGTATAAGCTGTTCCGAAATTACTGTTGTCCTTATGTTCATAATAAAAAATCTTATCCGAATATTTCCCTGCAAGCTCTCTTGCTATCTCCTGAGTTCCGTCTGTGCTCCCGTCATCAAATAAGATCCATTCCCAGTCTTTGTAATCCTGTCCCAATACGCTGTCTGCTGTCTCTGAAAATAGTTTTGATCCGTTGTAAAGTGTGGTGATTATTGAAATAAATGCCATCGATTTATTTATTCATATATAATAGGCCGTTGCCCATTATACTGCTTCCGGGTTTAATATATTCTTCATATTTATAATTACTTTTTATCTCGCTCCAGTATTTATATACTTCATGTCCGTCCTTAAAAGTATTAATGTCATGAAATCCTATAAGCCCGTCATCAGACATCATATCTTTGTAAATTTCAAAATCCTTTTTTATGCCTTCATAAGTATGATCACCGTCGAGATAAAGAAAATCTATTTTTTTTTCGCCAAGAATTTTTTTCAAACTGTTAATGGATTCAGAAGATTTTGAGTCACCTCTTATAAAGTCCAAAACTGTGTTTGATCTGTCGCTGACGAATTCCCTGAAAAATTTTATACGCTTTATGTCATACCCGCCACCGTATTGTCCGTCCGGAAGATCTATACTTATGATATTCTCAGCATCGGGGAAGATCCGGCACCAGACAAAAAATGTCCCTCCGTTCCAAGTGCCAATCTCAACTATAACTTTAGGGTTTTGCTTCATTACGCTTTCACTTAAATTTTTAAGCTCATCATTATCCTGTGCTAACCGTATCTTATCATAAAATCCCCTGCCTCTGTAGACTTCTATTGAATGTAATACATCATCTATATTTCCGGGAGGTAATATTTTTTTCAGATTTCTTTTTGATATCCTGAAAGCAATGTTATCTTTAAATCTTTCAAAAATGCCTGTTTGTTTTATCATAGTGAGATTACTTTTTTGCTAAAGAATAAATTGTGGTTTCAGGCATAAGCCGCGATATTTTGAATATGCCTTTTCCGAAATACTTTCTGTGAATCCTTCTTATCATAAATCCTATGTTGCTTTCATCTTCATGCTTTTCCGAAAGCAGCTGTGGAAGCGGATACTTCAAGGGCATAAGCTTTTCCACTTTATCTCTCGTAAGTGAAATCATTGCCCGGGAATCCTGAAAGGTTAGCCCTGAAAAGAGCTCCTTGGTCCCGTCATAAGTAAATCTCCACAGATCTATCGGCATTTTCGAAATTTTCCTGACATAGCATTCAGAAAGTATTGCTGTTCCTCCGTTCTTCAGCATCGAAATAATATTCTCCGATGCCTTAAAAGGATTCCTGACATTTGTCAGCACTTCCATGCATATTATGGTGGAAAAAAACTCCCTGTGATTTTTTACAAATTCGGAGCTGCCGTCTGTTATATCCACTGCATAATCAACTCCCTCACCTTCAAAAAGATCTATTCCCGTTATGTCTTTGAAGCCGAGCTTTTTCAGACAGGATTGTAGATTTTCCTTGTCGTACTCATATTGCTTTGAACCTACAAGCAAAATCGGTTCCGTAATGAATTCCTTATTTATTTCAATGAAACTTATCTGGTTTCTTGTTGCCATAAAATATCATTTAAATTTTGTGAATGTAAAAATTTTGCTTCAGGCCATTTCAAAAGAATCTTTTCGAGAAGCAGATCCAGTTCTTTGATAGTTCTTGACCTGTATTCAGCTGCATATGTTCCTGCAAAATTAACTCTGTGAAAATCTATTACCGCGGGGATATTGTATTCAAATGCTTTCTCAATTGACATCAAACACTGCTCGTGAAGCATATTATAATCCCCATGAGGATCGAGCCGGGCATTTCTTACCGACCAGTAAAGTCCTTTTCTTTTCTGAAAATATGGAACACTTACTCTTTTGTTTTCAGATGTCTCAAGCCGGTTAGATGCCTGTATCATCGAGATTTTATTTTCCTTTAAAATATTAATTAATTGATTATCAAAGATATATGTAGGAGGTATTACTGATGTTGAATAAAATCCAAATAAATTTTTGAATTCTTCCGCTGCATTTTTTATCCTGGAGTATTCAAGGTTATTAAGGCTTAACTCTCCCTGCAGAAAGCTAAAATTTCCCCTGACCGTTGATTTAGCTGTAAAAAAGCCGTTCTCAAATGATTCCTTTCCTTCATCTGTATAAAAATATTTTTCCAGTGAGGTTAAATTATAATGACTGAACCCATGCAACTGCGGGAAAATAATTTTGCTCTCTATTCCTTCTCGGTATAATTTTCTTAATGCATTACTTTCTGTATTAAATCCTTTTGAGATAGGAATAAATCCGGGTTTATCTTTGACTGAATAGTCAATGTTATGTGTTATAAAATTAGAAGTTATGACAGGAGGGAATTCAAACTTTGATGAATATTTTTTCAGAGTATGAAATAACTCGCTGAGATCTTCTGGAGTTTCAAGTGAATCGTAACTCCATCTGCTCAGCTTATCTTTTCCGTATTTAGTTTCCATCCATTTTACCGAATCAGAATTTATAGATCTTTCCTGTCCCCAGTCATCGCTTTCTATGACTATATATTTCTCTTTGAACTTTTTCCTGAGATAATGGGGAAGATATTTAAATAAATTAAAAGGATTCCTCAAAGCTCAGGTTAATATTTTTTTTTGCACTGTAAACTTTTATATAAAGCTGCTGAAGCCTCTTGATCTCATTCTCAATTGAATAATTATTTCTCACAAATTCCAATTGCCTGTCTTTTCTGATTTTCCTTTCTTCATCACTCATTTTTGAGAAATGTAAGATCTTGTTTGCAATAGATCCAGGATTCTCAGATTCAAACAGCTGATCCTGAAACTCCCGGAACTGATCCCTGATTCCTGGTACATTACTGCCATAGCTGATCACTCCGCTTGCCATTGCTTCAAGTACCGATATTGGACCGCCCTCCCCTGTCTTCATTGATGACAGAATAAAAATATCTGCAATGCTGAAAAATGATTTTATATTATTCTGTTTCCCGGTAAATATAATCCTGTTATCCATTCCCATTTCTTTAACCTTATTTTTAAGATTATCAGCGTATTCGGTTTTATCCTCTCCTACAATCAGCAATTTCGGATTCTCAAAATCATCATGAATAAGATTGAATCCTTTGATTAAAAAATCTATACCTTTGATCGGAATTATATTTGCTATTGTTAGTATTACCGGGAATGCATTTTTCAGTTCATATTTTGCTTCAAGTTCTTCATCTTTTTTTAATTCTGAAAATTCATTCAGATCAATGCCAATAGGTATAAGTGAATATTTTTCAATATTGTTAAAAAATACATTCACCATCTCCTGATTTTGCGGAATTATAGCATTTGCTAATTTAGTTCTGATCTTCCAGGCATTGCTTCCCCATCCCATATTCTTTTTTGTATAAATCCATTTTATACCTGATAATTTTGCCGCAAGTCCTTCCGAATAATCATCAGAATAGTTGTATGAATGAATAATATCCGGACCGATCTTATTAAAAAATACGGATAACTTTATAACGCTCTCCATACCCTTTAATCGCGGTTTCATAGGAGCGGAAAATTCAGAAATATATATAGGTATATTCAGAGCTTTTGCTGTATTAAAAAGTTCTCCCCTTTCGTGGCGGCAGCAGATGCATGGCTCAAAGATATTTTTGTCTATCCTGGAAATGATATTAATAAGAGCTTTTCCGCTCCCTGCTGTATTGAAATTGGGTATAGTATAAAGAATTTTTATCTTGCTGTTTTTTACTTTTTTCATTTTTTCATTTTAGCAAATACATGAATATCCAAGTTACATCATATTGAGTTATAGAGATTTTTATACGAACTGTCAACAATTTCCGTTGACCAGTTTCTGCAAACTTTTTCCCGGGCAACATTAATTATATTTAAATTTCCGTTTTCATCTGTTAATACTTTCTCAAGTATTTCTGCAAGCTTTAGTGAATCTCCTACAGGAAATACATACCCGTCTGTTCCGTCCTTGATCTGGGCTCTGGCTATTTCCGGAATATCAGACCCGATGACTATAAGCCCGCTGGACATTGCCTCAAGTATTGAAATGGGAAATCCTTCCTGCTTTGATGGCAGTACGAATATATCAGAGCTCTTCATATAATCATGAACATTTGAAATGTTTTCTTCAGTAAGTAAAATTTTATCTCTCAGGTTTAAGTCTTTTATTTTATTTTTAATATCTTGTATATACTTTTTGTCATATTTATAAGTCGGACCTGCTATTACAAGTCTTATATCAGGATAATTTTTTTCCAAAGAAATAAATGCATCAAGAAGAATATGAACTCCTTTCCTTACATTTATTCCACCTACGAAAAGTATTATTCTTCCCTCTGTCCAAAGATTCAGTTTTTCTCTTAATCCTTTTTTTTCTTCTGAACTTACCGGCTTAAAAAGATTGGTATCAACTGAATAAGGGATTTGTGCTACTTTCCTCATGGGTATCTCCGACTTTTCAAAAATTTCTGTGATCACTTCAGATTTGCTTACATATCTGTCTGCCATTTGATAAAATTTATATCTTAAGTATTTCGGCTTGAAATAATCTTTCCAGTCAGGAAATCTTCCCAGTGACAAAGGATCGTCATCTCCTACAAGTGAAGTTTCAGTAATTACCTTTTTCCCGAGCATTTTACCTATAAAAATAGATACCCTGTTAAAGGCAAATCCTGAATTAAAATTATGTATGTAATCATATTTGTCCCTTAACCTGTACATTGGTTTGATCAGTGCCCAAAAGCAGTTCCACATGTGATTTATCTGCTGAAAATAAATCAATACTCCGTTGGCATCTTTTGGGTTTTCAGGAAATGTAATTGAATGAACAAAATCAAATTTGATATTACTCTCTCCGTAAGCCCCGGTTCTGTCCCAGCCGATAACTATTACCTGTGAATCCGGATCTTTATTCAGTCTGATAGCATATTTAAAAGCTGCCACTTCTGCTCCTCCGTATGCCGGAGGTAGAATTGCAGATACAATACAAACTTTATATTTTTTGTTTTCTGATTTCAAGAATATTTTTTCTGTTATATCTTTATTTGAAGATTTTAATTTTTACTTTTTATTTTTCAGACTTCTTATTTCATTGCAGAAATACCCTACCGGATCCTGAGGTATCAGGGATCTTATATATTCCTTAGCTTTAATGCCCATTTGCTTCCATTCATTTTTCTTTGACCATGCTCTTTCCATAGCTTCATCTACAAATTCAGGTGTAGCTGCTCCGGCAATAAATCCATTTTCATTGTCAATTATAATTTCAGGATTTCCGCTTACATTTGTCACGATCCCTGTTCTCCCGCATAACATAGCTTCTACTAATGCAAGTGGAAGTCCTTCATATCTTGAAGTCAATATCAATGCATGACACTCTTTCCAAATATCATTCGGATCAGCAAAACCTTCTATGCTCACATTTGCAAGCTTAAAATAATCCTTCAGTTTTTTTAAAGAACCGGAATGCTCTCCCTTTCCGTAAAGATTTACCTTTAAATTTCTTTCCCGCCATTTTTTTTCATTTAAGACCTGAAATAAAATATCCTGACCTTTAGCATAAAATTCGTGTCTTGCTACATTTGCAAGTATGTAGTTTTCAGCTGTGACAGGATATTCAGAAACATAATCATAATCGACATTGAACGGATTGAAAATTATTTTTGAATTAACGATCTTCTGTCCTATCTGTATTTCTGTCAATGCAAGATTTGCTCTGCTTACGTAATAATTCTTAAGTGCTTTTGGCAAAGCTGCTGATAAGCGTCTGTTCAGCTCATCTGTTGGCCATTTTGCCTCGTTTGCTGCATTCGAAATTGTCACAAAAGGCAAGCTGTATTTTATACAGAATTCCATAAGATCAATTCCACCTGTATTTCCGCCCTGATTTACGACTACAATATCAGGTTTGAAATCCAGAAGAAACATATATCCTTCTTCTTCTATATCGCCAAATAGTTTTCCGGGTATAAATCTGTTTACTAATCTTTTGGATTGTGTGCGATCCGTATTGTATAAAACCTTTATGTTGCTTGACAGGATTGTATTGACAGCGGAAGGTATTTCTTTCCAGCGGGGAATGCTTACTATGACTGACTCTCCTGCTTCCTTTAATTTTAATGCACTCAGATACCAGAGATATTCGCTTCCTCCCCAGGAAGATTTATTGGTTGAGACGAATGCTATTTTATTCAAAATTTATGTTCAGCTTAATTTTAGTCTGTTATATTTCCGGCACAGGATCTTTTTTTATGCTCTTGTTCTTTGCCTTGCTGTTCCTGCTGTTTATGAACTTTATTACCGGCTCTAGTTTGTATTTCAAAAGCTTAGACTTTACTTTTAAAGATCTGAGATCATTTTTCTGTTTTTCATTTAACCACCTGCTCTCCAGTGTCTTTAGCCACAGTGTTAAATGATTAATGTTACCTTCTGTGTATGAGCTCCTGGCATTAAAAAGAAACAGGCTGTTAATTACTTTCTTTGCCAGATTTAAATCTTCAGTTGAAAAATTCATTTCGAATTCATATTCTGAAATAATATCATTGCCGTAAATCTTTTTCATTATCTCCATATGTTTTATCATTCCTGCTTTTACTGCGATTGAATAGAAAATACCCATATGCTCATTTATGAATTTGAACTGAGAAGTCTTTGAGCCTGTGTGATATCTGAATGAGACGAGAACTTCATCTATTATTTTTATTCTGTCCTGTCCGTGCTTAAATAAATATTTTTTCCATAGATCCTGATCCATCAGGTAATTTAATCTTTCGTCAAGATCTCCCAGCGATTTTACTGATTCCATTCTGAAAAATGTGGACGGCTGATTTACAGCAACCAATGCAATTGATTCCTCCAATGTATTTCTCATTTTAAGATCTATGATCTTTTCTTTGCTACCGTCTTCATAAAAGAATCTGTATTTGCCCGATACAACTTCTGTTTCTCTGTTCCGGAAGTTTTCTGCAAGAAATTTAAAGCAGTTTTTGTTGTAAAAATCATCACTGTTGAGCCAGTTAAATATTTCTCCCTCACATTTTCGAATCCCTTTGTTAATGGCATGAGTCTGTCCGCGGTCTTTTTCACTGACATAGTAATTGATCCATGGTTTATATTTATTGATGATATCAGAAGTCTCATCAGTGCTTCCTCCGTCTATGATAATGTATTCAAGGTTCGGATAATTCTGTAAAAGTACGGATCTGATAGTCTGCTCAATGAATTTTCCCTGATTATAACTCGGAGTTACTATTGATATCTTTGGAAATGATTTAATGTTTCCGTAAATACTTATTTCAGTCTCTTCAGTCCAGGGCCATCCTTTTTTACCTTTAGGCGGCTCGGGAAGTTTGTTCAGCAAAGACTCATCAGTTTTAATATCTTTTGCTTTCATTATTTTGAGTATTCATTAATTTGTTTCATCAGCATATCGATCCTGGATGACGGATCAAGTTCATTTCTGAATATCTCCCGGCAGCCCTTGTTCTTTATATCATAGTTACTTTTTATTTTTACGAGTTTTTCCGGTAGCTCTTCTATTCCAGTTATAGTTTCTCCAAAATTATAGATCTCATTGAGCTCCTTGTAAATGCTGTTGGAAGTTGTTACAGTTGGAAGCCCGAGCATCATATAAGTTGAGAATTTTCCCGACGACAGTCCGATCTCTATAATGTTCTTACCGGCAAAAAAATCTATTGTATTAGGAATATAAACAGCCAAGCCTATATGACAGCAGGATAAAAAAGAATTGTAATCTTTCGTATGATAGAAAGGCTTGTTGTGAAAAGTAATGTTCATATTATCTTTTATCATTTCATCCAGTCGTAATTTAAGCAAATTATTCTCTTCAAGAATAAAGTGTGAATGGATCACAAACCAGAAATCGTTATTCCACCTGTCAGGAAAAAGATCCAGTATCTCATTGATTCCGCTCCATCTCTGCAGATTGCCTGAATATACAACAATGGTTTTATCCTTTGGTATCTCTAATTCACTGTAAATATCAAATCCTGAATTATCTGGCTTTGTATATTGGGGTGAGACAGGAATGTGTATAAATTTTGCGTCCTTTCTGAATTTATTTTCTTCTCTAAGCAGTCTTTCCCTTACTTTATCCTGAACAATAACAAGATCAGCCTTTACAGAATATTCTTTTTCCAGTGTCTTGATAAGCTTTTTTTCTTCATCATAAAATT
>WBZU01002234.1_pt1 | contig 13579 bp, 28 predicted proteins | sample 5204311 | NCBI WGS metagenome assembly WBZU01 (sample SAMN12344359, study PRJNA552823) | activated sludge metagenome | biome: Activated sludge suspended growth; feature: Nitrification reactor; material: Wastewater; isolation source: activated sludge from nitrification reactor of wastewater...
TATCCTCATCTTGGTGAGTATAGTTCCATTCTTCAGGAAAGAAGAATCCTGTTTCTTCCTCCTTATCTCCGTTTATAGTTTTTACAGGTCTTATATTATAACCTTTGGGATTGAAGCATAATTCCATTAGGTCTTGAGCGTCTGTTAAATCACCAGCAGCACCCATTGCTATAAAAAGACCTGTCTTAACGTTACCCATTTTAAGGTTAGGATCAACGAATTCTTTTACTTTAAGTAACTTTTTGTTGATACCTGCTTCTGTAACATAAATCTCTTTAGCAGCACCACCTACCGCTTTAGTCACGTTCATCTTAGTTGTAAGACCTTTGATCTTACAAAAGTTACCTTTATAGACGTTTTTCTTTTGGGTGGTTCCTTCTGTTACTAATCTCTTTTGTTCCCAATTTAAAGACTCATCAGGAGTAAAAGTTCTGTACCAACCTGTATGATCATTAAGGTGATTTCTATAGGCTTGCATAATTCCCCACTCACCTAAAACGTATTCTTCTTCTTGAGAGATGACTTTAAGCATATACTTGTTTCCGAAGTATAATTTACGAGTCATTCTTGCCATAAAATAAAGACTGATACCTTTTTGTCGTGATTTGGAACCGGCAATGTCTTGACCATAAAGTTCTGCTAAAAGACAATATAAATCTAAGTGATAGTGTCCATCCCATATCTCTGGAAAAGTTTCTTTTCCCTCAAGTTTATTAGGAATACGACAATAATTCCAAAAGAAGTACATGTCAGGACTTATGTAAACTCCATCTATAATAATTCCTTGTTCACACTTTCTTCTTTCTAAAAGCCAGTGTTCTTTATACTCTTTAGAGGTAGGGTGATAATCACAATACTTTTTATCCTTGTCAAACTTACGAGCAGCCTCTGTCCAATATTCTGTGTTTTTAAAATTATATTGTCCGGGTTCTTTCCATTGAGATAAGACGAATTCCCTCCATTCTTTAAATGAAGAGAATTCAGTCTTTGTCCATTCTTTAGTACTTGTGTTAAATGTCAGTATTTTCTGTGGTTTCCACATTAGTCATCATAGTTGGGTTCGTAATCGTCATCTATAGCAGACTTCATATCTCCTCTGTTTCTTTGAAGTTCTTGCTTGTACGCATTTTCTGCTTCTTGATAAGCCTTTAAAATCTGAGGTAAAGATTTGATAGTCTGGACTATTTGAGACAAGTTACCATCTCTACCGTCAGAGATTTCAGTTTCACTTAAAAAGGATGAGATGTTTTCTACTGCTCTTTTAGCACCACTGAGAATCTTTCTTAATGGTGAAAAGTAAAGACGTTCTGCTTTATCTATAGCCTCTGACATTTCAATAGACTGGAGGTATTTTTGTACAGGAAAGTCTTTAAGCACTTGAGTCTCTCTTTCATGTTCTTCAAAGTTCATATAAGGGGATTGTGGATCGTACATCCCCCAAATGTACATGAAAGGAAGAGTGTCTCCTTGAGAGAACTCTAAGAGAGTGTTAAATTCAGGTACAGCAAATATAGTCTCATCCAGAACTATTTTATTCTGGCTGACCGTTAGTATTCTTGGAAGCATTAATAGGAATTAGTTTAGTATGAACGGCTCCAAATTGCTCTAAAAGATTCATCCATTGAGTTTCAGTAGCCTTGATGTGATATTGCATGAATTCAGAATTGACACGAGAATAACAATCTACTACTACAATTTGACATTCGTTATCTTCATCCCATTCTTCTACCCAATTAGAAAAGACTTTATCACATAGATTAAAGTTCATTCTTTTGTAACCAGTTTTGTATTTAGGTTCTACGGGTCGTCTAAGATTTCCTTCTAAACCTAAACGAGATGCTTGTTCTAAATTTTCTTCATATTCTTCTAAAGCCTCGTTGTATTCATCTATTTCTCGTTTGGTTATTTTACCACTTAGGATGTTTAGTTGTACAAAAACGTGATCATCTAAGATTTTAGTAATTTCAGGTTGATTAGTGTTATTAATAGTATCCTGCATTTGAATTAAATTCTATTGGTGAATAATTAGATGTGCTTCTTCCTTGCCAATTAGATCCCCATTTAGCATCGTGAGATTCCAAATGAATACCTACAATTTCAGGAATTAAAATTCGTTTTTCTCGTGACCACTGATTAGCAAAAACCAGGTCACAATGATCTGCTCCTAAACATTCGTTAGGGTATTCTTTGAATTGACTTTTATGAGCAAGTTGAAAAAATCCCAATGGTTTCCACCCTGTGAATTTTCCGTTTTCTCCCTGTTGACCATAATAATGAGAAATTCTTGCTCCTACCTCGTATTCGGATAAATTCATTAACCAGTTGTCTAAGATCAGAGAGGGGTTGTTACAGTAATTAAACCATTGCTCAAAAGACTTTAGATTAATTCGATCTATTCCATATAAATATTCTTTGTCTAACTTGAGGGAATCTAAAACTCTTTTGGTAATGTGGGGCAAAGCAATATCTATGTCTAAAAACAAAACCCAATCACTTGTTGCTTTTTCTAAACCTACATTGATCCCATTGAACTTTTTAAACGTATCTCCTTCGTAAAAAACGTCTGTTTGAACCACAGTATATCCTTGAGACAAGGCTATATTTTTAGTTTTGAAGTCTTTGGTATCCGTAACTATAATCCACTTGGAAAACAGTCCTTTGTTTGTTAAAGCAGTCCAAGCAAAAAAATCTGAATAGTTACAACACACACTAATTGCTGTGAGATTCATTTTATATAAGTTCAAAGTCTAAAAAAGAATTACTTATGTCAGCGTTATTTTTATCCATATTTACATCGTGCCTTTTAAACAGTTCTTCTTTTTCTTCAGTGGAAAATTGATTTATAAACGTTTCAAGACCGTCTAAAAGTTTGTAGAACTTTTCTTCATCTACGTTTATTAAATAGTCCATGTGAAAACCATAAGTACTTTTATGAAGTCCGTTGTTATCTCTATTGTCTCGTACATATTTGGAATTTATTAAGATCCATTTTTTGTCTTTTTTAAAGAACGGGTAAACCTCTGTTAGAAGGTTGTCAAAATCCTCTACTGAGATATTTTTATGAAGAATAATACATTTCAAACTATAATCTACTCCGTATCTATGATATTGAGAAAGACTAAAAGAATTAAAAGTACCAACTTCTTTTAGATAACAATATGTACAAAAAATACTATCAATAAAGTTCATTTATACAGTTGGTTTAAAATTAGTTTTGGTTATTGAATCGTTGTAATCAAAATCAATCTTGTGCTCCCTGATGTCAAACGGGCTTGTAAAAGTAAAATATTCAAGATCTTTAGGTATTAGTTTGTAGTTTAATAGACCGTAGTTATTTACAAAGTCTATTAATTCTCTCAGGTCTGTGGTAGAGTTGACAAATATAGTTTCTGCTTTAGTGTCAATTGTAACTTTCATATTTAGTATTATTTTAATTTTCAAAAGTTATTAATTGTGAAATTTGTGATGCGTAATAAGGTATAGATAGTGATTTAAATTTATTTCCTTTTTCAGCAAATAACTGAAGATATTGTTTTCCAAACTCTTCCTTTGTTATAATACAAACTGTTATAGTTTTGTTTTTATAGTAAACATCTCGACTTAGGATAGAACCATCATGTTTAAACCCAAGAGATTCTAAAATATCTTCTACTTGAAATAGAGAAAGCCCAATCCACTCCATTAGATAATTATCCATTTTTCTTTTTAAAGTGATTAAGTAGAGTATGAACTTCTTTCTTTAAATATTCTATGGGGTAGTCTTGGGTGTTACAAGGGTTGTTGTTTTCGTCAAAAAGAATGTGTTTAAGCGTTAAGGATTTACACTTGTATCCAAATTGTTCCAGAAAATAAGCGTAGAGAGAGAATTGGAGTGTGTAGTGAAGTCCGTTACAGTCCTCTAAATGTTGGAGGGGAGGTTGCATCATTACAGGTCTTCTGTCTTTATATATGGGGTCGAACTTTCTAAAAGATTGAAACTCAATCTTTTTTGATGTCTTGTAGTCTCCTATTAAGAATGTCTTGTCAGGAAAAATCTCCACTATGTCAGCAGTACCACAAACTTTGTAAGGAATGTTGTAAATCATTAACTCAGGATGAACTCCTACTGGAAGATTGAAAAGATCGTGAGCATATTTCTTACCTTCTTTCCAAGTAGAAGGATGAACATTTTTATCCTTTAAAAGGAGTTGTTCTTGTTCTTCGTGATACTTAGTTCCCTTTGCTAAGGATTCGTCCTTGATTAATTTCCATTCTGCTAAAACTTCTTCCTTGGTAATTCCTCTTTCTTTAGCCTTTTTAGTTGCTATACCATCAGAATCAAAAGGTTGTTTAACCAATTCAAGAAGTTTAGATACTGAGGTAAAAGAGATTTCGGAATTATTTTGTAAAACATACTGGTGTGATTCTGGAATAAAAATAATCATTTCTTAGTCTTAGTATATATTAAAATTGAATCTATTCGATCTATTATATATTGGTCATTTGACAAATAAGTTTGTTCTTGTACTTCTTTTTGAAAATTTATTCCATCTTCGTAAGCCCTTTCAACTTGAAAAGAAACTGATTTAGAAAGCATATAATAAGCAAATATATAACCTATTAAAGCCCCTCCTATTAAGAATAAAAGTTGAACCTGATGAGGTTTAGTATTTGATTGCTCTCCATACCTTTTATTGTAACCGTATTTAATTCCAAGGCCAAAGGTAAGAAATAAAAGTAACAGTACTATTAAACCGGAAATAATAATTAAAGATAAATCAGGATTTAAGTTCTCCATTTACTTTAAGTTTTTCAGTTTGACCATTATCAAACTCAAGGGTTATAGAAGCACCGAAGTATCCAGTTTGACCTGTTTTATCTACTGTCATAGATACTTCAAAGGGGACTCCAGGATAAACTTCAGTAGGAGTTACAGAAGACGTACAAGTACAACTTTTTAACACTTTGGTAATTTTAACAGTTGAGTGTCCGTTATTAACTCCTTTAAAGACGTGAGTATAAGGAGTTTTGTTAGAGATAGAAATTCTTACAGTAGGTTGTTCAAACACTATCATATTATAATTCGATTGATTTAATTATACGTTCAAGACTTTCTTTAGAGTCTGGTTTACCATGATATAGAATGTTAGCAGAATCATCGTAGATTAATAAAACGTTTTCTATACAATCCAGAGAAAGAGTTAAAACTTTTGTGGGTGTTTCTTTTTGGTAATCTAAGTATTTACCAGATGCGTTAATCTGTTGAAGTCCCAATGCTTCTAAGTCATCTTGAGTTATCATGTTTGTTTAGTTTAAAAAGTTCCCAATCTTTTTCATTCATCATAGGTGGATAACAAGGAGGATCATTTTCACAAGCACTATCACTTAGAAATTTTTCAGGAGTAGAACACCCACAGTGTTTGCATTCTCCTAATTCCAAGCACTCTTTAGCAACTTCACATCTGTAGATAAATTGTTCTTCAATATGAATAGGAAGAGCATCCGGATATATTTCCTTTAACAAGGTTCGATAATGTCCTTGAATAAATCCTTTAATATTCTTTAGTGTAAAATTCTTTGATGTAATCTTCATAATCTTCTTTTAATAGGAATTTTAAAATTTCATCCTTTCTTGAATCGGAGTTGTGTTTGTCGTAATATTCAGTTTTTCTTATTACTGTTTGTTTTCTTTTTTCAGACTTTATTCTCGGTCTTGTTTTTGCAAACTCTAATAAGGATTCGAGATTGGTTTTCTTTTCTTCTAACTTAGGTAAAGGATTAGATTTTAGTTTTTTGTTGACCTTATTAATCTCCCTTTGTACTAAGTTTTCAGAAAGTACAAACGTTCCCCATAAAGATGCTATTTCTGGTTTAGATGGAGTTTGAATTTGTTTTAAAAGAGATTCCCAATAAATATCTACCAACTCTTTAATTATGTCTGGATCTTTTTCCGGGTATTTATCTATGAGACTCTGAATAACATCTTCTGTTTTTAATATCATTTTATTTTTTACTTCTTATTTACGATAATACTTGTGATAAACTTCGTCTGAATTAGGATCGAGAGTAACTATAGAGATTTGAATAAAATCTTCAGTTAGAAGTTTGATATTCGGATTTAAAGTAAGGGTGTGTTTACCTTTTTCTATTTGAGTTTTAATAATATACCCTCTTTGGACTAAAGATGAGATAGCATTAGTTACTGACTTGGGGTGGGTGAAGATTCTATCAGTTAATAATAGGTGTTGAGAATCTATCCCATGAATATAAATATACGCTAAAATAGTGATGTCTGTTTGAGACAAAGTAGGAAGTCCACCATTAATAATGTTGTTTAGTTGAAACCGATAAAACTCGATTGGTGATAGTTTGTATTCTCTTTTTATTTTCTGCATATATCTTAGAAATAGTCTTGTTTGTTTTTACGTTGAGTCTTAAGTGCTTTTTTAGTCTTGGAGTCTACGTTAAGAATGTTTAGGTCTTCAGCAGAGAATAAGATTCTAACCATGTTTACATTAAATTTGGTAGAAAGGTGTTCTGCTTGTTTTAAGTTAAGGTTCCATTTTTTTCTTTTAATCTCGCTTAAGACATAAGTATAGGTGAGATCTTTTTCGAGGGCTTGATTAATAAGAGTATCTAAATCTTGCATTTTGTTTAATTAATTAATTAGGATAAAGTAAATCAATGTATTCTACGTTGTTTCCCAAGATGTCTGTCTCATCTTCTTCCTCTTTTAGTTCTGCTATGATAGGACAAAGATAAGGTAAGTCTGATTTAGGAAAATCCGAGTAGAGATAGTTCATTAAATAATGAGCGTCTTTATGGGACTTGGATAAAATATCTTGTGCCATAACTGCTATTTTTAGGTCTTTGGTGGGACTCCACCAACCTATTTGAATAGCGTATTTATAGTAACCGTTTACTTGGATTGGGTTTTCCATTAGTTCTCATATAATTGTTTTGCTTTCTCTTCTAACTCGATTAACAGTAGAGGAGATATGTTTGTTTTTAACAGATCAAGAAGGATTTCGTTGTAAGACTTTTTAGTTTTTAAGTAGTTAATTCGAGACTGTATTTGTTGTTTAAGAATGATTTGAAGTTTTCTTGCTGACTTGGTTTTAGAATCAGGAACTCTTTCTATGGCGATAGATAGAGTGATTAGGTTTTCTTCTACTTTAAGAAGCCATTCTTTTAGTTTAAAGATGTCGTACTCTTTATTGACATCTTCGGTTGAAATGTTTAGAAATTTATTATAGATGTTCATTCTATGGGTTTAGATTAACAGTTAGGACACTCTACTTCCAAAATGTATTTTAACATTTTATCTCTTTCAGATTGGGATCGTTTCCAAACATAACGAGGATTAACTCTGTATAGTCCAGTAGCAACTCTAATAACAATTCCTTTCTTTGTAAGTGCGGTTAAACAGTTATTAATAGTCTGAATATGTAAAGTGGAGGATTTTGCAATCTCCTCTTTAACGTATAAAGGAAGAGCAATTTTATTCTCACCATCGCACATCATGGATAAATGAAGAAGGAGACGAGACTCTGCTAAAGAGAGTTTATCTATAATACCATTGATTGAATAGTAGAGTTGATAGAATTCTTTTTCGTTATTAACGAGAATTGTTCTGGATTTAGAATCAGATTTAGTTTCTATTAATTCTCCTGTTTCTGCGTCTATAACTTGTAGGGACTCTTTGGTTGTTTCTACTTTTTTTAGATAAGGTTTCATTACTTATTTAGAGTAGTTAAATTACTTGAACGATGCAAATATAAGTAATGAAATTAATTTTACAAAGTAATCTTGAGTATATTTTTCGTAAAATCACTAAATCATTACTTGGGAAAGTAATCCCGTATAGTCTGAGACATAATGGGATTACTTGGGAAAGTAATCCTAACACTGCTTTTACAGAGACAGATATTTGGTTGTCAGTTAGTTAAAACAATTTTCCCCGTATTTGTTCTTATATATGTATTACACCTATTTTTCTAACTAAATTACAAAACGTGTTTAACCGTTTTAAACTTAAGACCTTTGTAATGTTTTTTACCTTCGTAAAGAACCTTTTCGATTGCTTTTCTTTTGAACTCTGGATGTTTAGATATAAAATCATTGATGGAAGGATATTCAGTTTCGGTATCTCCATTTATTACAATTAGTTTTACTTTAGGCGCATTTGATGTATTTACCCTAAACTTAACTGACTCTAATTTATCTTCATAAGCAAAAGGATATTGAAGAGTGGGAAGTCCTTTACATAAAATAGTCCGCAAAGAACTTTCGTTTAAATCGTGCTCTATAAGTAAATGCTTAACCGAAGCATATCTTTTTAAAATATTTTTATCTTGATCTATGTGAAGAACGTTGGTGGTTTTTTTTCTTATTGTATATAGTTCATTAGGATCATATTCTTTTTCTGGAACAAAGATTAATCCTTTAGTAGATCGCTGTCCTTCTTTACCATATAGAATTCTTTCTAAAGCATTTACAGATACTTGGGGATAAGTGTCTCTAATCTCTTTAGGAGAAGTAAAGGTTTTAATTATTTCTGAAGAATCAGGTTTGATCTGGAAAATGTTTCCTAATGAAGTAAAAAGTTGAACTTCAAATTCTTCTTTAGTGACTATTCTATAAGGGTTGAGAAAAAGATATACGTCTTTCACTAAACCTGTTTCTTTAGATGTTAAGATTATTTTGAGTTTATTGTTACTCTTTCTATCTAAGAAAATAGAATGAGTGTCTTTGAATTTTAAAGTACGTTCTATAATATTGGTTTTAATAGAATCTTCTATGCCATCGAGTGTTTTTAATTTTGAATAATGTTCAAAGTTTTTCTCAGACATTCTCTTCTGCTTACGTTCTCTTTCTTGTATATGCCACTCTGCATTAAAAGTACCTTGGATAGCCGATTGAAAATTATACCCCCCACCCACTTTTAAGGACTCATAATAATCCATCCAATAATCTTCTCTTTCGTTTAAGAGAGATTTATTATTAGGATCAATAAGTTCTAATATCCTAAATACAAATGCTTGTTCCCCATACTTATTCCAAGAAGACTGTAGATAAGTATTACCGTGTGTTCCTTTTCTTAGATGAGACTTGTGATTTGACCACCTATTTACAATGTCTATGCTCTGACCAATGTAACGTTTGTTGTTTTCTAAATTAAGAATTTCGTAGATACCTGATTTTGCTTTGTGTGTCATGTTATATGTTTTTGATTGCGGGGGTAAAGATACAAACTTAGTTTTACATTAGGTAATTTTATTTTAAAAATATTGATAAATCAATGTAAACTTAGCCTCCTCCCCCTCACCCATCCTCAATTCAGTCTCCTATCCCCCCTATGGAATAGTTGGAGATCATATCCCTTGTGGGATATTGGGGGAGTTTATTTTTTCACATGAAAATCGTCGCTTTATTATGAAAGCATTATGCCTTCCAATCGTGGAAAACAAGTTCGTTGACAAACTCTCCAAAACTGCCATCACTGTCCGTAATGGTAACAGTCTGCTCACTGTTTGGGCAAACGGAGATCAAACTGCAAGCAAAGCCATTCTTGCTAACATCGTTGTTAATGAGATTGGTGATACCTTCGTTGCCGGGAATGACAGCAAAACCCTTGATGATAAGGGTAAACCTGTCTTCAAGAAGGGTGATGTTGTTGTCCGTCAAAAGCAAACAGAAGAGTTCAAGAGTTTTGCCGGTGAGAATCGTGCTGCTGAATTTGCTCAAGCAGCAAATGCATTCGGATTGCAACTCGTAGTTCAGATGTAGTTTGTTAGCATTGTTAGCACCTTCGTCCTGTCGTATGATGGGACGAAGGTTTTTTTTATTGTTCATTTCAAACAATCATCATCATGCAACACACAACGTTTAAAACCTCAAGTATTTGTACTTGGGGTCAGTTAGCAATGTCTGATAACAGATACAGCATTGCATCAGAAATTATGAATATCCTTGGATATTGGGGAACTGAATATGCAGAACAGGTCTTTTTGCGAGTAAATGCTTACTATCCAATTCCAGAGCATCTTAAGTGATGCTCTGGTTTTTTTATTTACCTATATTATATATAGGTGTGTTATTAATGTAGCCTATTGTGTTTAAATACAATAGCAGGTCACAAGCCCTGATAACCGTAAGGTTTATAATTACAGAGTGATAACAACTATTGGACATCATTAGAGATTTCCAAAAGTATTTAGACCAGAAGAGTGATTAATTAATAATCATCTGATGGTCTTAATTACTTAATTAAGTAAATAGTACAACTAATATTGGTATCAAGCCCGTATTTTTTGACACTATTAAATACTTAAATAAGTAATTAGTGCAATTGAACTGTTCATTAACTCATCATAGTATGACACTGATTCAATTCCCTGACGGCACCGTGAATCGTCCTTCCAATGGTTGGGACAAAAAGTAACGGTGATTAACCCTTTAACAGTCGAGGGTGATTTGTGAGAGACTGTTGTTTTAGTTTTCATTTGGTTAATGTTATCTATTTGTTTGGTTAACTGTTTGTTAATTTAAACAAGTGATTTAACCAAATGGTTAACTATAAGTCATTGATAGTCAGGGGTAAAGAAGAACACAACCATCAACAAAACAGTAACAAATCCTCTAAAATATCAAAAAGAGGATGATTATAGAACTAAATCAATAAAAACATGAACAAAATCATTCGTGCAGCATTGGCTGCCAAGTTCAACCCGAACGATGTTGATAACCTTATCTCAATTATCAACAACACTCCAAATCCCAACATGGCAACAGAAATTCTGTTGGGAATATACGAATGTCAAAAGATTCCGGTAAGAGTAAACAACGACGGAGTAGTTCAAACGCTTGTAAAAGCGGACGAATGGAACAACACGATTACTTACTCTTACTTGCGAAACAAAGAAAAATCCGCTTATTTCCCAAAAGGAACTAAGAAGGAAGACGTGACTGAGGAAAATTTTAACTCTCTTCAGGTAGAAGGAGAACGAGATGTCTGGATTAGAATCAAAACTTCTGAGATAGAAGAGGTGACTTCAACCTGTTCTTATGAACAGTGGTTGAAAGCAAAACCTATCTGTAAAGAAGAAGAACAAATTTTTTAAAACGAAAGGGGAAAACATTCGTGTGAGTACCCTGTTTTTAATTAGCAAATAACGGTTACAATCCCGTGTAAATGCAGAGTAATACTAAGGTATTAATGCAGATATTTGCAAACACAGTTAAACGGTTAATTATGTGGAATCAAGGATTACAATGGGCTATAGCAGTTGCCCAACAAGTTGAAAAACTGCTTCCTGAATATATTACGGAACATCAGTTGTATGACAATGCAAGCAGCATGATTGTTTCTAATTGGTATTATATTCAATCTTACCAAAACGGAAGAGAGTAAAGCAGCGAGAAGAAATAGTACAGTATTGTTTACGTTGTTTTATACAAGAACAATCTTATTATTTTAATCAAATAAAACATTTTGATGAAACGTATGGTGAAACCATCAAGGAATATTTAAAGAATAAGAATGAACCTGTCCAAAAAGTTTAAATCTGGTAAATATGTTGGTAAAACATACGAACAGGTTTGGAAATCCGATCCTTCTTATCTACATTGGATGGCTGATAATGTTGGTAGTTATTGGGTAGAAGTTGTTAAATGCTTTGAAAAGAGAGAAGTTAAGAAGGAAAAAGAAAATATTAAAAATACCAATAAAGTATTTTCTCGCTTTACAAAGGAGGACATTAGAAAATTCTTTCAAGAAAATCTTATTTTAGGATTTGACATGTCGGATTTTATTGTTGATAATATGGTTTCTCTTACCGAGTATCAACGTTCTGAATATTTAAAATCTTTACTTTTTAGAAATAATTTACAATGGGTATAAAATATTTGGCAAGATTATTTAAGTTTCACTGGAGGCTTTTTAAAAAGCATAATAAAAGTATGTGGAAAAGAAGACCTGTTGATTCTACAGGAAATCCTCTTCCTTGGTATACTTATGGAGCAATTGAGTTTCTATCAGATCTAAACGTAAAGAATGTATTTGAGTATGGTGCTGGTTACTCTACCCATTGGTGGTCGAAACGAGCAGAGAAAGTTTATTTTGTAGAACACTCGGAAGAATGGTTTAATAAATTAATTCCTACTCTTACTTCTAAAGTTACCGGATATATTGCTCCTTATGCTGAAACAACACCTTATGTTAACGCTATTGAAATTCCCCAAGAAAAATTTGACGTAATCTGTATAGATGGTATTGATAGAATGAGATGTGCTGTAGTAGCAATTAACCATTTAACTGAAGACGGAGTTATTGTATTGGATAATTCTGACTCACACCCTGTTATTGTATGTTTTCTTGAAGGAGAAGGGTTTACTGAAATTCCTTTTACAGGTATTGGCCCTATTAATGAGTATGAATGGACTACAAGTGTGTTTGTTAAAAACCTTAGTTTATGGGAGAAACAATAATTTATAGACAACTGTGTTTTAAAAACGGAGAATTAGTTCATAAAGAAATAGTTGAAATTACAAAACTCAGATTGTTAGAAATTCACGGAACAGATCAAGGGATTGCCATTTGGATTCCTTCCCTAAAGGGAAAAACATTTGGAACTTTTTACATTTGTGAACACCGAAAAGGAAGTTCTGGTTTTTATTTTGGGAGACACGCAATGCAAGGTTTATCTCAAGAGGCTTATGAAAACGGATTCACTTATGTTGAAGACTCTGTTGAATGTGCCAAAATCATTGCAAACAAAATCAAAGAATCTCTGTAAATCAAAGTGGGTTGCGCATACTATAAACGCAAAATAAATATGAAACATACCGAATACGAATTTCCAGACGGAACGATTATCTATGCTTTTTCAGCATTAGAAGCGTTCTGTATTTATAACGCTCAACAAATTAGTATAGATTTAGTCTATATGAAGCCACACGACTTATATTATCAAATTGTAGGACGGCTTTTGATTTTTTAATAAAGAAAAAAGACTGGCTTTTTGAGGTTGATAACTCAAAATACTCCTAACATCACTTAAAAGTCTGTGATGCTGCCAGAAAAGATTGGAGTGACCTATTAATCACCAGAGTTAGATTGGGCTGGTAAACCGATAAGTACAAAGGGTCAACTACAGAGTTTATTAAGATTGTATACGGAATAATCTGATATAGACTTAAAAAGGGGGATAAGCAAGTAGTAGTTCCGTGCTATGACACTGTTGTAGTCCTATTGTAGTATCAAGTTTATAGGTATCTTCTAAACCTTTTATTTTATACTTTGATAGTCCTGATATACTTGAGAGCAGGTATAACCATTAAGTTGGGACAAGGGTGCTAAAGTACGTTGAATCATCTGCCCGCGTATGATTCTATTGTAGTACGATAAACTACATTAAAACATTGTGATCCTATGAATTGTCGGTTTTTCAATCCTGAATTTATTCAGTTAGGAAAAGTCATAGGGGACAAACCAACCGTCTTAGTTAGTCATGCTCATACTCTTGAGATAAAACTAATGAAACTCTAAACTTGGAAACATATAAAAAAATCCACTTTTATTACTTGTGAGAAGTTTCCC
>WBZU01001300.1_pt2 | contig 13572 bp, 13 predicted proteins | sample 5204311 | NCBI WGS metagenome assembly WBZU01 (sample SAMN12344359, study PRJNA552823) | activated sludge metagenome | biome: Activated sludge suspended growth; feature: Nitrification reactor; material: Wastewater; isolation source: activated sludge from nitrification reactor of wastewater...
ACAGGCGCTTAAGACGTTTATTATACCTGTAAATTGCAAAAAAATAAAGTACTAAAATCGTAAATAACGAAATAGCTTGTCTATGTAATCTTGCTGGCTCTCGGTTTTGGGCAGCATCTGTCCAAGGGTTTGCTCTATTTGTTCTATCTCGTCAGACTTTGGCGGTAAGCTTACCAGTGTACCAAAACGTTTATTTGGTACTAGCTCTAATAACGGGCGGCCGTAATCCGAAATCTCATAATAACTACTAAAATCATCAAACAAGTATTTTTTATCACCTACCGTTACGCCATAATTACTAATCTGATATTCCAAAACACGAGGAGGTCTATTGGAGTACATTACCAACACAACACCCATTAGAGCAAAAAGACCAACTGTAATGTATTGACGGGTTAATAGTGCCAGACCAATCAGCATTGCAAAGAATAATATAATACCTACATACCAACCCGCCGGTTTGTGGGTTTGTACAAACTCTGGTGCTTGCCAGCTAAGCAGAACTTGCTCGGGCACATTTGGTTTCTCACTAACTTTTTCTTCTGCAGTTGGTTTTTTAGAGCTACCAAAAATAAGCGATAATGGATTGCGTTTTTTAGCCGGTTGCGCATCTGCGCTTTGTGCGGCTGGCTTATCTTCGGCTCGTTTACCCACTAACTCTACTCCGTCGTGTAGTGGTGGTTGGGCCGGTGTATCTACATGAGGCTGGTCGGTAGCTTTCTCAAAAGGGTTGGGTGCTGGCCGAAAGCCGCCACCACGTGGCTGATTATCTTGGGGGTTCATAAATTGTATTATACAACATTACAATTTCTTTTGTTTTTTTCTCTTGCCTACCATACCCATCTCTTTTCTTTTGGTGGTAGATAGAAAATAATATTTTGTGATCACCAATAGACAAAAGGCAATAACAGCTACGACTATTTCGTACACATTGGTATCTGGTTTTAACGCTTTTCGAGCCACTACAAAAGCAAGTAACTCTAAAACAGATTCAATACTATGCGTTACCAGTGAACGAGCCACTTCTACACCAATAGTAATAAGCAAGATTGTAGAAATAAACTCATAAAATAACTCGGAACTCCAATGAATTGTCAAAAAATTACTAAATCCTGATATAGAAAATACAATCACGCCCAATATGGCTATGATTGCAAGAATAATTTCACAACTATTTATTACTATCTGTAGTTTATCTTTCATCTATCAGACTTATGGCGGCCCTGGTGGAGGAACGGCAGAAATCTATACCCTGGTCAGATCTATCAAAGATCGTTCGAGGCGGGTAACTGCAGGTCAGAGACCTCTTCTAGCCCAGGTTGACGACACTGCTAAACTTCGGCTTCTTGCCGATGCCATTCCATGGGCAAGCAATAGGAAGGGCCTCCGGTCGCTGGAACGACCGGAGGCCCGGTATCTCCACCAGCCCACGTGTTAGGAGGTAAAGCAAGTGGAGAAGAATGTTACGAAGCGCGGATCGTCAAGGCTAGCAGGACAGTCGAGAGTGGCCGCGAATGCCAGCCAGGACGACTGCAAACTAGAGGCGGAGGCGAGCTCCGAGCAAGGCAGTGGTCGGCGTAAACCACGGAGCCCGAAGGCCAAGCAGGGGTCTCGACGCGCCGAAGCCGGGGTGAGCGCTCGTCCATCTATCGTATCTAATGGCAGTCCGACTGTCAATAGTTTCGTGAGCCCTGTGCAGGCGCCCGCGACGGGCGAGCTGCAGCTCACAGTCGATGGCACTGCGGTGTTGGACCGGTTCGCATCCGTCGGATGGGTCACTATCCCACCGGTTCTACCCTCAGTCGGACAGTGCCAACGGACCTACAGCTTCCTCGACGAAGTGCTCGACGGCCTCAGCGACCCGGCGGTCGCAGCGGCACTCGACGCCGTGACTCGGCGCTGGCTCGCAGATGAGGACCGACGCAGGCGCTGGTGGCACATCCCGCCCGGCTTCAGGGACCGGGTCGAGGAAGCGGGTCGGCCCGACAAGAGCTACGTGCAGACTGTCCCCGGCTTCAGCCGGCTCCTGCGGCTGTCTCCCGAGGGCGAGTACCTCGCCACCCGGCTGCCGGCGCTCTCCAAACTGCTCTTCCACCTGGACGCCATCGCCGCCGAAGCGACCGAGATCTTCATCGACATCGCTAACGCCTTGGACCAGCACGTCGCGATCAAGCGGGCCACCATGATCGACGTCAAGCCCACGGTCGTGGTGAAGGCGATCAGGTACGAACCGGGCACCGCCTGGGGCACCGAACCCCACCGAGACAAGAGCGCCTTGTCCATGATCTGTTGGAGCGACGAACCCACCAGCCACCTCGCCGTCGCCCCGACCAGAGCTCAGCCAACGGCCCCGGCCGACTTCCAACCCGTCGACGCCCCACCGGAGTCTGTCGCTGGCACAGGTGCGACGCTGCTCGTCGGTGGCACCTTGGAGCTGGCCGGCGTCCCCATGAAGCCCTCCTACCATGCCGTGCTCCCCGTCGAATCCCGGCGCCCACGACACGCACTCATCGCCTTCCTGTTGGTCCCCTACCTGGACGCGGACACCATGGAGACGACGCTGCCCATCCCGTTCACCCTGGCGTCCTAGACCGGCAAACGATCGGCTGTTCCACGGTTTCCTCTGGGGACTGAAAGCTGGAATCAGAATGGATCCCGGTTCTAGCCGGTCCCTTGACATGCTGCTCGGCCCGCAGTCAAGGTACGGCAGGTACATCACTGGCAGGGACCGCTGGAGGGGATGTAGATGGATGCGACGGGCAGCTCGTCTTCCAAGGATCTCAGAGCCCCCTCACCTCTGATCCGTGGACGCTGGCGACGGAAGCGTCTGAGGCGTGCGGCAACCGTGTCGGCTGGTGCAGTCGTGGTGGCCACCTCGGTGACCTACAAAGCGACACCGGCGGCCGCTTGCCCGTTCTCGATCGGCGGGCTTCGCAGCTATTCGGGTCAGGCTTCAAGTTCCTCAAACTACGACGGCGTTGCGGCCAACATCTACAGCCCTGGTGTCCTAACCAATCCCATCAACAGCAACGAGGCACTTAGCTTCCACGTCACGGCAGGATACAACCTCGGTGCCTCGGATGCGTGGTGGTTGCAGACCGGTTTCGTTCGCGGCGGGGTGCCAGGGGGCTCCTACTACTCGGAGATGAAGGCCTTCGCGGAAGCGAAGGGCGCCGACGGCTACGCGTTCGCTGGACGGCCAGACTTGAGCGTTCCGCCCGGCTCAAACCCGAAGTTCAAGGCGGCATTCAACGGCAACAACAACTCGTACGAGTACTTCTTCGAAGCCTACATGGGCACGACGTGGCTCGGTATTGGCGGACTTCCATACCGATACAACACCATCAACGCGGAGATGGAGGCGAGGACCCCGTCGAACATCTGCTTGGACTACACCCGACAGGGGTTCGGTTCCGACGGCACCGCGACCTACAACCCAAGCGCCGCGATGACGAACCGCGGCAACGGATTTGGCTGGAGCGAGTGGACTGGTTCAGTCACTCCGTACAACTTCTGGGGATATTCCCGATACGTGATGCATGCCAATTCGTACTTCGACACAGAGGGTAACTAGCCAATGAAAGAAGCTAGCCTGAATCGTCATGGCTTCTACCGTTCCCTCATAGTTGGGCAGGTGCTAGCGATCGCCGTTCTCACCGGTTGCGGAGCACAGGGGAGCAATGTTGAGGTGGCAGCACCGACCACGATACCGCCTTCTGTCACGTCGGGCGCCCCATCAAGGGGCGGCCCAGTGACGTTGCGCGAAGTGGCACGTCTCGACGACCAGCATGCCATTCCGCCGTTCGCGCTCGCAGCCGACCCAAGCGGCGGTGTCTTTTTCTGGAGCCGGTCAGCAGAGTCCACCGACCTCTACCACGTCACACCTGAGGGAAAACTCAACCAGCGGCAGGTGCTGCTCGGAGCTGATAATGCCGTTCCGATGGCACCAGGAGGGCTGGCCGCAACCAAGGAGGCAGTCTGGCTTGCGATCAACCAGCAGCTCCTCCGGATTACTGACAGTGCAGTCCAGAAGATCGACATCCCTTCGCCACGTACGAACAAGTCCGAGGCGCAGCACCGACCTGTCCAAGCATTTCCAGTTCGTGGTCTGGCCGCGTCAGACTCACTTGTCGTTCTCGCACTCGAGAACAGCGCCGATCTGGTGCTCTACGACCCGCGAGCGGGTTCATTTCAGTCTGTCGCACTCCCTGAATCGGCGGGCGCTCGTGACGTGGCCGTGCTCGCGGATGGCACCATTGGCGTTGCGCTTACCGACTACTCCGGTCCGTCTTCAACCCGTTTTGGCGTGTTGCCACCTGGTGAGGGTGCGCTGCGAATAGCCGACGTGAAGGATTCCACCCAAGTTCTGGCGACTGCGGACTCCTTCATCGTGGGAGTCGGTTCGGACCAGCCCACCATTGTCGATCGAGCGGCAGGTACCGTAAGCGCAACGCGACTGCCAGCACGGAAGACCCTCGACCTCGGGGACGGCCGAGCGCTCTGGTGGGATTCCACGACTGTGAAGGTTGCTCATCTAGATGGCTCTGACGCCGCCACAATGGATGTCCCACTACTCCCCGTGGACTGCTCGCGCATCTCTGATCCGGGCGGAGGTATTCGAGGGAGCCGAGGTGATCTGACGCCAGCTCCCTGTCCACACAACTCTGTCACCCAGGCAGTTGGCGACAGTCAAGGCAACGTCTGGTTGACTTTCGGGGCCCAGCCAGCACAGATCTTCGTTGTCAGCCAGTCATGACTTCCGATTCCGCGACAGCCTCTCAGCCCTCTGGCAGCACAGCCAAACCGATCCCCCTTCAAGGGCGCTGGGTGACACTTCGTCCGGTGTATCCGCCCGATTACCAGGCGCTGTATGAGATGGCCATCTCCTACCAGGTCGGTTACCGGTGGCGCTTTCGCGGTGCTGTTCCAGACTTCGAGACCTTCGTACAATCGCTTCACGGTGACGTTCTGAGTCAATTTATCGTCACCAAGCACGATTCCCCTGCGCCAATCGGTCTCGTCGTCTGCTACTGCGCGGATCTCAACAACGGCACCGCCTACATGGCGGAAATGATGGCAGGTCAGGTCGCCACTGGACTTGGTGTCAACGCCGCTGCGATCTTCGGACACTATCTCTTCAGCACCTGGGCGTTCCGCAAGCTGTATATGGAAGTGCCCGCATACAACCTGTCGCAGTTCGAAAGCGCCATTCCGGAGTTCCTAACTATCGAGGGTCGACTCTCTGATCACCTGTTCTACGGGGACCGTTATTGGGATATGGTCGTACTCGCGGCCCACCGCTCCAGGGCTACGAAATTCTCGGAGCGCTATCTATAGAGAGTGGAGAACCCGGTACTCCCAACCAGGTCTGACAGGCCATCTGTTCTGCCCTGCTCTACGCCGGCAAGCCCAACTGGGACCTACTCGACACCATCACACCCCGCTCAAACGCGAAGTGCCCAACAAGCATCTGGGGGCAGCCTCGCACCGAGGAGCGTCGCACCGTTCTCCGCTCGCGTGGGGTCGAGCTCCCGTGGGCGCCCACTGGCCACCCGTCCCGTCGCCCGTTCCGTCGCTGCACGGCTCGAGGGTGGGATCTACCTGGTCAGCGGGTGGAACCATGACCGTTTCGCCAACGACTCTCTACGTTCTTCGGCCGTCTCGTCGGAGAACGTCCCGCTGGTGGGGCACCCGGCGACTGGGATCCTGCGGTCGGGCTCGTAACTGAACGGCACCAAGTTGGCAATGGACCTGGTCGGGGCCTGGTTTCGGGCCGTATTCGCGACCGACTCCTTGGGGCAATTCCAGCGCGATGTCGTTGCTGATGCCCCTCGGCCGGCCGGCGGGTTGCGGAGGGTTCGTCGGCGAGGCGGTAGGCCTGACCGGCGCCCGGGCGGCGCACAGTGACGCTCACCGGGGCTCACCGACCTTGACGGCAGCGGGAGGATGTGCGAAGTCGTAGGTAGGAGGGTCGTTGCACCATCAGTGTAAATATATCCTCTGACCTGCACATTCCCCCGAAACCCGATTGACAACCGTCGTCGGAAAACGCGAGAATGACGCGACCTGTATTGAAAGACCACTAACTAACCAGAAGGAGCTACGACGAGCACCACTGCCACCAGCACCAGGACCGACAACACCAGCTCACCCGCCAAGCGGGCGCTGGTGTACCTGCGGGTCTCCACGGCCCGCCAAGCCCACCGGGACGGCGAGGCCGAGGGCTACAGCTTGCCGGCCCAGCGTCAGGACTGCGCCCGCCAGGCTGACCAGCTCGGCGCCGTGATCGTCGAGGAGTTCATCGACGCCGGCAACTCGGCGCGTTCGGCTGATCGGCCGCAGCTGCAAGCCATGCTGGCTCGCTTGAAGGTTCGGGACATCGACTACGTCATCGTGCACAAAGTCGATCGCATGGCCCGCAACCGAGGCGACGATGTCCTGATCCACGTCGCCATCCGCGAGGCCGGCGCCCAGCTGGTGAGCTGCACCGAGAACATCGACGAGAGCCCCAGCGGCATGTTGGTGCACGGCATCATGGCCACCATCGCCGAGTTCTACTCCAACAACCTCGGCCAAGAAGCCCGCAAGGGCATGGACGAAAAGGCCCGCCGCGGGGGCACCCCCGGCTACGCCCCCTTGGGGTACCTCAACCGCACCCAAGTGGTCGACGGGCATGAGGTCAAGTCGGTGATAGTCGACCCCGAGCGCGGACCGCACATCGCCTGGGCCTTCGCCGCGTACGCCACCGGCCAGTACTCGCTGACCGACTTGGTCGATGAACTCAAGGCCCGGGGCATGGTCACCCGCCCAACAGCGACACGGGCGGCGGTGCCGCTGAGCTCCAGCCAGGTGCATCGCATCCTCACGAGCCCGTACTACAAGGGCCTGGTCGTCCACAAGGGTGTGACCTACCCGGGCAAGCACGAGCCGCTGGTCGATGAGACCACCTGGGACCGAGTCCAAGCCATCCGCCTCAGCCGCCGGATCGCTGGTGACCGCTCCTGGAAGACCGGCCACTACCTGATGGGCAGCCTGTTCTGCGCCCGCTGCGGTCAACGCCTCGGCTACTCCCGTTCCACCGGCAAGAACGGCCAGCGCTATGGCTACTTCTTCTGTCTCGGCCGCAACAAGAAGCGCACCACCTGCCAACTGCCCTACCTGCCCGCCGAACGGGTCGAAGCTGCTGTCACCCGCCAGTGGTTCAACGAGGTCTTCAGCGAGGAGACCATCACCGCCGTGAGAGGCCAGGTCAATGCCGTCATGGCCGTCCATGAAACCGAGAGCGAACGGGTCGTGGCCGCACAGACCAAACGGCTGCAGAAGCTCGAACGCACCCGCACCAAACTGGTCGACGCCTACCTCAACGACGCCATCCCCGTCGACGAGCTCAAGAAGCGCCAAGACCAATTGGCCGCCGAGATCGCCGATGCCGAGCGCCAACTCGCCGCCGCCACCGCCGACGTCGACACACTCCAAGAACGGCTCGAGATCGTCCTGCGGCTCCTGCACAGCTGCGGCCTGCTCTACAAGCACTGCGAACCACCGTCCCGGCGGCTGCTCAACCAAGCCATGTACGAGCGCCTCCTCATCGACGCCGAAGACGTCACCGACACCGAGCACACCCCGCCCTTCGCCGTCGTCCGAGAACTGTCCCAGACGGCCCCAGAGGCCACCCAGGACGTTTCTCGGGCGTACGCTGACCCCAACACCACCCGACGCCCCGGTGCGACCTGCGGGCACCAGAAGCAGAAACCCGAGCACGTTTCTCATGCCCGGGTTTCTGCCCTGGAACTTCTGGCGGAGAGGGTGGGATTCGAACCCACGAGACGCTTGCACGCCTGACAGTTTTCAAGACTGTTTCCTTCAACCACTCGGACACCTCTCCTTATTACTTAGTCATCACGCTGATATATGTCGCTCAATCTATCGATAGAACCATCTACAGGGTGCTGCTTTACGATTGTTTCTGGTGGCAAACCAGGCGCGGCATACTGGTCTATCTTACCCTGTCTTTCTAAGACGATGCCGTGTTTTTCTGGGTCGGCTACCAGTTCTAGTAAGACCGGTTCTCCGGCCGTTTTGTGTGCGGCTCGTATTGCATAGCCTTCTGCAAACAATCTTCCTAAATCTGTGTCATCAGTAAGATATATTTGCAAATCACCACCTTTGCGCTTTTCGTTTCTCACACCTGTTTCAGATGCAGAAAGTAATCCCTGCTCTAATATTGAGGGTAAATGCTTAGATGAAGTTCCGTGAAAATAACGTTCTGACATAATAAAGCTGGCGGAGAGGGAGAGATTCGAACTCTCGCGGGGGATTGCTCCCCCCTACCGGTTTAGCAAACCAGCCCCTTCAGCCACTTGGGTACCTCTCCATATCTGGCTAAAGTAATAAAAGTACCGCCATATTGTACCGTATATCTGATATTTTGCCAAGCACATATACGGTAATATTGCTCTATATATTACTTTATGCTATAGTTTCGCTAATCCCAGTACTTTACCTGGGTTGGCACCTAGCAGGGAGTTTTAATGCTAACACCTAGGCAGATAACTGCATTACGTTATCTTATTTATCGATCAACGAATGGTACCGAGCTAAGTAAGCGCATTCTTTTTCTACTGATTGAAGCATCTGTTAATTTTACTCAAGAAGTCTGTCTTACACTAGTTGAAGATCGCGAGGGATTTACAGGTACCGAAATTCACGAGGCAGCATTGGGTTTGGGTGCAATGCAAAGTAGTAATTGTAGTACCTTCTTAGACCAGATACTAATTGCTATGGGCAGTCCATTTTGCTTTAGTGTACATTACGGCGATTTTAATCCGTCGCGACCAAAACCATTTAACTGTGATGGTATTTTCGAAGGATGGCCGCTAGAGATAGTTTCGAGCCCTGACATGGCTACGGCTGGTATGCCTATGCGCTACACTTTTTGGCTTGCAGAAACTAGCTATACAGATTCTGCAAATCTAATTGTGGCAGATTATGATAGGCTGAATGCAATCGATATTACCAGACCTGGTTTGTACCCAATTCTGGAGCCACATAACTAATACCCACACTTAATGAGTGTGGGATTTTTTATTCTTGTAACTACCCTTATTTACCGAACATGATAAGAACATATTATTTGTCAATTCTTGTGAAAGGTACTTATGGTTACTTAATTTGCTGGAGAAATAGCAATTGGTCTAAACGATTTTGATAGAGATCTTTTTTGGTATTATCACCCAAAATTGTGTAGTACTGCACGAGGGCTTTATTTAGTTCTATGTTGGCCTTATCTAGCTCTATACCCTGCTCAGCGAGTTTAGTTGCCGTAGTAATATCGCCACGAGCAGCGGCCAGGCGTGCAAGCACAAGATAATCACCCGTACCCTTTTCTTCTAAACTATTTAGCTTTTGCTCGGCCTGCTGGTAAACCTTACTACTGAGCAATATATAGGCTACTTCTCTACTGCTCGGTTGAGACTGACCTACCAATTGTGCTGCTTCGGTATTATTACCTCCAAGTAAAATGCAGCTTTTTAATAAATTCTTGGCTTGTTCACTACTTAGATCGCTCTTACTAGCCTGCAAAGCCTTATTACAACCATCAGTAATATTATTTAAGTTAAAGTCTGCAGCTGCCTCGCCTACCAAACCACTGGTAGTGCTATCTACACCATTAGCATTTTTAAAATACTGCAGTGCCAGTGGGTAATTTTGGTTTTGCAGGGCTAAATTACCCAAGTAAACATAGTTTGGATTGTCTATCCCTTGCTGGTAAGCGGCGATCGCTTTATCTGTCTCTCCCCTATCAAGCCAAAACTGCGCCATGGCTTCTGTAGCTAATGGGTCGTGGCTATCAATCAAACTAGCCTGTTGTAAATAGCTATAGCGTGCTTCAGCTGTTTTTTGTTCTTTGGCACTACGCAGTAACACGTCTACTTTGTGTTGACGCCAAGCAGTAATTTCTGGCCAGTGTAACGTAATAACTAAAGCCGTTAGTAAAATTATTCCGGCAGCTATCCAGAAAAAATTAACTTGTTTTTTTGGTTCTGGCAAGTTCGGCCTCTAGTTGGGTTATTTCGTGCTTGGTTTGTTCTAACTTAGCTCTCTCCCCTGTTACCAGCGTCTCTGGAGCATTGACAACAAATGCTTCATTTTGTAACTTTGCTTCTATTAGTTGTAGTAAATTCTGTTTGGCAGCAAGCTCTTTTTGTAATTTTGCCGCCATTACCTTATTGGCTTCTTTTTGTTTAGAGGCCAAAATATCAATAATTTGCAGTTCGAATTTCTTAGCTTCGGCTGTGGAAGGCTTGTGGATAACTTTCGGCCAGTGTTCGGTTATAAGATTAGATTTTGTCCACAGCTGCTGCCAAATTGCTTCGGTAATAAACGGTGCAAAGGGGTGGAGGAGACGCAATACCGTATCGAGTGCGTAGGCTAGTACAGAAGGGTTGAGGTCTGACTTAGAGTATTCAATATATTTATCGGCCAAATCATCCCACAAGAGCGAGTAGACCTGTTGGCCAGCTTCAGAATATCGATAAGCCTCAATATTCTTGGTAACTGCAGTAATAGCCTGATTAAGTTGCTGTACCATCCAGTTATCAGCTGGAGTTTTTAACTCTATATCCGAGAGAGTAAAGTCTTCTGGTAGCTTTGAGGTAGTGTAGCGAGCAACGTTCCAGAGCTTATTACAGAAGTTACGGTAGCCTTTAATTTTCTCCATAGAGAGTTTGCCATCATTACCAGGAGTAATACCAATAGAGAGGGCGAGTCTGAGGGCATCGGTACCATATTCTTGGGTAATCTCCATAGGGTCGTCGTAATTACCTTTGCTCTTCGAGAGCTTTTGGCCGTGCTCATCAGTTACTAAGCCCCAAAGATACACATCTTTAAATGGTACTTTGCCTGTTGTGTACAAAGAAAACATTATCATACGGGTTATCCATTTATGCAGAATGTCTCGTGCTGAAGCCATTAGGCTAGTAGGGAAGAATGTATCAAAATCTCCGCTCGACATTAGGGTAGCAAATGGCCATTGCCCAGAAGAGAACCAGGTGTCAAAGATGTCGGTTTCAGCTTGATAATTACCTTTGCCATAATACTTTTCGGCTTCTTGCTCGGTCTTAGCAACAATGTAAGTCTCTTTGGTAGGATCATTACTGGTTTTGTAATACACCGGAATACGAATACCCCACCAGTTTTGACGGCTAATACACCAATCGTGCTCTTGAGCTAACCAATCGAGGGCAATCTTCTTAAATCTCTTCGGGTAAAATACCACCTCATCGGTCTCAATAGCCTTAATTACTGGTTTGTTAAGGTCTTTAATACGCAAAAACCACTGCTCAGAGATAAGCGGTTCTATTACTGTTTTACATCTATCGTGTATAGCCACAGCATGTGTAAGGGGGGTGGCCTTAACAAGTTTGCCGGCTGTTTCTAAAGCATCTATTACAAGTCTTCGGGCAGTGTCTACCTCGAGGCCAGCAAATTCTTCAGGTACGTTTATCATCTTGCCTTCAGTATCAATTACCGAAATTTCAGGTAGCTGGTGGCGCAAGCCTATCTCGTAGTCGTTAAAATCGTGCGCTGGAGTAACTTTTAGCGCACCGCTACCAGATTTGGGGTCGACATGACTATCGGCAATAATAGGAATTTCTCGGTTAATAAGTGGAATGGTAGCAGTTTTGCCAATTAAATCTTTGTAGCGCTTATCGCTCGGGTTTACCGCCACGGCACTATCGGCAAAGATGGTCTCAGGCCGAGTCGTTGCTATCTTAATAGAACCATAATCTATGGTGTACATAGCGTCTTTACGCTCAATATGGTCTAACTCAATATCTGGGAAGGCAGAATTACAACTAGAACACCAATTTACTATTCTATTACCTCGGTATACATGGCCATCTTTGTGTAGCTTATCGAAGGTGTCGTACACTATCTTCACTACATCTTCGTCGAGCGTGTATTTTAGCTTGCTATAATCGGCCGAAAAGCCCATAGACTGAAACTGAGAAAGAATTCCGCCCTTATGTTTTTCTACAAATTCCCAAACCTCACTATAAAATTTCTCTTGTCCCAGATCGAATCGAGATTTTCCTTGTTTGACAAGCTCACGCTCGTAGACTACTTGGGTTTCTATACCGGCGTGATCAGTACCAGGCAACCAAAGAGTAGGGCGGCCTTGCATACGAGCATAACGCGTGGCAATATCTTCTACCACATACATTAAATGGCCAGCATGAAGCGAGCCGTTGGCATTTGGTGGAGGCATAATTATGCTAAATGGTTTACCTTTGGCGTCTTTCTGAGGAGCAAACGAATCTGATTGTTGCCACAGTTTTAAGATATTAGCTTCATATTTACCAGGTTCGTAAGCTTTGGGGAGTTGGGTTTTCATAGGCTAAATTGTACCATTTTTCAGGTGTAGTCGGCTAGAGTAGGTAAGAATTTGACAATCAAGCTTATGCTTCTTTACAATAAGCATAACTATTCTTTAATACTAACCAGCAGGAGAGGAACGAATGATGAAAGATATTTACAGCCCGCTAGAGATTGATGAGCAGTGGGATCAACGGGCAGAAATGCAAGAAGGCGATGCAGCAGCTGCACCAGCTACAACCGAAGCTGGTAGTGTGACAGCTACGATGGAGCCTGCGGCAGAACAAGCCGATGACAAAACCGTGCCTGCACCAGACCATGCCGAACCTGGATCGGTAGAACCAGCCGTTGACGATACACCACATATTGCTTTACATACAGAGGATAATCAGATGGCCCCAGAAGCTGCCACTCCTGCCCCAGAAATGAGCGATGACGAAGCAGTAGCAAAACTCTCTGGTGATGAGAAAACCGAAGATGCCACAACCGACCCAAGTGATAGTGCCATGGAAGCTAGCAGTACACTTACGCCACAATCAGGCGATACTCTTATTCCAACCACCAAAATAGAACCAAGCGAGCCACGCGTACAGCCAGACGAAACTGCCCATGCAGAGGGTGTAGCTAATATTGACAATTCTGCAGAAGAAGCAAGCGACGCCGCAACAGAGATATCGGCCGATACAACTGCTAATGAACATTTTGTACTGGGTGGGCAGCACGAAGCAGAAACCGAAGAACCTACGCCAGCCCCTGTAGATGGTGCTGGTCCAGAAATAACTCCACCAATAGAAACCGAGCCAAGCGAAGAAGGTATTGACAGCACTATTGAAGCAGCTATGAGTAAGATTCAAGAAGCTGCAGACATGCTAAAGGACGAGAAAGATAAAATTGCAGCCAGAATTACAGAACATGAGCAGGCCGAAACTGAAGCTCGCACGAAAAAAGAAAATGATCAAAAAGAGCTAAGCCGTATAGAAGACGAACTAAGTAAGCTCGAAAAACTTCAGCCAGCAGCTTAAAAGCTATACACATAAAAACACCTACCGAAGTTAGTGGGTGTTTTTATATAGACTCGAGGCTCGAATCGGCAACAAGTTTGTTTGGCAGTGTAAACATGTTGTTTTGAGCCATTTGTAGCGCCAATGAGCCAATCATTGCGGCATTATCACTACAAAGTACCGGTGGCACAAA
>WBZU01000829.1_pt2 | contig 13565 bp, 14 predicted proteins | sample 5204311 | NCBI WGS metagenome assembly WBZU01 (sample SAMN12344359, study PRJNA552823) | activated sludge metagenome | biome: Activated sludge suspended growth; feature: Nitrification reactor; material: Wastewater; isolation source: activated sludge from nitrification reactor of wastewater...
GATCGGGCAGGCGCAGTCCGACGCGGCGATCCTGCTGCCGCAGCAGGCCGTCACGCGTGGCGCGGCCGGCGATTCGGTGATGGTGGTCGACGACAAGACCGATATCTACAATTGGGACGAGGTTTATCACGCCTTTTGCACGCGCTGCCATCCCGCCAACGGCATCCACATCTACAAGAACACCACGGGCACGCCGCTTTATCCTTTCGCCACGCCCCATGAGCGCAAGTATTCGATAGGCTCGAAAGTGCTTTTCGACTGCCTATGGCCGGTCGACTGGGATCCGATCAACGATGTGCCGACCTTGGTATCGTTCAAGAACGTGTATCCGAAGGAGATCCAGGACAAGGTGCTCGCCAACTGGACAGCCTACGGCTATCCTCCCGTCAAGTAAGGAGACCGGACAATGAACCAGTGGGAAGTTTTCGTGAACGACGTGAAGGAACTGGTCGAAGACACCGATCTCGAACTGACCATCCGCACGCTTAATCCCGGCATGCACAAGTTCACCTACAAGCGGGTGCGCTGCAGCGTCTCCGCCGATCTGAAGAAGCATGCCGACCAGCTTCAGGTACGCCTCGGCAGAGGCCAGCTGAGCGGCAGTCGTTTCTCCATCAAAGTGCTGGACGAAGTGCAGCGCATGCCGTCGAAGTACCTGTAGCGCAACATGGCCTATCTCGACCTGCGTGGCTTTCTCGACGACCTTGGCGGCGATTTGATCCGCGTCGCGGCGCCGTTGAGCCCCAGGTTCGAGGTGGCTGCGCTGCTCGCCGAAGTGCAGGCGAGCGGCCGCGCGGTGATCTGCGAGAACATCAACGGTTATCCCGGAAGGCGCATCGTCGGCAATATGCTCGCCAGCCGCCGTCTCGCCGCGCGCGCTTTGGGCACTACCGAAGGCAGGCTCGTCGAGACCTATGTCGAGCGCAGTGCCCGGCGCGTGCCGCCCGTCCCCGCCAAGGATGCGCCGGTACAGGCGGTGGTGCACCGACAGCCTGCCGACGTCGGTGCCTTGCTGCCGCTGCTGACGCATTACGAAAAGGACGCCGCGCCGTTCCTGACCTGCGGCATGGTGTTGGCGCGCGACCCGGCGACTGGCCAGCGCGGCATGGGCATTCACCGGATGATGTACAAAGGGGGCAACCGCTTTGGCATCCTGCTCGCCAATCCGCCGTTGTCGCAGTTTCTCGCCAATGCCGAGGCATCGGGCAAACCGCTGGACGTCGCCGTGGCGCTTGGCGTCGATCCCGCCATGTTGATCGCCGCGGTGGTGAAGACGGGCCCGCTCGGGCCCGACAAGATGGATATCGCCGGCAGCCTGCGGGGTGCGCCGGTCGAACTGGTTCGGGGGCTGACGGTGGACCTGGAGGTGCCGGCGCGCGCCGAGGTGGTGCTGGAAGGACGGGTGCTTCCAGGCGTGCGCGAACCGGAAGGACCGTTCGGCGAAAACACGGGCTGCTACTTTTCCAACACCAGCCCGGTGGTTGAACTGAGCGCGGTCTGCCATCGCCGGGACTTCATTTTCCCGGCGCTGGTGCCCTGGACGGCGGACGTGGATACGCTGCTGTCGCTGGCGGGCGGCGCGGAGTTGCTGGGTCAACTGAAGGGCCTGGCGCGCGGCATCGTCGACTTCGAGCTGGTGCCCGGCACCAGCAGTTTTGCCGGGGTGATCGCGGTGCGGGATTGCCCGAGGCACGAAGTGCGGCGGATCATCCAACTGGCGCTGGTTCTCGACAAGCGCCTGAAAAGCGTCACCGTGGTCGATGATGACGTCGACATCCGCAATCCGCGGGAAGTGGCCTGGGCGCTTGCCACCCGCTTTCAGGCGACGCGCGACTTGATCGTCCTGGACGGCATGGAGGGCTATGTCATCGATCCCTCCTCCGCGGGAGGCAGTGGTTCCAAGATGGGTTTCGACGCCACGCGCGGTTCGGGGCCGGAGTTCGACAAGATCGCGATGCCGTCTGAGGCCATTGCCATGGCTCGGTTGGTTGCGGCGGATTTGTTTCAGCAAGGGAAACAGGTATGAAATTGGTGGTGGGTATTTCCGGCGCGAGCGGCGCCATCTATGGCGTGCGCATTCTCGAGGTGCTCCGTCAGGCAGGGGTCGAGACGCATCTGGTGATGTCGGATTCCGGCAAGCGGACCGTCGCCTACGAAACGGATTACAGCGTCGAGCAGGTCAAGGATCTGGCTAGCCACGTGCATAGCATCAACGATGTCGGCGCCTGTATTTCCTCGGGTTCGTTCAAGCACAACGGCATGGTGATTGCGCCTTGTTCGATCAAGACGCTCTCGGCGCTGGCCAATTCGTTCAATACCAACCTGCTGATCCGCGCCGCCGACGTGACGCTGAAGGAACGGCGCAAGCTGGTCCTGATGGTCCGGGAAACGCCGCTGCATCTCGGCCATCTTCGGCTCATGACCCAAGTGACGGAAATCGGTGCCGTGCTCGTTCCACCATTGCCGGCGTTCTATCATCGGCCGCGAACGCTGGAGGACGTCATCATCCAGTCGGTGAACAAGGCGCTCGATCAGTTCGACCTGGATCTCAACCTCTTCAAACGCTGGACAGGCAACGAGGAGCATGAGCGCGCCCAGGGCGGGGGGAACGGTCAGGCATGACGCGGATCGCCATATGCGCGGATGGCGTCGTTGCTTCCGGCCTCGGGGAGGGTGCCGGCTTCACCGCCTTGCCCTGGGTTGTGGCTCAGGTCGAAACCAAGCTTGGCTATGTACCGTTTCCGGGCACATTCAATTTGCGCATGCACGGATCGGCATGGCAATCGGCGCGCAGTCGCATGGAAAGAGCCAGCGGCATCGACATCGAGCCGCCGGCCGGCTTTTGTCGCGCCAAGTGTTTTCCCGTCGAACTACCGGACGGCTTGCCGGCGACGGCAGTTCTGCCCGAGGTCGATGGCTATCCCGCCGACAAGCTCGAATTGCTGGCCCCGGTCTCGGTGCGTGACCGGCTCGCCTTGCATGACGGCGATGCGCTACGGCTGACTTTGGTGTTGGAGTGAGCGATCAATGGCCTACTGCCGAATGTGCGGCTCGCGGCTCGAGTGGGTTGATGTCGATGGGCGCCGGCGCGAGCGATGTTCGTGTTGTGGCACCGTCGTTTACCAGAATCCCGTGCCGGTCTGCCTGGCCGTCGTCGAGCATCGCGGCCGCATCGTCCTGGTTCGCCGGCGCGTCGACCCGCTGTCGGGATACTGGGCGCCGCCGGGCGGATATGTCGAATGCGGCGAGTCGCTTACCGACGCCGTGGTGCGCGAAGTCGGCGAGGAATGTGGGCTGGAGGTTGCCGTGGACCGCATGCTCGGCGTTTATTCGCAGGCCGACGTCAACGTGGTCATCGTCGCCTATGGCGCGCGTTCCCTCGGCGGCGAGCCGCGTGCCGGCGACGATGCGCTCGAAGTGGCGCTCTTCCCGCGGGGCGGCTTGCCGCTTCAGTCCCAGCCGACTTCCAACGCCGTTTTGGATCAGTGGTTTTATTCAGTCATTGAGGACGTCACGGCAGCGTGGCGGTGAACCTCTCTTTCTAATTTAAAAGGACAAGCACATGATCGGCAACGTGACACCCAATCTTCCGGCCAACCTCTTGGGATACCTGCGTCCAGGGGCGCCGGCGCTGCTTCTTACTGCCGGCGCGGACGGCTACGCCACCTCGGCCTATACCTGGGTGGTCGCGCTCGACGACAAGCGCTTGCGCTTTGGCGTCGACGACGGCGGCTCGGCGATGGCCAATGCTCAGCGCACCGGCCTGGTGTCTCTGCAGGTGATCGGGCCCGACGACGTCAGCTTCCTGATCAAGGGCAAGGCGCGTCAGGTCAAGGCACGCATCGATGCGGCCGCGCCGAACGTGATCATGCTCTGGGAGATGGATGTCATGGGCGCCCGGGACCAGAGCTGGCGGGGCGTCAAGACCACCGCGCTGATGTACCAATGGCCTGCCGAGCAGCGAGACACGATGCTGCGCATGGAGCAGGCGGTGTATGCGGAAATGCGCAACTTCGGCGCTTGAACGCGCGCTCATCCACGGACAGTGAAGGCAGAGCCACCATGCCATTTTTCGATCAGGCCACCGAAACGATGCCCCGCGAAAGGCTAGCCGAGCTTCAGGTCGGCAAGCTACGCGCGATGAGCCAGGAACTTTGGGGACGCAACCGCTTTTATACGCGCAAGTGGAAAGCCGCGGGTGTCGAGCCGGGCGATATCAAGACACTGGCGGATCTTGCGCGCTTGCCGCTGACCAAGAAGAGCGAACTGATGGACGACCAGGCCGCCGAGGGGCCGTTCGGCAGCAATCTGACCTACCCGCTCGAAGCCTATGTGCGCATGCACCAGACGTCGGGGACGACCGGCGTGCCGCTCAAGGTAATGGATACCGACGCGTCTTGGGACTGGTGGGGCCGTTGCTGGGGCCATGTACTGGCCGGGGCCGGCGTAACGGCGTCGGACCGGTTGTTCATGGCATTTGCCTTCGGTCCCTTTATCGGCTTTTGGGCCGCGGTCGAAGGTGCGCGCAAAATCGGCGCCGTCATGATTCCAGGGGGCGGTCGCGATTCGCAGCAGCGTCTCGAACTCATGAAGGAGGCCGGCGCCACCACGCTCTGCTGTACGCCGACCTACGCCCTGCGCCTGGCCGAGGTGGGGCGCGAGATCGGATTCGACATGGGCAAGATCCCCATGCGGGCCACCATCCACGCGGGCGAGCCGGGTGCCAACGTCCCGGCAACCAAGCGGCGTATCGAGGAGTCGTGGGCTGCCAAGTGCTTCGACCACGCCGGCGCGTCCGAAGTCGGCGCACATTCCTTCGAGTGCATCGAGCAGCCCGGCGGGACGCACTTGATCGAGTCCGAGTACATCGTCGAGGTGCTCGATCCCGAAACCGGCCTGCCGGTGCCGGAAGGTGAACGCGGCGAGATGGTGATCACCAACCTCGGGCGCTGGGGCTTCCCCGTAATTCGGTACAGAACGGGCGACGTGGTCAAGGTCGACACGCATCCCTGCGAATGCGGCAGGACCTTCCTGCGCTTTGCCGGCGGCATTCTCGGACGCGCCGACGACATGGTCACCGTGCGCGGCGTCAATGTGTTTCCGGCCGGCGTGGAAAACATCCTGCGCAAGTTCACCGAGGTCGACGAGTTCCGCGTCACGGTGCACAAGGAACGGCAAATGGACGAGATGGACGTCGAGATCGAGCTTTGCGAAGGCGCGCATCAGGACGTCGTGCACGCCATCGCCGACAAGCTCGACACCATGCTGGCTTTCCGGCCGAGAGTGCATCTGGTGGCGCGCAATACGCTGCCGCGGTTCGAGATGAAAGCCAAGCGCTTCTTCGTGCGTCGCGACGAAACGAGCTAAACCGGTTCTTGGCGCTCGGTTACCTGCATCCCTCGGTTTGCGGCGCCACGCCGGCGCCCACAGGCTTGCTGCCGCCGGGCGTGCGCGTGTACGCGATCGGCGACGTTCATGGCCGTCATGATCTGCTGATCGCCTTGCAGGAAGCCATCATTACGGAGGCCGCGCGTCAAGCCGCCGGGCGGCAGGTGGTGGTGTTCCTCGGCGATTATCTCAGCCGGGGTCCGGACTCCTTCGGGGTCATCGAAAACTTGCGGCAATGGCGGCCGGCGGGGCTGGAAATCAGGCTGTTGCGCGGCAATCACGAAGACCTGGCGCTGCGTTTCGTCGATGGCGATATCGCAGGCGGGCGCCAGTGGTTCGAGCGTGGCGGCGGGCTGGCAACGCTGGCCAGCTACGGCGTGCCTGTCGCGGGCCGGTTCACCGGCAGCGACGCGTCCGTCGATTCGCTGCGGCGGGATTTCCGGACGGCGCTGCCCAATGCGCACAAGGCATTCTTCACCGGTCTGGCGATCAGCCACGTCGAGGGCGGCTATCGCTTTGTCCACGCCGGCGTAGCGCCGGGAGTGCCGCTCGAGATGCAAAGCCGGCACGATCAGCTATGGACGCGGCAAGCGTTTCTCTCCAGCGACGAGGACTTCGGCGCGGTGATCGTGCATGGCCATAGCATCGATGCGCAGCCGCAGTTCCGCCACAACCGGATCGGCATCGATACCGGCGCCTACCACAGTGGAATCCTGACCTGTCTGGTGATCGATGCCGGCGGCTATGCGCTGCTCGGTCCTTGAGGCGAGGGCGATCCAGGCGGCGTGCCGCCGACACTGACTTTGCGATTCAGCCGGCGGGCGACAAGCGTTCGGTTCAGCCGCCGATTCCCGACTTGCCCGGTGCCAGGATGCCGTTCGGGTCGAGCGCCTGCTTGATGCGGCGATTCACTTTTGCCTTGACCGGCCCGTACAAATTGGCAACTTTCGACATGAAATCGATATTGGTGCGATAGACGCCATAGCCCTCGCGTGCGAAATCGTCGAGCAACTCGTCGTAGCACCGATGCGCCTTGGTCATTTCCTCCGGCTGGCTGCGGTCGTAGAGAATGTCGATGATGTGATGCATGTCGCGCCAGCCGATCACGAACAGGCCGACGTAGTCGATGGCGTACTTGTCGAGTACGCGCTTGGCCAGCCCCATCTGCTTCAGCGTCTCGCTGCCGCGGGCCTGCGAGACGGGCGAGAACCACATCGAGCCGCCGCCGCCGCGCCAGTTGTAGAGGCCGAACTCCTGCATGGTCAACTCGCCGCGCATCACGTCGCGCCGATAATTGAACAGCGGATCGTTCGGGCCGATGTCCTCCTGGGTCAGGACCGTGCCCCCGGAGGCCTTGAACGCCGCGGTGACGATTTTCCAATTGGCGGCGATGCTTTCTTCGGTGCCGTAGAGCGCCGTATAGACATTCCAGGCGCCGACGCCATGTTTTCGGGCGAGGTCGAGCACCGTTGCATCGGGAATCGGCCCCGCCTTGGGATACAGGTCGGCACGGCGGTTGATGACCGCCAATTCCCACAGCGCGTTGGATACCGTTCCGGCGTTCGGGATGATCTGGGCAATCCGCAGCGGTCGGACTGTGTCGATGGCCTTGGCGATGTCGGCATGCTCGGGGTAGCGCACGACGAACGGCTTGTATGCGGGGGGCGCCGGCATCAGCCACAAGCCCAATTTGGTGACGATACCGAAGTTGGATTGAGTGAAGATGCCGTCCAGCGTCGGCCCGTAACCCCACTTGAACACCTGCCAGGTATTGGAGTTGGGCATCGCGCCCATGCCGGTGCGCAGTACCTGACCATCGGCAAGAACCACTTCCATGCCACAGGAGAACAGAAAATGCTCGCCGTAGGGCGTGTAGCCGACGCCGCGTTCCACGGTATTGCCGAGGGGCCCGGCAACGGGCCCTGGTATCGGCGGGTCTATCCACAACGGCAGCTTGCGCTCCTTGATGTAGTCGTAGAGCTGCTGATAGGTCACGCCGGATTCGACCAGGGCCGTGCAAAGATCGGGATCGACTTCGATGATGCGGTTCATCCGCTTCAAGTCGAGGATGATCTGTCCCCGCGTGGCCGGCGCCGCCGAGCCGTAGCCGAAATTCTTGCCCGTGGAGATCGGCCAGACCGGCGTCTTGTAGCGGTTGCAGACCGCGAGGATGCGCTGCACTTCGTCGACGTTCGCGGGCGCGATTGCCGCCGAGGGTGCGTGGGCCTCGATCTGCGCCGGGATCATGATTTTCAGAAACGGCGCGAGATCCTCGGCGGTATGCAGGACGTGCGGGGCGCCGACGATAGCCTTGAACTCGGCAATTGCGCGATCGAAAGCAGCTTCGTCGACGCCCCGGGGCAGTGCGATGTACTTGCTCATTTCGACTCCTTTGAGCGGTCAGGCGGCGACGGCCTCCAGTAATCCGCGCAGTTTGAATTTCTGTACCTTGCCGGTGGGGGTGCGAGGGAGCTCCGGAACAAAGCGGATGGTTCGCGGGCATTTGTAGATCGACAACCTGGCACGCAAGGTCTCGCCGACTTTCCGGGCAAGCGCTTCCTCGTCCTGTACCGGCGAACGGGGTACGGCAAACATGGCCAGACGGATCAGGCCGTCGGCGTTGGCGTGGCCGACCACCGCCACTTCGATCAGTTCGTCGAGCTTGAGGGCGCACTCCTCGATCTCGGTGGGACTGACCCATTGGCCGGAAATTTTCAGCATGTCGTCGGCGCGTCCGTGGTGATACCACCAGCCCGACGCGTCGAAACTGAACATGTCGCCTGGAAAATACCAACCGTCGCGGAGGAACTCCCGGCTCAGCTCGGGCTGATGCCAGTAGCCCGTGAATACCGAGCCCATGCGAATCGCCAGTCGCCCCGGGGTATTCGGGGCGACGATCGCATCGCTGTTTTCATCGAACAGCCTCGTTTCGGCCCAAGGCAGCGGCCGGCCGCTGCTGCCGACGCGGTAACTGCGCGGCGTGTTGGCGATGGCGAGGAATACGGTTTCCGAGGTGCCATAACCCTCGAGAATAGGCAGGCCGGTCGCCTCGACCCAGGACTCGAAGAGGCTTTCGGGCAGTTTCTCGCCCGCGGAGACATAGTGGCGAACGCCGCGGAAGGCCGGGTCGGCGGCGACGCCTTCCCGCAGCAGGTTGCGATACATCGTCGGGACGCTGAGCACCACGGTGGGCCGCAGGCGGCGAATCACGCCGCCGATGGCCTCGGCATCCGGCCAGCCGGTGTGCATGATCACCGTCGCGCCGCAGCGCAAGGCGCCGAACAACGAATGGCCGAGGGCAAAGGCGAAGAACATCTTGGATGTCGTGAACACCCGGTCGCCCGGCTGCACACCCAGATTGATCCGCAGATGCAGGTCGGCGACGCGCATGTCGCCGTGGCAGTGAACGGCGGCCTTGGGGCGGCCGGTGGTACCGGACGAATAAACCCAATACGCGGGATCGACCGGTGCCCGCGGGACTGACGCCAAGACGTCTTCGGCCTCGGCGAGGAAGGTCTCCAACCCATCGGCGGCAGCGACTGCGGGACCCAGCACCACCACCCGTGGCGGCGCGACCAGTTGCGCCTCGATCTCCCGATAAAGGGAAAGCAGATCGACATGAACGAACAGCACCGAGGGCGAGGCGTCCTCAAGAACGAACAGCAGGTCCTTCGCGGCCAGGCGAATGTTGAGGGCGACGGCAACGCCGCCGACCCGCATGGTGCCGAGATAAGCGGCAACCAGTTCTGGCGAGTCGTCGAGCAGAAAGAAGACCCGCTGCCCGACCATCAGCCCGTGGCGACGCAGGGCGTTGCCGTAGCGGTTCACCAGCGCATCGAGTTCCTTGAAGCTGATCGACGCCTGATTGCCCCACGACAGCGCTGCGCGATCCGCGCAGCCTGATGCCAGCGGTGGCCCCAGTATGTCGTCGGCCGCGTTCAGCGGTGCCGACGGGGCGCGATCCGGCACCAGGGATGGAGCCAAGCCAGGCATCAGAAGGGAAACTGGCGCTGTCCGAGCTGGACGGTGATCCATTTCAGTTCGGTCATCTCGTCCATCGAATGATGGCCGCCCTCGCGCCCGAAGCCGCTGTCCTTGATGCCGCCGAAAGGAACGTGCGGCTCGTCGAGCAGCGTGCAGTCATTGACGTGCACCATGCCCGATTCGAGGCGCAGCGACAAATCGAAGGCTTTTTGCAGATCGTTGGTGATGACCGCCGCCGATAGTCCGTAACAGGAATCGTTGGCAAGCGCCAAGGCATGGTCGCTGTTTTCCGCACGTATCACGGATACGGCCGGGCCGAACGTTTCTTCCCGGAACACCGCCATGTCGCTCGTGACGTCCGCGAGGATGGTGGGCTGGTAGAAGGAGCCGTCGTTCTTGCCGCCCATCAGCAAACGCGCGCCTTTGGCGACGGCATCCTGCACGTGACGATCGAGCACCGCGCACTGCTTCCGGTCGATCAAGGGGCCGATGACGGTATGCGGATCATGCGGATCGCCCACCTGATAGCTGCCAACCTTGGCGACCAGTTTCTGGCAGAAGGCATCGAAAATGGGTGCTTCGACGATCAGCCGGGAGTTGGCCATGCACACCTGCCCCTGATGCAGAAAGATGCCGAAGGCGGCGGCCTTGACGGCGTAGTCAAGGTCGGCGTCGCGCAGCACGATGAGCGGACTCTTGCCGCCGAGTTCCAGGGTGATGCGCTTCAGATATTTACCGGCGTCGGCAGCCAACTGCTTGCCGATTTCAGTGGAACCCGTAAACGTGATCATCCGGACGCGCGGATCGGCAACAAAGCGGTTGCCGAGCACGGAGCCCTGTACCGGCACGACGTTCAACACGCCCTTGGGCAAGCCGGCAGCCTCGAAGATTTCCGCAATTTTCAACCCGGTGACCGGGGTATAGCTGGCCGGCTTCAGGATGAAAGTGTTGCCGGCAGCCAGCGCCAGGGCGACTTTCTTGGTCGCGAGGAGAAAGGGAAAATTGAAGGGCGCGATGCCGGCGATGACGCCCAGCGGCCGGCGTATGCTCATCGAAAATACGCCGGGGCTGTCCGAGGGGATCGTTTCGCCGACGATGCGCCGGCATTCGCCGGCGGCGCTGCGCAGCAGATTGACCACGAAGGATGCCTCGAACATGGCCTTGCCGAACGCGGAGCCGGCTTCGTCCATCAGGACATCGGCGACTTCCGGGATCCGCTGCTCCAGGATGTCCGCGGCCTTCAGGATGATCGTTTCGCGTTGATTGGCGAGCGTATTGCCCCACGCTTCCCGGGCCCGGTAAGCGGCGGCGATTGCGCGTTCCAGATCGAGATCGGATGCCTGGTGGATGCGGGCATAGACTCCGCCCGTCGCGGGATTGATATCGTCGAGAATGGTGCCGCTCGAGGAGGCCACCCATTCGCCATCAATGAAAAGCTTGTACTCTTTCATGTCGTTCCTCTTTTCTAGAGACTGATACCGCACCTTCCGGGGGCGATGATGTTGTTGGGGTCGAGCGCTTTCTTGAGTTTTTTCTCGATATCCCGCTTGACCGGCCCGTAGGTTGCCGCAACCTTTTCGGCAAAAGCCGTGCTGGCCCGATAAACGCCATAACCTTCCGCCGCGAACGTGTGCAGCAGCTCGTCGTAGCAGGCATAGGCCTGCTTGGTTTGTTCGGGATCGCTACGATCGAACAGCAGGTCGATGACATGATGCATGTCGCGCCAACCGACGACGAATTCGCCAACGTAGTCGAAGCCGTACTTGCCGAGAATGGTCTTTGCCATCTTCATCTGCTTCAGCGTTTCGGCCCCCTTGGCTTGCGAGACCGGCGCGAACCAGACCGAGCCACCGCCACCACGCCAGTTGTAAAGGCCGAATTCGCCCAGATTGGGCTTGCCCTTCATCAGGTCGAAGCGGTATTCGAGGGCACGGCTGCCCCGCGATTGCTCCTGCGTGATGATTTTGCCGCCGGTGGCGGCGGCGACGGCTTCGATGATCTTCCAGTTGGCGTCGTTGGTTTCCTTGGTGCCATATAAGCCGGCATAGACGTTCCAGGCGCCGATGCCGTGATCCGCCTGTATCTTGCTTATCGCCGCGTCGCTGATGGCGCCGGGGCCGCTGTGATAATCGGAACGCTTGACCGGCGTGCAGGGCGCTTCCCAGAGCGTGTGGGCGATGACGACCGCGTTGGGAATGACCATGGCGACACGCAGCGGACGCAGGGCTTCGACGATCTTGACGATATCGGTTTCATTGGGATACTGGATGCAGAACGGACGGAAATCCGGCGGCGCAGGCATCAGCCACATGCCCATCTTGGTCACGACCCCATAGTTCGACTGGGTGAAGATGCCATCGAGGGTGGGGCCATAGCCCCATTTGAAGACCTGCCAGGTATTCGACTTGGGCATCGCTCCCATGCCGGTACGCAGTACTTCGCCGTTGGCGAGCACTACTTCCATGCCGCACGAAAACAGAAAGTGTTCCCCATACGGCGTATAGCCAATGCCGCGGTCGACCATGTTCCCCAGCGGACCGGCGATCGCCGACGGCGCCGGACAAGAGAACCACAGGGGCAGTTTTTTCTCCTGAAGATAGTCGTAAAGTTGCTGGTAGGTGACGCCGGGTTCGACCAGCGCGGTGCACAGTTCCGGATCGACGTCCAGGATGCGGTTCATCCGCCGCAGGTCCATGACCACCTGGCCCCGTTGCACCGGTGCCGCCGAGCCATAACCGACATTCTTGCCGGTGGAAATCGGGTACACCGGGATCCGCTGCCGGTTGAGCACTTTCATGATTTTTTGGACTTCTTCCGCGCTGCCAGGCGCAATGACGGCGGAGGGTGCGTGCTGTTGGTCAGGCACGGGCATCATGATTTTTTCGTAAGGCGCGATTTTCTCGTCATCAACGATGACGTTGTCCGGGCCGATAATGCCCGCGATCTCCTTGAGCGCCTTCTGGAAGGTACCGGCGTCTATGCCTTTCGGCAGGACCTTACGTCTTGAAGCCATGTCGCATGTCTCCTTGGTTGCGTTTGCGTTTTGCGCCAGGACTACTTCGTTAGAAGGAGACAGGCGAGTTCCAGCGAAGCCTGATTTGCAATCGCTGTGCGAGAGGTTTCGGCCGTGATGGTCGGCGCGCTGCCGGTCAGGATGCCGAAGTAGAGTTGCGCGAGTTGTTGCTCCCAAGCCCGGCCATCCACCCGCCAGTTGAGCGGTTCGTCGAGGCCGGCGACCGAGCCGTGATGGCGCACGCTTCCGTCGGCGATTACATGTTGGCCAGACCAGCGAAGACCAAGCCCGAGGCTGCGCGCCAGTTCCCCGACCACTACGGCGCCTGCCGGCTGCAGGATCGCCAGCCATCGCGTGCCGCTAGGCGCGGTCAGGGCGTGCGTGATCGATCGTGCGTCGCCGCCATCGATATCCAATTGGCAACTCGACTGCCCGGCCTCGAGCAGGGTATCGGCAAGCGCGCCGGCGACATTGACGGCATTGGGTATTGCGGAAGGCCGCAAAATGACGATTGGCGATTCTGCCGGAGCCACGCCAATGGCATTGGCCCAGCCCGAAAGCGTCAACCCGGCCATCGTGCCACTGCCGGTGACGAGAAATTTCCGTCGGTTCATGGCCGCCTCACTGGCCGAGCGGCGCGTTGGCCGTGCTTGAAGCGATGAGCCGGGCTACCTCGGCCAGCGCCGCTTCATCGATTTCTGTCGGACGGAAGGCTGGCATGGCCCGGTTGCCGAAGCGCACCACGCGCTTGATGTATTCGGCTGGCAACTGACGCCCCTTGATCACGGGACCGACACCCGCTTCGTGGCAGTACCGACAGACTTTGTCGTACACCCGAATGCCATCGGCCGATGCGGCTGACGACGGCATGGCCGTGCTCAGGCATGCCATCGCAAACGCAGCAGCCAGAAACTGTGTTCTCGGTAATTTAATCTCGCCTCCTCCCGTGGTCATCGGTTCGTGGCGATGAGTCACGCAAGGTGCGTGCCATAAGGCAGTCCGTCGGGATATCGCTTGGTATCGCCCGTCGGCCGTCAGAAGATTCGAGTTGCTATCACGGGCTCTGCGGGGTCCGTACGTCGCGCCAAATTAATGTGGCAGAAGGGTGAGCGAGTCCGGCCGTCGGGAATAATCGACAAGAAGGGCTGTCGCATATCCTGCCAATGTCGTGCCTTGCGAC
>WBZU01002236.1_pt1 | contig 13563 bp, 10 predicted proteins | sample 5204311 | NCBI WGS metagenome assembly WBZU01 (sample SAMN12344359, study PRJNA552823) | activated sludge metagenome | biome: Activated sludge suspended growth; feature: Nitrification reactor; material: Wastewater; isolation source: activated sludge from nitrification reactor of wastewater...
CGACGTCAACCTGGTCGGCACCTGGTTGGTCAGCCGCGCGTGCGCCGAGGTGATGATCGAGGCCGGCAGCGGCGGACGGATCGTCAACACGTCCTCGCAGGCCGGCAAGGTCGGGTGGCCGATGATCGGCGCCTACTCGGCGGCCAAGGCCGGGGTCATCAACCTCACCCAGGTGATGGCCAAGGAGTGGGCGGCGTCGCAGATCCTGGTCAACGCCGTGTGCCCCGGCACGGTCGACACCGACCTGGTCAACCCCGGGAACCTGTTCGTCGACCTGATGGACGCCGCGCAACCCGACGGCTTCGGCGGCTGGGTCGGCCGGGAGATCCCGATCGGACGCATGCAGACCGCGGACGAGGTGGCGTCGGTGATCGCGTTCCTGATGTCCGACGACGCCCGCTACATCACCGGCGAGGCGGTCAACGTGTCGGGCGGGCAGATGATGGCGTGAGGCCCGATCCGGCCAGGTCGATGCGTCCGTCGCGGGCGAGCGCCACCAGGGCGGTCGCGGTCTCGGGCTGCAGCTCCGGCAGCTCGTCGGGCAGGAACCACGCGGTGCCCACGATCTCCGGCGAGCTCGGTCGGACGTCGTCGAGCGCCGCGGTCGCCGCGGGTCGGGCCAGGAACACGACGTCGACGCGTCGGGGGACGGGCTCGACCACCACCACCGGCTCGCCGATCAGCTCGACAGCCAGGTTGACCTCCTCGAGGGTCTCGCGGGCCGCGGCGATGTCGACGGGTTCACGGCGCTTGGCCAACCCGCCCGGGGTGCCCCACCGAGGGGCGTAGGAGTGCCGCACCAGCAGGATCGCCCCGTCGCGACGCTGCACGATGCAGATCGCGCCCACGGTGTACTTGGGGGTGCCGAAGCGCACGATCCAACGCCGGACGCGTCGGGGCAGCACCCGGAACACGCGCAGCAGCACCCGTTGGACGGCGTCGATCACCCCGCCACGATACGGCGCAGCGGCTCGAACCGGTCGGGCGGATCGGCACCGCCGACGGGTTCGTGGTCAGCCGGTGGGGCCCCGGGCGCTCATCAGCGCGTCGAGCAGCTGGGACGTGGCCGCGGAGACCGGCGTGCGGCGCACGCCGTGGCCGAGCTCGACGAGCGGTCGGCCGTCCAGGTCGGCCACCACCCCGCCGGCCTCGCCGATCAGCAGCACACCGCCCAGGTAGTCCCACGGTCCGAGGGCGTCGCCGGCACAGTCGACCGTCGCGTCGACCGACCCGTCGGCCACCGCGCACAGGTCGAGGGCGGTCGCTCCCAGCGCCCGGTACTGGCGCCAACCGAGGTGCTGCGACGGGTACCCGTTGAGCACGACCAGAGCGTCGGCCGGTCGCTGCACCGACGAGACCCGCACGGGCCGGCCGTCGCGGAACGCTCCCCCACCCCGGACCGCCGAGTAGCGCGTCCCGGTGGCCAGGTTCACCACCAACGCGGCGAGCGGACCCTCGGCGTCGACGGCGCAGAGACTGGTCGCGTACCACGGCAACCCCCGGCTGGCGTTCGTCGAGCCGTCGACCGGGTCGACGACCACGACCAGGTCGTTGCCCCGGTCCTCCATCCCGGACTCCTCGCTGAGGACCCCGACGCCTGCGGCGCGCAGCACCGACAGCGCGGCGGCATCGGCGACCAGATCGATGCGGTACTGACCGGGTCGCTCCCCGCGGTCCCGCCAGCTGGAGTCCGACGCGACCCCGTCGACGTCGAGGCGGTCCTCGGCCAGGGCGTCGGCCACGGCGGCCACCGTGCGGTCGAGCAACAGCTGGACGGTGCGGACCGAGCGGGAGTCGGACGCGTCGGAGCTCACGGATCGAGGGTACCGGTCCCCGCGCAACGTGGTTTCACGGGGCCGCCCCCGGCTGGCAATCTGGTGGTGATGGCAGTCATCGACGTCGCCGGTTTCGTGGCGGACCTCAAGAACCACGCCGCGGACCACGGCTTCCACATCCACGACGAGCGGCACTTCGTCGAGACCTACTCCATGCGCCAGGCCTGGGAGGTGGACCTGCACCCCGAGGAGGCGTGCGGCGGTCCCGTCGAGTTCCACCTGGCGGTCGAGGTCGACCCTCGCACCGTGCTCGCCTTCGAGGACCAGGTGCTGGAGCTGCCCGAGGGCGACGAACCCGAGGAGCGCCACCAGCTCCCCATGACCTTCACCTGGTCGCTGCCGCCGCTGCCGCACTGCCCGGACCTGCTGCTGCTCGCCACCGAGCTGGCCGGCATCGGCGGCCCTGACCTGCCGCTCGAGGTCTCGGCGGTCGACTCGTTCCAGTCGGTGACGGACCCGTCCGAGCGGACCCTGACCGTGGTCGCCCGGGTCCCGGTCAGCCTCAGCCAGGTCTACATGGGCGAGGAGATGCTCTGCGACGCCCTGGAGCGATGCCTAGAGGTCAGTCGGTTCCTGCTCGACGGCGCCCCGTCCTGGATGGACGGCGAGGTCTGACGGGCTGCAGGGCCTGATCGACAGGAGGAGACCGGACCCGCTCGGTGACACCGTTCGGGTGATCAGGTCACGAGCAGGTACACGCCCTTGGCGACCAGGTAGCTGCCGACGACGACCAGCATCCAGAACAGCACCGTCGGCCAGCGAGCGAGGAGCCATTCCCGCCCGCGGGCGATCACCTCGTCGGAGCTCGAGGACAGCATCGCGAACGCCACGGGCACGATCACCCCGAGCGACGCCACGACCGTGAAGGTCACGACGGGCACGACCACGTTCGCGGCCGGTCCACCGGCGTTGCCGTGCACGATCGAGTTCACCGCTGCGACCGCGATCGCGTACGGGGGCATGAACAGGCCGAAGCCGAGCGACACGACCGGGGACATGCCGTCGAGTCTCCCCATCCACGTAGGTTCGGGGGCGCCGTCACGCGCCGCGACCCGTCGGCGGATCGCCCATCCGACGAGGACCACGCCCAGAAGGACGTACAACCAGGACGACACGGTCGACGTGGTGCTTCCCGGACTCGCGTGCACCGTCGAGGCGGCGGCGACGGTGAGCACACCGATCGAACCGACTGCGACCACCCACCCGACGGCGTAGGTGACCGCCTTCGTCGTGCCCCGCGTCGTCGTCAACAGCAGCAGGGACGCCAGCACAGCCAAGGGCGACAACGCCATCGCCGCCCCGAGGAGCCACGCATCGGCGGTCACGCGGCAGCACCGTCCACGGTCACAGGAACGCCCACGGTCACAGGAACGCCCACGGTCACAGGAAGTCGTGGGCCATCAGGTTCCGGAAGCAGAACCACCCGGGCACCGCCGGGATGAACGTCGCGGTGACCTGGTAGGCCAGCGACGCGGCGACCGCCACCTCCTGGCTCGCCCCGACCGCGGTGAGCAGACCGGCCACCCCGACCGAGCTGACCGCGGTCGCCCCGCCGGGCACCGGCACCGCGAACGCCAGGGTCGACACCCCGGTGTTGATGAGCACGATCGTCCAGAAGTTCACCGGCGGTCCGAACGCGGCGACGCAGCAGTAGAGGACGAACGCATACATCAAGGCGTTGGCCGCCCACCCGAACACCAGCTGGCCGAGCTGGCGGGGCGAGCGCAGCGCCGATGACACGATCGCCCAGGCGTTGCGGACCGGGGCCAGGACGTGGGCCCGGATGCGGGGCACGCCGAACACGATCCCGCACACCGCTCCGATGATCACCGCCGCGATCAGCAGCAACCCCAGCAACTGGTTCGGTTCGATCGGCTCGGTCGTGATCTTCGCCGGGGACAGCAGGATCGCCAGCAGGCACACCGAGCTGGTCACGACCACGTTGGCCACGCCCGACACGACTCCCCCGGCCGCCACCGCCCCGGCCAGGTCCACACCCTGCTTCTGCAGGTAGCGAACCTGCGATGCGAGCCCGCCGACGGTGGGGACGGCCAGGTTGGCGAACGACAGCGACAGCTGCAGCTCCGCGGTGCGCAACAGCGGGATCCGGATCGGCACGCTGCCCATGAGGGCCATGGCGGTGGAGAAGTTGGTGAGCAGCGACACGACGATCGCCACGCTCACCCACTCCCAGTCCGCGGCGGCCATCGTGTCCCACAGCTCCTGGGGGTCGCCGACCTGGCTGAGCAGGGCGGCGACCCCCAGGAAGGTGCCGATGACCATGGCCAGGGTCGCGCCCGAGATCCGGTGCATCTCGGTCAGTCGCGGCGGTTCCACCTCGACCGCTGCCGCGGCGGTGGAGCGCAGCACGCTCAGCCGGTCGGTGAACGCCGAACGCTCCGAACGGGACCCGGGCCGCAGCGCAGACGGCAGCACCGCGGACTGCAGTACGGGCAGGACTGCGGCCAGGCGCTCCCGGCCGATGCCGAAAGCCGCGGCGGCCACGGCCCGGTCCGCGCCGACGACTTCGGAGGTGGCGACCAGCAACGTGGCGACATCGTGGAGCCGGTAGTCGTGGCGGTCCCCGACGGTGGCGGAACCGAACGAGGTGAGGGCGATGTCCCCGTCGCCGGTCAGCACCACGTGGTCGAGCGTGAGGTCGAGGTGCACGACCCCGGCTCCGTGGAGGGCATCGACCTGTCGCCAGAGCTGCTCGAGTCGGTTCTCGGTCAGCTCGTCGGCACCGAGCTCGGACAGGGGGCGACCGTCCACCGGGTGCTCCACGTACACCGCAGCACCCGGACCCGCGGTCCCGGTCACGACGACCTCCGGGGTCCGGACCCCGGCCTGAGCGGCCAGCAGCACGGCGTAGGCCTCGTGCTCGACCGCTTCGATGCGGGTCAGGTGCAGTCGCCCCGGCGGGGACTTGAACACGATCGAGCGCCAGATCCGGCCGAGGACCTGGGCGTCGGCCTCGTCGCGACCCAGGACCCGGATCCGCAGCGGCCCGTCCTCGGTCGACGCGGTCATCAGGGTTGCGTCATCGGGCTGCTCCGGTGCGAGGTCCAGATCCTCGACGTCGACACCGAGCTCGGCGAGCGATGCCCGCATCTGCGGCAACGTGGGACGACCTCCGGGCGAGCCGAACAGCAGGTGGACGAGCGCCCCGCACCCCCAGCCCAGGACGGCACCTGCGACGACCGCGTCGGGAAGAGCGACGCCCAGGTACATGGCCGCGAGCGACATCACGACTGCGAACAGGCGTCCGGTGCGACGGGTCGGCCGGGTCACGTAGGGGGCGGCCGCGGCGACGACGGCGACGATGACCGCCAGGCGGGTGGCCGGGAACGCCGGGCTCGACGAGCCGAGTCGGACCGTGGCCTGAAGCGCCTCGCTCGCGCTGTCGCCGTCGACGAGCACGCCGATGGAGCGCGCCAGCGCGGCAGCGAGGAGCCCGGCCAGGACGAGGTCCCGGGCCAGTCGCCACCGTCGGCCGATCAGGGCAGCCACCACGACCAGGCCGAGGCCCCACAGCGTCCCGAGCCCGTAGAGCAGGCGGAACAGGTCGTCGAGGGAGTCGGGCAGCTGGTTGAACGCCTCGAAGACGGCCTGCTCGACGTCGCCGACCTGGTCGGCCCCGGTAGCGAGCCAGGCGACGACAGCGACGGAGATGATCAGTCGGATCCAGTCGCTGGTCCGACGGCGGTACGGGTGCTCGTCCGCGGGGCCGAAGGTCTGCACCCGCCAGAGCGACACTCGGCGATCGATCCGGTCGTCCATCTGGGAGACCGCGTGGATCGGCACCACCGCAGGCTACGGGAGCGTGTCGGCCGCACCGCGGAGCCACGCGCCCACCCACTCCCGGCCGAACTTGTAGCCCACACGTCACCCGAGCGACCGCCAGCTACAACATCGTCGCCCGCCGCCGAACTTGTAGCCCACACGTCACCCGAGCGACCGCCAGCTACAACATCGCCACCCGCCGACGAACTTGTAGCCCACACGCCACCCGAGCAACCGCCAGCTACAACATCGTCGGATCTGGTGAGCCGGCCGGGAATCGAACCCGGGACCAATCCGCCAGAGACGCGAGCGTCGGTAGGCTGGTCGCATGCATCAGGTCGTCGCCGTCGCCACCAAGCGACGTCTCGGAGACCCCGATGACTCGTGGGTCGAGTACTGGCGCACTCGACCCGCCCAAGAACGTCTGGCGATGGCGACCGAACTCAGTCTGGAGTGCGCGGATGAAGTTCCTCAGTCCGGACTTCGTCGAGTTCATCGAGTGCTGCGACAGGCGTGAGGTCAGGTTCCTCATTGTCGGCGGCTACGCAGTCGCTGCGCACGGGTACCCGCGGGCAACGGTGACGACCAGGTGATCGTGTCCTTCGTGGGCCGACCGGGGATCGAACCCGGGACCGAGCGATTATGAGTCGCCTGCTCTGACCACTGAGCTACCGGCCCGGCGGGAGCGTACCGGCCCCACCACCGGCCGACTCACACCGTGCCGTCGCGCACGACCGCGGCGACCACCCGCATGACGAGCACCGAGCCGAACGCCAGACCGCCGGCGCCGAGCAGCACCACCAGCCGGGTGTCGCCCCCGACCAGTGGACCGACCTCCAACCCCATGAGAAGCACCGACACCAACGCCAGGCCGAGGCCGATTCCGGCGAGGAGGGTCCGGTTCCACAGCGTGCGGGTGAACCGGGACTCGTCCTCGGCGGCGACGGTGCGGAACGTGAGGTTGCCCCTCGACGCCAGAGCGAGCGTCCTCCCCACGTCAGCGGGTAGGCGTCGCAGGACCGGCAGCTCGGCCACCAACGCCTCGGTGATCAGCTGCTGGGGGTCGCCGTCGGCCCGTTCGGCTGCCTCGCGCTGTGCGAGCTCCTTGCCCGCCGCGGTGACCGAGAAGCCGGGGCTGAGCACGCCCAGGGTTCCGTCGAGGGTGACCATCGCCCTCATCAGGACCACCAGGTCGCCCGGCAGCGTGATCTCGAACTCGCCGAGGACCGGGACCAGGTCGGCCAGGGCCCGCACGTCGACCGATCCCCCGGTGCCGACGTGGTCCGCGAGCAGCCGCGCCAGGGATCGCTCGAGCCGGTCCCGCGACACGTGGACGCCGACGTCCGCGACCCGTTCGACCCCGTCACGCAGCAGCGAGGCGTCGCCCCGGGTGAGGGCGATCAGCATGTCGACGACCGCCTGGATCTGGATCGAGTCCAGTCGGCCGATCGCTCCGAAGTCGATCAACCCGAGCGTCCCGCCCTCGAGCACCATGACGTTGCCCGGGTGGGGATCGGCATGGAAGATCCCCACGCTCAGCAGCTGCTCGATGAACACCGACAGCAGCTGACGGGCGAGGGCGTCGCGATCCAGGTCCCGATCGGCGGCCAACTCCGACAGCGGGACCCCGACCAGACGTTCCTGGACCATGACCCGACGCGTGCTCAGGTCCCGGAAGGCCCGGGGGACGGCGATCGGGCTGCCCTCGAGCAGGTGGTGCATGGTGGCGGTTGCACCTGCTTCGTCGAGGAAGTCGAGCTCGGAGCGCAAGCTGCGACCGAACTCGGCGGCCAGGCGACTCACCCGCAGGTCGCGGCCGGCCACGGTGCGCTTCTCGGCCAGGCGCGCCAGCTGGTCCAGCGCGGCGAGATCGCGTTCGATGGTGACCTCGACCCCGGGTCGCTGCACCTTCACCACCACCTCGGTCCCGTCTCGCAACCGGGCGGTGTGGGTCTGACCGATCGACGCCGCGGCCAGCGGCTCCCAGTCGAAGCGCTCGAACACCTCATCGGCCGGCCGGCCGTAGGCGTTCTCGATCACGGCCCGCACGTCGTCCGCGGGCACCGGGACCGACCGGCTCTGGAGCTTGCCCAGCTCGGCGCACACCTTCGGCGACAGCAGGTCGATGCGGGTCGCCGCGATCTGGCCGAGCTTCACGTAGACGCCACCGGCGTCCTCGAGCGCCTCCCGCAAGCGCACTTCGGGCGGATCCTGATCGGTTCCGGTGCGGTCCCGGCGACCGTTGAGGTGTCCGAGGAGCTGATGGCGTCGCAGGATGGCCAACAGCTCGCGGTACCGGGCGAGAGGCGCGATCCGGGACCGGAGGTCGGTGATCGGCGACGGCGCCTCGATCAGCCCGGCCCGATCCCCCTGGGCCAGGGTCCCGGGCCGTGCCACCAGGTCGAAGGCCAACATCAGCGCCATCGACGCCGGCACGGCCAGGACCGCGGTGTAGGCCAGCAGCTCATCCGCGTCCCAGTCCCAGTCGAGAAGACCGACGGCGACCACCAGCGCCACCAGCCACCCGATCACCCCGGCCAGCAGTTGCCGCACCCAGCCCCGCCGCACTCCCAGCAACCGACTGCCCAGCAGCGTGGTCACCGTGGCGACGACCACGACGACGATCGCACTCACGAGGAACCTGATCACTGCTCCGAACCTCCTGCCGGTTGTGCCTGCGTGAGACCCGACCCCGTGGTTGCGTCAGTCGGTCCGGTCCCGGCGAGGAGCGTCCAGGTCTCGCCGACCAGGACGCCGAGAGCGGCACCGCCGACGGTGTCGACCGGCAGGTGCGCCCCGACCTGGATCCGCGACCCGGCCACGACCGCGGCGACGGCCAGCAGCCCGAGCCGTTGCACCCGCCCCGCGTACGGCCACAGCGCGGTGACCATGGCGAACGCGACGGTGGTGTGGCCCGAGACGAACCCGAGGCCCTCCCGCGGGGTGCCGGGTCGCCAGGCGATGTGGTCGAGCTCGTCGGCCGGACGGCCGCGCTGCACGAAGGACTTGACCACCTTGGCCAGCTGCCACGCGGCGACCCCGCCGATCACCACGCCGGCGGTCGGACGCCAGGCGTGCGACCGTCGCCAGGTCAGGACCCCCGCGGCGACCGGACCCCACAGGCTGCCGAGCTGCATCGGCGGCCACAGCACAGGGGTCACCCAGGCCGGAAGCTCGTTGAGGGCACGAAAGGCCCTGACCTCGGAGCCGGGCACCCCTCGCGCCGCGACCGCTGACGAGGCCCCGAACACCCCCGCGGCTCCCAGGATCACACCCAACCGCCGTGATCCGGCCCGGACGGAAGGGGGCCGAACCTGGGTCATGGCGGCTCAGGGTAGCGGTGCGGGCGCCGCTGCTCGGCCCAGTCCGCCACGACAGCTCGCGAGGAGCTCAGCGATCTCCTCGGCGGGCAGCGGACGGTGGTACAAGAAGCCCTGGGCCAGGTCCACACCCACCTCGTCGAGGCGCTGCTGCTGGACGGTGGTCTCCACGCCCTCGGCCACCGTGAGCATGTTGAGCGTGTGGGCGAGCTGCACGATCGCTCGGACCAGCGATCGGCCCGTGTGGACCTCGACCTGCTGGACGAAGGCCCGGTCGATCTTGAGGGTGTTGATCGGGAACTGCTGCAACCGGGCGAGCGACGAGTGGCCGGTGCCGAAGTCGTCGATCGCGATGTGGACGCCGTGACGTCGGATGGCGCGGATCTGACGGGCCACCACCGATGGGTCCTGCATCAGGGAGCTCTCGGTGAACTCGAGCACGAGACGGTCCCCGGCCAGGCCCACGGCGGCCAGCACGGCTCCCACCCGGTCCGGAAGTTCCTCGTCGAGGAGCTGGTGCGGTGACAGGTTCACGCTGACCAGAGGGGCGTCAGGGCCGTAGTCCTGCCAACCGGCTGCTGTCCGACAGGCCTCCTCGAGGACGTGGAGTCCGATCTCGTCGATCAGACCGCTGGCCTCGGCGTAGGGGATGAAGTCCCCGGGCATGACCAGTCCCCGATCGGGATGGTTCCATCGGACCAGGGCCTCGAGCCCGACGATCGCATCGTCGCGGGCATGGTCGACGACGGGCTGGTAGTGCACCACCAGCTCGCCGCGTGCGGCCGCCCCACGCAGCCGTGCGTCAGCGTTGCCGCGTCCGCCCGACGCGTGCGCCATGTCCGACGTGTAGAGCCGGAACTGGTTCCGACCGCTCTGCTTGGCGTGGTACATGGCCAGGTCCGCGCTGCGCAGCAGCGAGTCGGGCTCCACCGGACGGCCGGTGACGGCCACGCCGATGCTGGCTCCGACCACGACCGTCTCGGCCAGCAGGTCGATGGGCCGCGACACGTTCTCGATCAGTCGTCGGGCGACGGTGATGGCGGCCTCCTCGCCGTCGAGGTCGACGAGCAGGAGCGCGAACTCGTCGCCTCCGAGTCGGGCCACCGTGTCGCCGGGGCGGACCGAGGACCGGAGCCGCTCCGCCATCTCGACCAGCAGCCGGTCGCCGCTCGAGTGCCCCAGCGTGTCGTTCACGGCCTTGAAGTTGTCGAGGTCGACGAACATGGCGGCCACCTCGGCCCCCTCACCAGCCCCGGCCACCGCGGCCTCCAACCGCTGGGAGAACAGCACCTGGTTGGCCAAGCCCGTCAGCGGATCGTGGACCGCCTGATGGGCCAACTCCTCCTGGAGCCGTCGGGTCGCGGTGACGTCACGGAAGCTCCACACACGACCCGCGGCGCGACCGTCGATGAGCCGTGGGCGGGATCGTCGCTCGATGACCCGCCCGTCGAGGAACTCGATGATGTCCTCGCTCGTCGCCGCCAGATCCGCGTCGATCGCCGCGATGCGGGCCACCAGGGCGTCGGGGTCCTCGACCATCGAGCGGATGTGGTCGGTCAGGGCGTAGATGTCGCTGCGGGCAGGCGACTCCTCGGGTATTCCCCAGATCTCGAAGAACTGCCGGTTGCAGGTCCGGATGCCGACCCCGTCGGTCGCCACGATCCCGTCCGCGACCGATTCGAGGGTGGCCGACAGCACCGCGTTGGTCTCGAGCAGGGCGGCTTCCGCCGCCGAGGACCGGGAGATGTCGTGGACGGTCATCACCAGGCCGCCGACGGTCGGGTCGTCGACCAGGTTGACCAACGAGAACGTGACGGGCAGGAACGAGTCGTCGGCCCGACGGGCCCCGACGTCGACCGCCACCGATGCTCCCACCGGGGCGTCCAGCGCCTCGCGGATCGCGCGCCCCACCGCCACCCGATCGTCGCTCGAGACCAGGCCGCTCAGGTGTCGGCCCTCGACCTCGAGCTGGTCGAGCCCGAGCAGACGTGTCAGCGCGGCCGACGAGCTACGGACGCGACCGTCGGGCTCGATCACCATCACCACCGTGCTGATGTGCTGGAGCACGGTCCGCAGGACGTCGAGGTTGTCCGACGCCACCTCCCAGCGGTGCCGGTCGGTCAGGTCGCGGAACACGAGGATGATGTCGTCGGCCCGGCTGTGGCCGACCAGTTCCATCCGTCGCCACCCTTCCGGGGTGCTGACCCTCAGCTCGAGCGGCCGGCCGACGCGCTCGGTCTGCATCCCAGCCAGCGACAACAGCGCCATCTCGAGGTCGGAAGGGTGCACCAGGGTGATGCAGTCGAGTCCCACCGACTCCTCGAGCGACCGGCCGAACAGGTCCTCCGCGGCCCGGTTCCCCCACAGCAGCCGCGCCTGGTGGTCCATCACCAGGACGGCGTCGGGTAGGTCCTCGATCAGCGCGGCCCGGTCGGGACCCGTCGGGTCCGACCGCTCCGGGACCCAGTGGGAGTCGACCTCGGTCATCACGGGACTATCGGCACGCACGATCCAGGATTGAGAACGCAGCTCGCCGCTGGGACCACGAGCGTCCGAACGGACGCGGAACGACCCTCGGCGAGGAGCCGAGGGTCGGACGCGTGCTGCTCCGGGGGTGGGGCTCGAACCCACGACCCGCTGATTAACAGTCAGCTGCTCTGCCAGCTGAGCTACCCCGGAAGGAGACCGTCCCGGGGGACGGCAGCCTTGGAGACTAGCGCCACCGACCATCGGTCCCCAACCGGGTGATCGGGTCTCAGTCGGCCTTCAGGTAGTCCTCGAGCTTCTCCCGGCTCCGGGGATGGCGGAGCTTGGCCAGGGTCTTCGACTCGATCTGACGGATCCGCTCCCGGGTGACGCCGAACTCGCGTCCGACCTCCTCGAGGGTGCGCGGCTGGCCGCCGTCGAGCCCGAAGCGCATCCGCACGACCTGCTTCTCGCGGTCGTTGAGGTCGTCGAGAGCCGACATGATCTGCTCGGACAGCGAGTTGGCCGTGGCCACGTCCGCGGGCATGACCGCGTCGTTGTCGGCGATGAAGTCCGCCAGGTAGCTGTCGTCCTCTTCGCCGACCGGCGAGTCGAGCGAGAGCGGGTCCTGCGAGATGCGGAGGATCTCGCGCACCTTCTCGGGCTTCAGCTCGCACTTGGCGGCCAACTCCTCGACCGTGGGCTCCCGTTCGAGCTCCTGGATGAGCTGGCGCTGCTGGCGGTGCACCTTGTTGATCGACTCGACCATGTGCACCGGGATCCGGATCGTGCGGGCCTGATCGGCGATGGCCCGGGTGATCGCCTGGCGGATCCACCAGGTCGCGTAGGTGGAGAACTTGAAGCCCTTGGTGTAGTCGAACTTCTCGACCGCCCGCATCAGGCCGAGGTTCCCCTCCTGGACCAGATCCAGGATGTGCATGCCGCGTCCGAGGTAGCGCTTGGCGATCGAGACGACCAGGCGCAGGTTGGCCTGGGTCAGCTCGTCCTTGGCGCGTTCGCCGTCGCGACGGAACCGGTCCAGTCGGCGGCGCTCCTCGAACTCGACCGACTCGCCCGATGCCGCCAGGTCGGCCATCCGCTCCTCTGCCTTGACGCCGGCCTCGATCCGCTGGGCGAGGTCGACCTCTTCGGCCGCGGTGAGCAGGGGGACCTGGCCGATCTCGCGGAGGTACATCCGAACGGGATCCGCCGTCGAGCTCCCCGTTCCGGCACCCGTCCCGGACAGCGACACGGGGCGGCCCCGACGACCCGTGGTGCGAAGCAGCCGCCGTCGCCGGACCGACTCGCTCGCAAGCTCACCGGGCTCGACGAGTGCGACCTCTGCCGGTTCGTCACCGCTGTCGTCGACATCGTCGGACCGGTCCACGACGGGGTGCTCGGGGTCGTCGGCCGGGTCGTCGGCCGGCAGCAGGTCGATGTCGTCGGGGACGACCTCGGCGTCGATCCGGACCCCTCGACCGTCCCAGAACGTCCGGGTGTCGTCGAGGACCTGATCGGTCATCTCCATCCGGAGCGCGCTCAGCGCGTCGTCCAGCGGCAGGACGGCTCCGCTCGCGTCGGCCCGTCGTTGGAGATCGTCGATCTCCTCCGTCGGCACCTGCTCCCAGATGGACAATCCGATCAACCCCTTGCGTGCTGGTGCCGGTCCCGCAGGAAGGCTAGCAACTGGGTCACCGTTTCCACCTCGGCTCTGGGGTGGCGCAGGTGGTCGAGCGTGACCTTCAACCAGGCGACGACGTCGGAGTACGCGAGGGGGTCCGGCGATGCACGCGCCTCGGACTCGAGCTCGGCCAGCTCCCGGCGCCCGACCTCGCTGGCGAAGCGGGCCAACACGTCGCCGGGCTCCGAGGTCGACTCCTCGACCGCCAGCTCGGTGAGCAGGTCGGCCACCTCGGGCGGGGCGTCCTCCACCGCCTGGGCCAGGGTGTCGTAGCGGCGCAGCTGGTCGAGCGCGGCGCGTGCCGTCGGGTGGCGGAAGAAGGAGTCCTCGAGGAACGGAGCGGCCAGCTCGGGCTGGTTGACCGCCAGGCGCAGCACCTCCCGCTCGACCCCGTCACCGAGCGGCGGGCGCCGCGGCGGCGCCGGACGGGACCCGGGGTCGTCGCCCCGGTCCTGGTCCCGGTCAGGTCCGCGTCGAC
>WBZU01000931.1_pt1 | contig 13556 bp, 4 predicted proteins | sample 5204311 | NCBI WGS metagenome assembly WBZU01 (sample SAMN12344359, study PRJNA552823) | activated sludge metagenome | biome: Activated sludge suspended growth; feature: Nitrification reactor; material: Wastewater; isolation source: activated sludge from nitrification reactor of wastewater treatment...
CCGGTGAGGAAAGGGCGACTGACATGGATCCGGGTTGGCGTTTCCGGTGAGGGAAGGGCGACTGACATGGATCCGGGTTGACGTTTCCGGTGAGGAAAGGGCGACTGACATGGATACGGGTTGGCGTTTCCGATGAGGAAGGGCGATTGACATGGATCCGGGTTGGCGTTTCCGATGAGGGAAGGGCGACTGACATGGATCCGGGTTGGCGTTTCCGGTGAGGAAGGGCGACTGACATGGAGGTGAGGCGAGCATTTCACGTGCCCGTCCTCGAACAAGGCACACGTGTGAAATGCGCCCGCACCGATCGCAATGACCCGACGGTGTTACCGAGGCGCGGTTCAAGGAGGCATAGGTGCGCGAAGCGATAAGCCCTCGGCACTTTTTCTTTCCTCACGCAGCACGCCTCCGCTGCCTCCGCATTGCAATCACCGTCGCCAACAACGCCGGCCAGCTCAATGCATTCGCTCCGTTCGAGCTTTCTCCAGCCGTTCGACACGTACACCCTCCGCCTGCCGGTTCCGTGCAATCCGTCGGCGTTCCGACGCATTCGTTTGCCCGGCATTGATCATCGATCGTGCATGGATTCGCGTCGTCGCAGGAAACTCCTTCGGTGGTGAACTCGTCCGCCGGGCATTTCATATCGGTCCCGGAGCAGAATTCAGGTCGGTCACAACCATTCGTTGCAGCGCGACAAACTGTTTCCGGATTGGCCAAGACGTCGTCCGGACACTTCACGCTCGTTCCGTCGCACGATTCCGCCGCGTCGCATACATCCGCCGCATCGCGACAAACCTCGCCGGCGGGCTTTTTCGCATCCAATGGACACGCGTCTTTCACGCCGTCGCACGTCTCTTCCATGTCGCAAGCACCTGCGGATAGGCGACACACGTCGCCGCTCGGCTTCTTCGCATCGTCAGGACAGACCCCATCGAGCCCATTGCATGTTTCCGAAACGTCGCAATCACCTATCTCCACCCGACAAACCGTGCCCGCGGTGGCAACTGCATCCTGGGGGCAATCGTCGGCCGCGCCATCGCACGTTTCTTCCACGTCGCACAACCCGGACTTGTCGCGACAAACCGTCCCGGCAGCGACCTTGGCGTCGCTCGGACACGTAATCACGGAACCGTTGCAAACTTCGGCCGTATCGCACGCACCCATGGCCGGGCGGCACGGGGTTCCTTGCGCTGCCAATACATCGGGACCGCAATCGATCGCATCGCCGGTGCAAGATTCGGCTGTATCGCATGCGTCCGCCGCGACCCGACACACCACACCCGCGGGCGCCAATTCATCTGCGGGACAACCTATCGCAGTTCCGTCGCACGTTTCCGCTACATCGCACAGACCCTGCGCCGGTCGACACAAAGTTCCTGCCGACGAAACGCCATCCTTGGGACAATCCACGGATGCGCCGTCGCAAGCTTCCGCCTCGTCGCAAACATCTGCTTTGGCGCGACAAACGACGCCCGCCGGCTGCAAAACATTTGCCGGACAATCGTTGCCGGCTCCGTCGCATTTCTCCACGGCATCGCAAACACCTGCGGTGACGCGACAAATCGTGCCGTTCGCGAGCTTTCCGTCATTGGGACACGCTTTGCCCGCGCCGGTGCACGCTTCGGCAGCATCGCACGGGCCCGCCGCCGCACGGCACGACGTACCCGCCGCAGCAACCGCATCCGCGGGGCAGGCGCTGGTCGTGCCGGCACACGATTCCGCGACGTCGCACGCGTCCGATGCCGGACGGCATTCCACGCCCGGAGCGGCTAAAGCGTCCGCCGGGCACGCCGTCGCCGCTCCGTCGCAAGTTTCGGCCACGTCACATGGGCCGGCGATGGGTCGACACGGCAGACCCGCCGGGGCCGCTTGATCCGCCGGACAATCCACCGCGATGCCGTTGCATGTCTCCGCGACGTCGCACATATCGGCTTTTGGACGACACGTCGTTCCGGACGGCTTCTTCGCATCGGCCGGGCAACTGTTCGAGCTGCCATTACACGCATCCGGCACGTCGCATACGCCCGCGGCGGCGCGACATTCGGTGCCTGCCGGCTTTTTCGCATCGCCCGGGCAAACGCTCGAAGCTCCCGTGCAGGTCTCCGCCGCATCGCAGACGTCTGCCGCGCCGCGACAAACCGTGCCTTGAGGCGCATACGCGTCCGTCGGGCACAAAGGCGAGCTGCCGGAGCAAACTTCTTCGGCGTCGCACGAGTCGCCCTTGGGGCGACAAACCACACCGGCAAGGGCAAGCGTATCCGCGGGGCATGCCGCGCCAAACCCATTGCAGGTCTCGGCCGTATCGCAAGGGCCGGCGGCGGGACGGCAAAGTTTCGCGGTTTGGTCGAAACCGTCCATCGGACATCCGGCATTGATTCCGTCACACAACTCCGCCGCGTCGCACACATCCGCGGCGGGACGGCAGACGATACCCATGGGTTGCTTGGAATCGATGGGGCAGGAGGCGCCGACACCGTCGCATTGTTCGGGGTTGTCGCATACGCCGTTCGCGGCGCGGCAAACGGTCCCCGCGGGAATTTTCGCGTCGTTGGGACAAGCGTTCGTCACGCCGGTACATGTCTCCGCCACATCGCACGAGCCCAGGGCAGGGCGGCAGACGTCTCCGGCGGGGCGCTTGGTATCGGCCGGACAAACCGCGGACGCACCCGTGCAAACCTCTGCGGCGTCGCAAAGGTCCGCGGCTCCACGGCACGTCGACCCTTGCGGCAAGAATGCATCCGTCGGGCACGTCGGCGTAATGCCGTCGCAACGTTCCACTGCGTCGCACAGATCCACGGCGACGCGACAAATTGTGTTGGCTGCGACTTTCGCGTCGCTGGGACACACGGGGCTGCTCCCATTGCACGTCTCCGCGATGTCGCACGTACCGGCGGCGGCGCGGCATTCGGTTCCCGCGGCGACTTTCGTGTCGTTCGGACACGCATTCGATGTGCCATCGCAGATTTCCGCCACGTCGCAAGCACCCGCGGACGCGCGGCATGGCGTTCCCGTCGCGACTTTCGTATCCATCGGGCACGTATCGAGCGTCCCGTCGCACAGCTCCGCAATGTCGCACAAGCCTCCGGATGCGCGACAAACGGTGCCGGCGGCGATTTTGGTATCGGTGGGACAAACGTCGGTCGTCCCGTCACACGCTTCGGCGGCATCACACACGCCTGCGGATGCACGGCATGATGTGCCGGCAGCCTTTTTCACGTCGGCCGGACACGCATTCGTTGTCCCGTCGCAGCTTTCGGCCACGTCGCAGAACCCGGCCGCGATGCGACAGGTCGTGCCGGCGGGTTGCTTCGAGTCCCCCGGGCACGCATTGCCGGATCCATCGCACGTTTCGTCGCGATCACACGGCCCTGTTGCGGCGCGACAAACCGTTCCCGCCGCGACCTTGGCATCGTTGGGGCACGCGTTTGTTACACCGGAACAGGTCTCCGCCGGATCGCACGCGCCGGCCGATGCGCGACACACCGTTCCCGCGGGAGACTTGGCATCGGCGGGACAAACCACGGACGAACCCGTGCAGGTCTCCGGCGCATCGCAAAGGTCGACCGAGCCACGGCAAACCGTTCCCATGGGCGATAACGCATCCGACGGACAAGCCGCGGCAAGCCCGTCGCACGTTTCGGCGATGTCGCATTGGTCCGCCGCGGGACGGCATACCGTATTCGCCGCGACTTTCGCATCATTGGGGCACAAAACGCTCGTGCCATTGCAGGTCTCCGCAATATCGCATAAACCGGCTGCCGGGCGGCATTCGACGCCATTGGGGAGTTTGGCGTCCGTGGGACAATCACCGGTCGAACCATCACACGTCTCGGCAATGTCGCATCCACCGGCGGCGGCGCGACAAACCGTTCCAAAGGCCACTTTGGTGTCCGGAGGACAAGCGACTCCGGTTCCGTCGCATGTTTCAGCAATATCGCACCCTCCGGTAGCCGTGCGACAAACCGTCCCCGAGGTGAATCTCGCGTCCGCGGGGCAGGCGGCATTCACGCCATCGCATTTCTCAGCCGGATCGCAATCGCCGCCCGAGGGGCGACATGCGTTTCCCAGGGCAACTTTCGTATCCGCGGGGCAATTACCGCTCGATCCGTCGCACGTCTCGGCAACGTCGCAGGGGCCGCCGGCTGCGCGGCATTCGGTATTCGCAGCGACTTTCGTGTCCTCGGGGCAGGTTGGGCTCGATCCGTCGCAGGTTTCGGCAATATCGCAATCACCGACCGACGCACGACATTCGGTTCCGGCGCCGATTTTCGTATCGGCTGGGCATTCGGGGCTCGATCCGTCACACGTCTCCGCAAGGTCGCAAGCGCCCGCGGCTGCGCGGCATTCGGTTCCGGCAGGCTTGAACGTGCCTGATTGGCAGGTCGCGGACGTACCATTGCAAGTCCCCGCCAGTTGACACGAAGTCAAGGTATTTCCACACGCTGTGCCGGCCGATTTGAAGCTGCACGTTCCCGGTGTCCCCAAATTGCAGGCGTCACATTCACCCGCACAGGCCGTATCGCAGCAAACGCCATCCACGCAAAAACCGCTCAAACATTGCGCCGCCGACGTGCAAGCATCTCCGTTGAGGTTCCGTAGGACGAACACATACGCCGATCCGAAGTCATCGCCGCCGCCGATATCGTCGTCATGATATGCCCCGAGCAAGGCCGTATCCCCGGGGCCGGAAAGCGAAACCGAGCAGCCCAATTGATCGTCGAGCAATCCGTCCGCAGCGGTGATCTTTGTCGGCGCACCCCAAGCCGCACCATTTCGCACGAAATGGTAGGCGGAGCCCCGATCGTCGGCGCCTGATTCATCATCTCCTTGGGCTCCAACGAGGGCCGAGTCCCCGGAATCCGATAATGAAACGGAGCTACCCAAGCGATCATCGCCTTCTCCGTCTGCGGCAATGAGGTGATCTTGTTGGGTCCACGTCGTTCCGCTGCGCACATGAACATAAGCGGATCCTCGGTGCGTATTTCCACCGACTGCGTCATGAAATGCACCCACCAGCGCCGTGTCGCCCGATGCCGAGAGCGCTACCGCATTGCCGAATTGATCGTCGGCCGCTCCGTCGTCTGCCGTCAGCTGATCTTGGTGGGTCCACGTGACGCCGCTACGCACCCACACATACGCGGATCCCTGGTCGTCTCCATTGACTCCGTCGTCGCCAAGCGCGCCGATCAATGCCGTATCGCCGGTGCTCGACAAGGCCACCGCGCAACCAAATCGATCATCGCCGGCGCCACCGTTGGACGTGAACCTCTGCTGCTCCGGCCACGCACCATTGCCTCGGACAAACACATACACGCCACCTTGATTCTTGTGCGGAGTGTCCTTGTAAGGAGAGCCGACGAGCGCCGTGTCGCCTTTCAAGGCCACCGCACGACCAAAATCGGAATCGCTCGCCGCATCGCTCGCTTGGAGCTTTTCTTGTTGTGTCCACGTGGTTCCATTGCGGACGAAGACGTACGCCGCGCCGGAATTGTCGCCACTGACGTCGGCATAAGGTGCTCCGATGAGCGCCGTGTTGTCATCAATCGCCACGGAAAACCCAAATAGATCATCTGCGTGGCCATCGTCCGCGATGAGCACGGGTTGGGGCGTCCAAACACCATTGGCCCGGACGAAGACATAAACTTGCCCTTGATCATTGTTGGACCCGACGTCTTTGAACGGCGCTCCCACGAGCGCAGTGTCGCCATCGATGGCGACGCTGTGCCCGAATTCATCATGGCTTGCCCCATCGGCTGCCAGCAGCTTGTCGCCTTGCTGCACCCAGACGACCGGATCCACGCTCACCGGATACCGTGCTCCGATATCATTCCACGACAAACGCAATCGTCCGTCGGCTACGGAGAGCCACGCCGAAAGCGATTTGCCGTCGGCGTCGTGCACGAACAAATCCGAATACCTGACGATGGTTTTTCCCGCCTCATTGCGGAAAGCAACTTCCTCACCGCGTTCGTCGCCGTCGAGATCCACGAGCGACGCGTGCAAGTCTCCGAAGGCCGAAATGGTAATGGTTTTCGGCCCCGAACAGGCCGGTGAAGCGGGCACGGCAAAACCTTGTTCGAGCCCCAGCGGACCGTTCAAATACCACTCGTCGAACCCTCGACGATGATAGTCGATTCGGTTTTGCTTCACCGCGGGATCGGTCGTGTCGGTGACTCGTTCCAACGCGTCTTCGCATCCGATCCCGTCGGTGTGCAACCAAAGGTCGTACAAGCCGTCGCCTTTTTCGACCGCCAACCCGAGCCCGGCGCGATCAAAAACGAATTGCATGCCCTGGGTTATTTGCACGCCTTTCGCGAGGTCGTCGGCGACCGGCGAAATGAAATATTCCTCCGACGCGTCGCCCTGCATTGCCGCGATGTATGCCGCTCGCAAGGCCGACGGCGCCTTCGTCCGGCTCGGTGATTTGGGATCCGATGCGTTCGACGCGGTTTCCTCGGGTATGAATGGGGACTCTTCGGACCCGCAACCGAGGTGGGTCGAGGAACCGAACATCATCCCCACGACCATTGCGGCCAAGGAGATCCGCGAAACATAGGAAAAACTACGCATAATGCCTCACACCGTCGCCAACAAGATGAAGAATACGTTTGTCGAGCCGAAACATTGCCGGATCATGGCTCATGTTTGCCGCTGGAATTCCGATCGCTTTTCGAGGTTTTTCGACGACGTATCCGCGCCGTGGCTGCGAGCGCCGGCAGCACGAAACAGAAGAAACCGATCGAGCCGGCCTGGGGGTTTGCAGGCACGCGACACGAGCATCCCGATCCGGCAGGTTCGACGCATTCCGTGAGCGTTCCTGCGCAGACACCCGCGCGACATTGATCGTCGACAGTGCAAATACTCCCGTCGTCACAAGCATTTCCTTCCGGCGTGAATGCATCGGCGGGACAAACCGGATCGTTTCCCGTGCACGCTTCGGCCGGATCGCACTGGTTCGTGGATGCGCGACAAACCGTTTCTGCGGCGACCATGGCGTCCTTGGGACATTCCGCCGCCGTCCCGTCGCACGTTTCGGCTATGTCGCAATCGCCCGCGACGTCGCGACAAATATCGCCGGCTTTCTTTTTGGCATCGAGCGGGCAATCCGACGTGACCCCGTCGCAAGCCTCGTCGATGTCGCACTCACCGATCGCCGGGCGACATATCTCGGTGCCGGATCTCTTCGCATCGTCCGGACAAACTCCGTCGAGACCCGTGCAAGTCTCGGCGATATCGCAAGCGCCCATTTCGGGGCGACAAACCGTTCCCTCCGTGAACACCGCGTCCGTCGGGCATTCATCGGTCGCGCCGTCGCACCGCTCGATCACGTCGCACGGGCCCACGGCATCGCGACACACCGTATCGGCGGGCAACTTGGCGTCGCTCGGGCACGCCGCCGCCGCACCGCTGCAAACTTCTGCAGAATCGCATGGGCCGGCGGCCGGGCGGCAAGGGATTCCTACGTCGGCAAAGATATCGGGCGGACAAACCGACGACGTACCATTGCAAACTTCGACCGCGTCACACACATCCGCAACAGCGCGACATTCGACTCCCGCCGCGGCCAAGACATCGGCCGGACAAACCGGAGCGATCCCGTCGCATGTTTCACCAACATCGCAAACACCCACGGCGGGACGGCACGACGTACCGGCCATGGTCACTGCGTCCGCGGGGCATTGCGGAGTCGAGCCATTACATAGTTCGGCAATATCGCACGAGCTTTGAGCGACGCGACAAACCGTCCCGAATGCGGCCAGGAGATCGACGGGACAGTTGTTGCCGACGCCGTCGCATGTTTCGGGAACATCGCAACCGCCGACGGCGTCACGACAAACCGTTCCGAGAGCTATTTTGGTGTCCGATGGGCAGGCCTTGTTTATGCCCGTGCACGCTTCGGGGGAATCGCATGGTCCCGCGGCAGGCCGACACGATGTGCCTGGCGCGACAAACCCGTCGGGAGGGCACGCGGCCGACGTACCATTGCAGGACTCCGCGACGTCGCACAGATCGGATTTGCCGCGGCATTCGGTGCCCGCGGTCGCCAGTTTGTCGACGGGACAAGTCATCGATTGACCGTCGCACGTCTCCGCCGGGTCGCACGCGCCCGCGGAAGGACGGCAGGTCGTTCCGGTGGCAGCCAATGCATCCGCGGGGCAGTCATTGGCGGTGCCATTGCAGGATTCCGCGACATCGCAAAGATCGATTGCGGCGCGACAAACCATGCCGGCGACCTTTTTCGTGTCCGAGGCGCAGGCGTTCGTCATGCCGTCGCAGACCTCTTCCACGTCGCAAAATCCCGCGGCAGTGCGGCAAATCGTGCCGGCCGCGGCTTTGGTGTCGCTCGGACACGCCGTCGACGCCCCCGAACATGTTTCCACGATGTCGCATACGCCGGCGGCAGTGCGGCAAATCGTGCCGGCCGAAGCGTAGCCGTCGATGGGACATGCCGCCGATACGCCATTGCACATTTCCGGAACATCACACGCGCCATTGGCCGGACGACACACTTGTCCGAGCGGCGTGAGTTTGTCCGTGGGGCACCCGGGCCCTGTTCCATCGCAGGTCTCCGCGGGATCGCATACTCCGGACGACGCTCGACACAATTTCGTGCCGGAAGCAAAACCGTCGACGGGACACGCATTCGTCATCCCGTCACATGCTTCGGCCACGTCGCAAATGCCCGACGATCCGCGACAAACCATCCCGGCCGCGGCTTTGGCGTCGGCGGGACAATCATCGCCCGATCCATCACAAACTTCGGCAAGATCGCATGCGCCGGCGGACGGACGGCACACCGTTCCCGCGGCGAGCTTGTCGTTTGCGGGGCAGCTGTTCGACGTTCCCGTGCAGAACTCGGGTACGTCGCAGCTCCCCATCGCGGGGCGACATTCCACCGTCGAAGGAGCCTTTTGATCGGCCGGACAAACCGCCGACATACCGGTGCACATTTCGCCGGCGTCGCAAGGACCGGCTGCGGCGCGGCAAGGCGTGCCCGCGGGGGACAATGCGTTGGCGGGGCAGAGGACCGACACGCCGTTGCAGGTTTCCGCGGCGTCGCAAACATCGGTTGCGGGGCGACAAACCGTGCCATTGGCGACTTTTTGGTCGTTTGGACAAACGGGATTACTTCCGTCGCAGACTTCTTCGACGTCGCACGCTCCAGCCGAAGGTCGACAAATGGTTGCAGCCGCGACTTTGTTATCCGTGGGGCAACCGCTGCTCATCCCGTCGCACGATTCTTCGATGTCACACGCGCCCGCTGCCGGACGGCACACCGTTCCGGCGCCGACCTTCACGTCGATCGGGCAAGCATTGGCCAATCCGTCGCATGTTTCGGCCACGTCGCATGCGCCCGTGGCGGCGCGACACGATGTGCCGACCACTTTTTTGGCATCGACGGGACAACCGTTTCCTGCGCCATCGCACGATTCGGCTTCGTCACAAGGCCCCGCGGCTGCGCGGCACTGCGTGCCGACCCCTTTCTTCGCGTCGGCAGGGCACGCGTTGTTCGTCCCGTCGCATGTTTCGACCGCGTCACACACGTCGACGGCAACACGGCATTCGAATCCGGACGGCTGTTTCGCATCCGCCGGACAAGCAGCGCCCACGCCGTCACACATTTCCACCGCGTCGCAGACGTCGAATGCGCTCCGACAAACCGTTCCCTCCGCAAGCTTGGCGTCATTGGGACAAACGATCGACGCTCCCGTGCAGATCTCGGGAATGTCACAAGCTCCCGCAGAAGCCCGGCAGGTTCGTCCGGATGCAACGAGGCCGCAGGTGCCGTCGGCCATCGCCCCGGTGGCGATCGAACAGGCTTGGCAATCGCCCGAGGCTCCGTTTCCACACGCCGAATCGCAACACACGTTGTCGATGCAAAAGCCACTGTTGCAATCGGTCGAACCCGTACAGGCGGAGCCATTGGGGCCGGCAACGATAGGCTCGACGCCGACAAACGCGGTCGAGACGTCAATCGGATACCGCGCGTTCGTGTCTTCCCAGGCAATGCGCACGCGGCCTCGTTCCACGGCAAACCAAGCCGGCACTTCCCGGCGCTCGGCATCGCGAACCACCAAGTCCCCGAGCTGAACAATGGTTTGTCCTTTGTCATTCTGAAAAACCACCTCGGGGGATCCAACATCGTCGCTCTTGGACGTCGACGTGGGCGCGACGTTGCCATGCGTAACGATGTCGATGGCTTTCGCCCCCGTGCACGACGGCGCGTTTGGAATAACAAATCCTTGGTCGAATCCCCGCGGTTTGACCGCCATCCATTGATTCATTCGCGGTCGTGGATACTCGACACGACCTTCGCGGGCTCTCGGAGCAACGTCGTCGAGTTTTTCCGGGACACCTTCGCAACCCCACGTTGCCGTTTCCAGGCCGAGGTCATACGCGCGGTCATTTCGCCCCACCGATATCCACAACCCCACGCGATCGAAAAGCAGAGTCATTCCCAAGGCTTGATGCCGGCATTGCAATGAACCGTCCTCGGGCGACAGGGCGGTCCAGCCTTCGTCATCGGCAGAGACCCACGTTATCGCCGGTGCAGATCTTGCGCGGTTTGGTGCAATTAATTCGTTGGGATCGGTCACCGTTTTTGTCGAAATAATCGATGATTCTTCGGAACCGCAGCCCAAATGGCTGGAGAAACCAAACATTGCTGTCGTGACTACGGCGCCAAGCGAGAGGGTCGAAAAGCGGGAAAAAGGCAGCATCATCGTGAGTCGAGCCCGGGCTGAGTTGAATGGGGAGAGCTGGATCTCGGATGCGCACGGATGTTGCAATGATCGTTCCCGACACATGGTCCGAATCCTTTCTCGCCAAAACCTCACCCTCGTCGCCGTGGTTGGAACAATGCTCGCGGCCGGCCCGGCGAGCGCTCAATCGTTGGCCCTCGATCGATTTCAGCCGGCCATGGCGGGCGATCGTTTTTTGGGTGTTCCATCGCCGTACGTCGTCGGGCATTTGCAGCCCAATGCTTCGGTGCTCTTCGAATATGCCGACAGTCCGCTGATTTTGCGCCGACGAACCGATCACACCACCGTGCGGCCGCTCGTGGCTCGGCAAGGGTTTGTCCGACTCAACGCCGCGTTGTCATTTCATCATCGTTTGCTCGTGAACGTGGACGTACCCATGGCGGTAGTGCAATCGGGCGATGCTTCCGTGGGTTTTCATGTCGTGGATCTCGGGGATATTCGTCTTGGGGCTCGAGCGCGTTTGTATGGGGCGAGCAACGGCCCATTCCAGGTAGCTCTGGGCGGGGTCTTTTTTCTGCCGACGGGCACCGGCGATTTCGTGACGGATGGCAAAGCTCGCGCGATTGCGCCCCAGTTGACGATAGGAGGGCTCGGAGATTCGGTCGTGTGGACGGCGACGGTGGGCTCGGAGATTCGTTCGACGCTGGATTACCAGGGCGTCGTGCCGCAAGGCAGCGCATTTACGATGGGCGCGGGTGTCGGGCGCATCGTGGGCGCTGAGCGGCAGGGGCAAATTGGGCTCGAGGCGTCTTTTTCGGCACCGTTTCGCGAGATGCAGGCGCGTAATACGAATGCGGAAGTGCTCGTGCACGCCAAATATCGTTTGGCGAAGCATTTTGAAATCACGGCGGGAGTCGGACCGGGCATCGGCGTAGGCCTCGGTACGCCCACGTTTCGAGCGATTTTGTCGTTTGCGTACGTGTCGAATCCTCCGGTGGTACCGCCGGAGCCCGAAATGGAATCGCTCTTGGATTTCAGCGGAAAAGGCGCGCGTGAAAATCACGCCGAATCCAATCCCGCCGCGCCGACGATCGACCCCGCATCCGCTTCGGCTCCGCGGGTCGAGGTTTTACCGGATGAAATCATTCTGACGGAGGACATTTTCTTCGAGAGCAATCAGACGACGATTCGGCGGCAATCCGACAAACTCTTGGACGAGATCGCCGACACGTTGATCAAGCATCCGGAGATTCTTCGGGTGGAAGTTCGAGGTCACACGGATTTTCGCGGAACGCTCGCGCGAAACATCCTGCTGGGCGAGCAGCGAGCGCACGCGGTGCGCAATGCATTGTTGCGCCGGAGCATCGATCCCGAGCGATTGATTGCGAAAGGGTACGGTCCGAACGAACCGGCGGCTCCGAATACGACGGTGGAAGGGCGGAAAAAGAATCGGCGTGTGGAATTCAGGATCCTCGAGCGGGACAAGTAAGCATTGTCGAATTGTTCCGCGATATGATCGTCGTGGATTGCAATCGCTCTCCATTACGTGGATCCAATCACCGCGAACCGAATCGGAAAAGGCGTGGCCGGTCGGGGAGCGGTCGACGCCGTGAGCCAATCTTTTGACAAGATTGTGCAATCGTTCGACAAACTTGATCCATACGCCCACGCGCCAACGAACGTTCGTCTATCATGAAGTGATCATTACCTTTTCAAAAAGTTCGTCGAAGCAGAACACTCATCACGAGGCGCGATTTTTACATTATGATTAGATCTTCGACGCATAATATGAAAAGATGACCAGAACGTGACATTCGTAAGCGACGAACCGTGACTCCATATCCTACATGGACAACGCTGCAGCATCCCCGTCGCAGACACCGAACATTCGTTTTGCAACCCGTAGCCCATTTCTTACCGAACTGCGGGCGCGCGTCGATGAGTATTTTGAACATTCCGAAATACCGAAACGTGACGCGCCAAAGATATACTTCAAGATCTTCGTGATCATGACTTGGTTTGTGGCCTCGTGGGTGTTGCTCGTCTTTTACGCGTCCACGGCATTGCAGGGAGTGCTGTGTGCGATGTCCTTGGGGTTTGCGATTGGCGGCGTGGGCATGAGCGTGATGCACGATGGCAATCACGGTGCGGTATCCGATAACCCGAAGATCAACCGGCTTATTGGATATGGACTCGATGTGATGGGCGTGTGTTCGTTCATCTGGCGCCAACGTCACAACAACATTCATCACAGCTTGACCAACATTCAGGGGTACGACGAGGACCTTGATTTCGGTTGGGTCGCGCGACTCGCGACCACCCAAAAGTTGCAGCCGTGGCAAAGATTCCAGCATTTTTACGTCTGGTTTCTGTACATGCTGCTTTTGCCGAAATGGGCCTTCTACGACGATTTCAACAACTACCGCAAGCTGCAACTCGGCCGGCACAAGCTCACGCCCTTCAATCGCAAAGAAAAGGCGCTTTTCTGGGGATGGAAGCTGTTTTTCATCAGTTGGTCGATCCTCATTCCCGCGTACTTCCATCCCTTGTGGCAGGTGTTCGTCTTCCACATGATCGCCGTCTGCACGTTGGGTTTTACCTTGTCGTGCACGTTTCAGTTGGCGCATGTCGTGGAGCAGGCTGCGTTTCCCGTCGTCGGGGTCGACAAGATCGACTCGGATTGGGGCGCGCATCAGCTCGCGACGACGGTCGACTTCGCCCGGACCAACCCGATCCTCACTTGGTACATGGGTGGCTTGAACTTCCAGGTCGAGCATCACCTTTTCCCAAGGATCTGTCACATTCATTACCCGGCGTTGTCAAAAATCGTCGAAGAAGTTGCAGCGAAGCACA
>WBZU01002240.1_pt1 | contig 13551 bp, 13 predicted proteins | sample 5204311 | NCBI WGS metagenome assembly WBZU01 (sample SAMN12344359, study PRJNA552823) | activated sludge metagenome | biome: Activated sludge suspended growth; feature: Nitrification reactor; material: Wastewater; isolation source: activated sludge from nitrification reactor of wastewater...
CCAAGCAGCGTGCGCCAGCGGTAGACGCCGCAGAGGTTGGGGATGCCGACCATTGAACTCGAGCAGGTGGGCCCGCCCCAGACTCCGGGCGAAGTCTCAACCTGAACCGCACCCCTGACCCAGGGCGACATGACCGGCGGCAACGGGAAGATGTCCGGGAAAGCCCGACCTTCGTAGTCGTAGGGAGCGGCCTGGAAGATGCTCCCGTGGGCCGGATAGTCGATGTAGACCGCATCGGCCGCGTTCGCCTTCGAAGGGGCGAACGAAAGCCCGAGGCAAACCAGCATTGCGGCGGCGAGGGCAAGACCGGTCCAGCGAAGACCTCTCGCGGGTTCCGCAGCCAACACTCCACCCTCGTGCCTGTGTAAATCCCCCATACGCCCGCGACCATACCAAACACTGTTCTGGCCTGCAAGTTTTTCTTGTGGCAGAGCCGAAATCACCGGGTTATGTCAACCCGAACCGCTCATGCCCACGGACCCACGCCACCAAGCCGTTGCGGGGTAACCCTGAGCACCCATCCGGGAGCGTCGATCCCCGGGGGAGGGAAGACCGCCTCGGAGCCCATGTAGGTGTGGGCCAGGTCCTGAAGCAGGGCCGCCGCCCCACCTTCCTCGACCCGGGCCGTGCCGTGAATCACCAGGTATTCCTTCAGGCCCACCTCGTTGGCCGAAGGCGATTCGATCGTGATCGCGATCCGCGGGTCGCGCTCCACGTTCTTCAGCTTCAGCCGCTTCATCATGTGGCCGCTGACGATTTCCTCGCCGTCGAGTCCCACCCAGACGCAGCTCACTTGCGGACTTCCGTCCCGGTTCAGGGTGACCAGGTGAGCGAGCGCGTCGGACTCGAGCAGTTCACGAACCTCGGGGGTAATCAGGCTCATCGGACCGAGCCTAGCCGACCTGCGGCGCCGGAATACAAGTCTTAACTTGATCGATTCAAGAAAAGAGATATAACTAGGGCAGTGCCGTCGGTGACCGAATACGAAGACCTGCTGCGTGATGCGGACCTCCGCGTGACCCAGCCCCGGATGGCGGTTCTGTCGGCGGTCTACGACAACCCCCATGCCGACACCAACACGATCATCGACGCGGCCCGCGGCCAGGTGCCCGAGGTTTCCCATCAGGCCGTCTACGACGTGCTGCGTGCCCTGACCGGGGCTGGCCTCATCCAGCACATCCAGCCGCCCGGGTCGGTGGCCCGTTACGAGTCCCGGGTCGGTGACAACCATCACCACATCGTCTGCCGCTCCTGCGGAGCGATTGCCGACGTCGACTGTGCCGTCGGCACCGCTCCCTGCCTTACGGCTTCCGATGATCACGGCTTCGTGATCGAAGAGGCCGAGGTCGTGTACCGGGGCCTCTGCCCCGGCTGCGCGGCCAAATCAAGCAACGCCCAATCCCCCCGAAAGGAATCACGTGTCTGATCACGAGAATGAAGACGCCGTCGTCGGCGAAATGAATGACGAAGGCAGCGGTGGCTGCCCGGTCGCCCACGACGACCGCTTCCCGTACCCGGCCGAGTCCGGCGGCAACATCGACTGGTGGCCAAACCGGCTCAACCTGAAGATCCTCGCCAAGAACCCCGCCGAGACCAATCCTTACGGCGATGACTTCGATTACGCCGAGGAGTTCAAGACCCTCGACCTCGACGCGGTCAAGAAGGACATCGCTGAAGTCCTGACCACCTCGCAGGACTGGTGGCCGGCGGACTTCGGCCACTACGGCCCCTTCATGATCCGCATGGCCTGGCACTCGGCCGGCACCTACAGGGTGATGGACGGCCGCGGTGGTGGCGGTCACGGCCAGCAGCGCTTCGCACCACTTAACAGCTGGCCCGACAACGCCAACCTCGACAAGGCCCGCCGGCTGATCTGGCCGGTCAAGCAGAAGTACGGGCGCAAGCTTTCCTGGGGCGACCTGATGATCCTGACCGGCAACGTCGCCCTCGAATCGATGGGCTTCAAGACTTTCGGCTTCGCCGGTGGCCGGGTCGACGAGTGGGAGCCGGACGAGGATGTCTACTGGGGCCCCGAAAAGGAGTGGCTCGGCGACAAGCGCTACAGCGGGGATCGCGACCTCGACAGCAACCTCGCCGCGGTCCAGATGGGCCTGATCTACGTCAACCCGGAAGGCCCGAACGCCAACCCGGATCCGGTCGCCGCAGCGAAGGACATCCGCGAGACCTTCGGCCGGATGGCGATGAATGACGAAGAGACCGTCGCCCTGATCGCCGGCGGACACACCTTCGGCAAGACCCACGGCGCCGCCGACCCGGAGCCGTATGTCGGCGCCGAGCCGGAAGCCGCTTCACTCGAAGAAGCAGGACTCGGCTGGACCAGCAGCTACGGCTCGGGTTCGGGCGGTGACACGATCACCTCCGGTCTCGAAGTCACCTGGACCACCACCCCGACCAAGTGGTCCGCCAACTTCTTCTGGAACCTGTTCAGCTTCGAGTGGGAACTGACCGAATCTCCGGCCGGAGCGCATCAGTGGCAGCCGGTCGGCGGAGCCGGTGCCGGAACCGTCCCCCACGCTCACAACGCGGACGAGCGAATCGCCCCCAGCATGCTGACCACCGACCTCTCGCTCCGCTTCGACCCGGAGTACGAGAAGATCTCGCGCCGCTTCATGGAGAACCCGGACGAGTTCGCCGATGCCTTTGCCCGCGCCTGGTTCAAGCTGACCCATCGCGACATGGGCCCGAAGGACCGTTATCTCGGCCCGGAGATTCCGGAGGAGGAACTGCTCTGGCAGGACCCGATCCCGGCGGTCGATCACGAACTGGTCGACGAGGTGGACATCGCCGCGCTGAAGGAGAAGATCCTCGGCTCGGGCCTGACGATCTCCCAGTTGGTCTCGACCGCCTGGGCCTCGGCCGGCACCTTCCGCTCGAGTGACATGCGAGGCGGTGCCAACGGTGGTCGGATCCGGCTCGAGCCGCAGAAGAGCTGGGCCGCCAACGACCCGGCGGACCTGGCCACGGTGATCACCGCCCTGGAGGGGATCCAGAACGAGTTCAACTCGGAAAACGAGGGCGGCAAGCAGATCTCCTTTGCCGACCTGGTCGTGCTGGCCGGATCGATCGCGGTCGAAGAGGCCGCCCGGAAGGCCGGTCACGAGGTTGCGGTTCCGTTCACCCCCGGTCGCGGCGACGCAACCCAGGAGCAGACCGATGTCGAGTCGTTCTCATGGCTCGAGCCAAAGGTCGACGGCTTCCGAAACTACGACAACGGCGAAAACGCTCTGCCGGGCGAGTACCTGCTGCTCGACCGGGCCAACCTGCTCGGTCTGACCGCGCCGGAGCTGACCGTCCTGGTCGGCGGCCTCAGGGTGCTCGGCGCCAATGCGGGCGGTTCGAAGCTCGGTGTCCTGACCGAGAACCCGGAGACCCTCACGAATGACTTCTTCGTGAATCTGCTCTCCTTCGAAACCAACTGGAAGCCGGCCGACGAGAAGTCGTCCACCTTCGAGTCATCGAACGGATGGACCGGCAGCCGGGCCGACCTGGTCTTCGGCTCGAACTCCGAACTCCGCGCCCTGGCCGAGGTCTACGCCTCGGACGACGCCGGCGACAAGTTCGTGACCGACTTCATCTTCGCCTGGACGAAGGTGATGAACGCGGACCGCTTCGACCTCGACTGACCGAGCGGCTCGCCGGGATCGAGAAGGCGAAAGTGGCCATATAGCGCCCCTTTCAGCCTTCTCGGTCCGGGCCAGCCACACTCAGGAGCGGCCAGTCGGCTTCGTAGCCGAAGACTTCGCGCAGCGGGGCGTGGCCGTATCGCTCGGAGACAATCTCGATGTGATCCGGGGTGACCAGCGCCGGGTGGGAGACACCGCAACTGCGGGCCAGAGCCAGAAGTTCGGCCCGCAGGTTGACGATGTAGTTTGCGGCCTGAACCGACTTGAGTTCCGGATCGAGGCCGCGCATCAGCCAGCGTGACTGGGTCGCCACACCGGCCGGACAGCCGCCCGTGTGGCATCTCTGGGCCTGGATGCAGCCGATCGACATCATCGCCTCCCGGCCGACATTGAACATGTCGCAACCGAGCGCGGAAGCGAACAGCGCAGCGTCGGGAAAGCCGAGCCGCCCGGCCCCGATGAAGACAACATCCTCGGCCAGACCGGCCCGGGCGAAGGCCGAGTAGGCGGTTGCGAAAGCGAGCTTGAAGGGCAGCGAGACGTGATCGGCAAAGGCCAGTGGAGCGGCTCCGGTGCCGCCTTCGCCACCGTCGATGTTCACGAAATCCGGCCCGCCGCCGGTCGCGGCCATGCGTTCCGCGAGGTTTTCCCAGAACTCGATCTCCCCGACCGCGGACTTGATCCCGACCGGGAGACCGGTCGCCCCGGCCACTTGCTCGACGAACTCGATCAATCCGTCCACATCACCGAAGGCGGAGTGCGCTGGCGGGCTGACGCAGTCAACTCCGACCGGGACGCCGCGGCATTCCGCGATCTCGGGAGTCACCTTGGCGGCCGGAAGCAGGCCTCCGAGTCCCGGCTTCGCACCCTGCGAGAGCTTGATCTCGATCGCCTTCACCGGCGCTCCTTCAACCGTCTCCAGAAGTCGCTCCATGCTGAAGCTCCCGGAATCGTCGCGGCAGGCGAAGTAGCCGGTGCCGATCTGGAAAATGAGCTCGCCGCCATTGCGGTGGTACGGGGCGATGCCGCCCTCGCCGGTGTTCTGCAGACAGCCGGCGATCGCGGCGCCGCGGTTCAACGCTTCGACGGCCGTCGGGGAAAGCGCCCCGAAACTCATCCCGGAAATGTTGACCACGGAGGCGGGGCGAAATGCGCCCTTGCGCCCGTGGGCTGCACCCATGACCTTCGCCGCCGCGACCTCGAACCCGGGGGCAGAGCCTGGTTCTCCTTCGGCCGGCGCCGGGGCCGGAAAGGGCGAGTGCTTGATGATCGCCAGGTTGTCGACCGCTTCGACCTCGTCGTCGGTGCCGAATCCGAAAACATTCGGCAGGCCTTCGGAGGAGTTCTTGATCCAGCGGCGCTGGTCCCGGGAGAATGGCCGCTCCTCGTTATTGGAAGTGACGATGTACTGGCGAAGTTCCGGCCCGAACCCCTCGAGCAGGTAACGGAAGTGGCCGATCACCGGGAAGTTGCGAAGGATCGGCTTGCGCCGCTGGGTGACGTCGTAACCGACGACGGTGGCCAGCGAGGCCAGCGAGGCGAGAGCGATTCCCTTCGTTCGCTTGCGCATGATGCGGGAAACCTAGTGGGTCCGGGACCCGGGATGGGCGCGCAGCCCCGAACGCTCCGGCAAGTTGGTCAGGGTTCTCGCCCCGAGCGGCCAGAAACCAGGCATCAGATAGACAGGCAGCTTGTAAACCCGGGCCGGCCTTGACCGTCCCGGTATTTAACTGTAATTTGATTACAGTGAAATCTGAATCGGGATACCGGCTCGGCAAGCGGGCGGTCACCAGGGACCGGACCCGCCAGCGGATCCTCGCCGCGGGAGAAAGCCTCTACATGAGGCAGTGGTACGACGATGTGACCCTGCAGTCCGTTGCCGAAGAGGCCGGAGTCGCACTCCAGACCGTGGTCAACCACTTCGGCTCGAAAGGAGCCCTGTTCGCTGCGGCGGCAGCGTCGATGAGCGAGCGGGTAAACCGAAGGCGCGATGAAGTCGAACCCGGGGACGCCGCAGGTGCGGTGAAGATGATCGTTGATGAATACGAGGAATTCGGTGACGCGATCTGCCGCTTCATCGCGCTCGAAGGCCGAGTCGATGAGCTGACGCCATTGCTTGACCGTGGGCGCGGCGTCCACCGGGCCTGGGTGGAAAGGGTGTTTTCCCGCTGGCTTGAGCCAGAATCCGGCCCGGAACGAAAGCTGACCACAGCAACGCTGATCGCCGCCACCGATGTATTGGCCTGGAAGGTTCTGCGACGTGAACAGGGACTCGGCCGAAGCGACACCGAGCTGGCAATGCGGACATCCGTATTCGCCCTCACCGGGAGGTACGAATCATGAGCCGTCTCCTATTCACCCTCTGGGACGGCGGCGGCAATGTGCCGCCGGTGATCAGCCTGGCCGGCGCCCTCGCCGCGAGAGGACACGAGGTTTCCATGCTCGCCGACCAGAGTCTGGGCGAGACAGTCACCGCATCGGGCGTCCGGTACCTGCCCTGGACCACGGCGCCGCAGAGGACTGGACCGGATCCATCGACCGAGTTCGTGCGGGACTTCGAGCCGAGAACTCCATTCGGCGCCTCCGCGCGGGTCCGGGACCGGCTGATCGTTGATCCGGCAGCGGACTTCGCCCGCGACACGCTGGAAGCGATCGGGCAGCAGGGAGCGGATGCGGTCATCTCCGAAAACTTGCTGCTGGGCTGCCAGATCGCGGCAGCAAGTGCCGGGATCACGAACATCACCGTCGTTCCGAACATTTATCCGGGGGAGGTCCCCGGAGTTCCACCTTTCGGTCTCGGGCTGAGTCCCCGATCCGATCTCCTCGGCCGCATCCGTGACCGGGCCGCTGGCGCCGTCGGTCGCAGACTGTGGGACCAACGTCTCGCGGACGTGAACGAACTCTTGGACGAATTCGGTCAGCCTCCCCTGTCGACGCTCTTTGAGATGCTCGAAAGACCTGACCGGGTGCTGGTTCTGACTTCCGCCGCCTTCGAGCTTGGCGGCGGTGCCCGTGTCCCGGAAAATGTTCGCTACTGCGGACCTCGAATCGAGGATCCGTCCTGGACCGGTGAATGGGAGGGGCTCGCGGGGACCGAACCGCTCGTCCTGGCTTCACTCAGCACCACTACCCAGGGGCAGGATCCGATGATCCGGCGGATCCTCCGGGCTCTCGGAGATCTCCCGGTCCGCGGTTTGATCACCACAGGACCCAGCTTCAGCGCGACAGGTCTCAACATCCCGTCGAATGTCACCGTGCTCCCATCCGCACCCCATTCCGCGGTGCTGCCCCACGCCGACGCAGTCATTACCCACGCCGGCCACGGGACGGTCATCAAGTCCCTCGCCTATGGCGTGCCTCTGATCTGCCTTCCGGTCGGCCGCGACCAGCCCGACACGGCCGCCCGGGTCGCCGCATGCGGCGCCGGAATCCGCCTTCGTCCGGGCGCCAGGTCAGCTGCGATCGCCTCTGCCGTCCGGAAGATCCTCAGCGAGCAGGACTACCGCAATGCGGCAGGCAGGATGTCCGCCGCAATCGCAGCCGATCGAGAACACGACCTCGCCGTTCATGAAGTCGAGAGACTCGCCGTCGCGTCAGGCACTTGAAGCCGAGGCCGCCCGATCACCTCTGAGATTCAGCGTTCAGCCGTCCGAAGGCCTTGCAACCACTACGCAAGACCATCGATCTGCGGCACCAGGCCCAGCTGCTCCAGCAGGCCAAGGGCGTCGTAGTGGACCCACGACTCGACGATCCTGCCGTCAGCAATCCGGTTTATGTCCGTGCCCGTGTAAGAAATCGGCTTGCCGGTCGGCTCGACGCCCAGAAACTCTCCCTGGTGGGTTCCCCGTGCGGAAAACCGGGCCATGACCAGATCTCGCTCGGCCATCAGCTCCTCGACCACGTAGGTCAAGTCGGGGAAGGCAGCCCTGAAAGTCCGTACGGCATCCTTGATGCCGGCAGCGCCGACCACGGTTGAAGGCTCCGGCCCACGGGAGGCATGGTCGACGTAGGTCGGCGCGTAGAGCTGGTCGGCCAGCTCCAGCTTCCCCTGGCCCCACATCTCTTCGAGTACTCGTCGTCCGATCTCACGATTGACGGCCAGGTTCTCGGCTCCGATACCGGAGAGTTCACTCATGCACCGAGCCTAGTCGCCGGTGCCGAGCCTTGAGGTACCTGACCAGAAGAACCGCCAGCAGGATCCCGACCGCGTCTATCCCGACGTCGACCGGACTGCCGTGGCGTCCTTCGATGAAGGACTGGTGGTACTCGTCACTGGCTGCGTAGATCAGGGCGATCAGGGCTGCGACGGGCAGCGCCCTGCCGGTCAGCGGCGCGAGGGCTCGCCACCACAACAGGGTCAGCAGCAGGTAGACGCTCATGTGGGCCAGCTTCCGCAAAATCAGGTCCCAAAACCCGAGCCCGGTGGAAAGGTCCGGCTGGTGGGAAAGCAGGAAGATCACCGCCATCAGGAGGACGGGCGGCAGGAATCGGGACAGGAGCTTCGGCACAACCGACATAATTCCGAAACAGCGGATGTCAGACCGGGAGGAAGAGGTGGAGGAAGTCGCAATCAGGGTCCCGTCGCTTGACCGGCTCTTTGACGAATGGAGTCCGGAACCACTCGAGCGACGATTCCTGGATGACGATGCCAGGGAGCGGATCCTCAACGTCTGGGACGAGGGGAAGTCGAAGTCCGGCGAGGAACGGCGACTGGTTCTGGTCCTGCCCTCAACCGAGCGCCGCGATGGAATCGAAGACCAGGTCATCGCTGCGTTTCGCCGCGACATGAACCAGACCGGGATCGACGCCGGGCACCACTGGATCCGAAGGAGCCTCACCGCGCGGGAGACCCGGATCGGATTCTTCGTCTTCATGGTGGCGATGGTGATCTCGGTCCTGATCAGTACCGGCACCGATGGAGAAAGCCTGGAGACTCTCTTTTCCCAGAGTTTCGTCGTGATCGCCTGGGTCGCCCTCTGGGGCCCGGCCGGACGCTTCATCAGGGGAGCCACCTACCGGCTGGAGCGAAAGACGTTCAGGGCACTCGAGAAGGCTCCAATCGAGATCCGCTGGGAGTAAGACTTCCCGTCAGGGAGAAACGACGCCGGTCTCGTAAGCCACGATCACAGCGTGGACCCGGTCCCGCACCCCGAGTTTCGAGAGGACGTTCTTGACGTGGGTCTTCACGGTCGTTTCCTCAACCACCAGCGTGTCGGCGATTTCCCGGTTCGACAGTCCCCGGGCGATCAGTTCGAGAACCTCCCGTTCCCTCGGAGTCAGGTCCTCGATCCGGGGGTCGCCGCCCGCCCGGGCCAGGGGGCGTGAAACCATCTGGTCGATCACCCGCCTGGTGACCGATGGCGAAAGCAGAGCTTCGCCTTCCGCCACCCGGTGAACCGCCGCGGTCAGGTCTTCGGGCGATGTCCGCTTCAGCAGGAAGCCGCTGGCCCCGGCCCGCAGGGCACCGTGGATGTACTCGTCCTCCTCGAAGGTGGTCAGGATAACCACCTTTGAATCGGGTGAAGCCTCGAGCAGTTCTGCGGTCGCCGCGATGCCGTCCTTGCCCGGCATCCGAACGTCCATCAGGACGATCGCCGGCCGCAACCGACGCGCCCTGCGTACTGCCTGGTCGCCGTCTCCCGCTTCCCCGACAACCTCGATCCCTTCGTCGCTTTCGAGGACCGCGCGCAGGCCGGCCCGCATCAACTCGTCATCGTCGACGAGCATCACCCGCGCCACCTCTTGTCCTTGACCGGTCTCTTCGCTCAACTTCGGCTCCAATCGTAGGGGAGCACCGCGTGGACCCGAAAGCCTTCGGCGACTGGTCCCGACTCCAGCCTGCCACCGAGAATCTGGGCCCGCTCCCCCATGCCGATCAGACCCAGGCCGCCGCCCCTCCTGGTCATCGAATGAAGTGATCCGACCGGGTTCACGGCGGTGATCTCCAGTCGGTCGGAGAATCTCCCGATCGTGAGATTCAGCCTTCCGCTTCCGTGACGGGCGGCGTTGGTCAGGCATTCCTGACAAATCCGGTAGGCGGCACGACCCACCGCCAGCGGGGGCTTGCGCTCGTTCTCGCCTGACTCGATCAGTTCAATCTCCAGCCCTGCCTCGCGCTGACTGGCGACCAGATCGACGATCCGGTCGAACCCGGGCAGCGGCGCCAGCTCGGCCGGTTCATCGGCGCGCAGGGAGCCGACGATCCGGTCGATGTCCTCGATCGTCTCCCTCGCGAGTCGCTCGATTGCCTCAATCGAGACCAGGGACTTTTCGGGCTCCCGTTCACGGGTAACCCTGGCGGCTCCGGCCTGGACGAGAATCGTGTTGATCGCATGCCCGGCCGAGTCGTGGAGCTCGCGGGCGATACGGGTCCGCTCTTCGGCGATCGCCAGCTGCTGCTCCTTCTCGCGGCGTTCGGCCGCTTCGGCGCGGGAAGCAGCAGCGGTCTGGTGTCGCTCACCGAGAATCCAGGATCCGGCCAGAAGCAGGGGGGGCAGGATGTAGTCCTCGAGCGAAAGCGAAAGCACCACTTCCTCGACGGCAATCTGGACCCCGAACAGGAGAGCGGCGACCAGCGCCGGTGGCCAGATCGCCCGCCGGGAGTCGGCGGCGAAGGTGTAGAGGGCAACGATCAGGGCAGCCGGAATGTGGACCGGGTAGCCGCAGGCCACCAGCGCGATGTTGCCTGCGCCCGCCATCACCAGGCTCACCCACGGGTAGCGCCGCCGAACCAGAAGCGGCAGCACCGTGACGAGAATCAGGAGCACCCCCAGCGGGTCCGGGTCGGTCACTTCGCTGGCGTCGACAAGGTTGTGGATCGAGAACTGGGCAAGCGAGACCAGCAGGACGACGGCCACGATCACCAGATCGATCAGTCGGCTCCGGTCGTGGTTTTTTCCTGACCCGCTCACAGCGCCATGTTACGGGCGGATGGCCGGTCTGGAAACCTTCTGCGGGAGGGTCTGCCTCATCCTTTTGGAGGAGCTGGAATCTCCTGCCAGCGGGCGTTTTCAGCGGGTCTCCCGGAACCTAGGTTGATGCCATGAGCAAGCCCGAACTTCCCGTCTCGTCCCGTTCCTCATCCGGCGGCGGCCTTGAAGCGATGACCCGCTGGGTGCTTCGCCACAAGGCCATCGTCGCCACGGCCTGGATCCTGCTGACCCTGGCCGGTTTCTGGGGGTCGGCCAGGGTGGCCGGTGAACTGGACCAGCAGATCTCGATGCCTTCAAGTGAGGTCTACCAGGTCAACCAGGAAATCTCCGAGCGATTCAAGTCCGGTGGCGAGGCAACCCCGCTGGTTGCCGTTGCCGAGCTTCCGGCCGGAAAGTCGGCGGAAGACCCGGCCGTCCGGGTGGACCTTCGGCAGGTCGAGTCGGCGCTGACTGAAGCCCTGCCGGGGTCCAGGACCGCCTCCTTCGGCTCAACCGGCGAGAAGGCCTATCTGTCCGACGACGGCCGGACCACCTTCGCGGTGATCTATCCCCCCAACGAGGAGGGCAGTGGCCCCGGACCGGAAGTCACGCCGGAGATGGTCGCGAGCGCCAGGACGGCACTTGAAGGCGTCGAAGTCGGAGGTTCCGAACTCGATCTGACCGGACGTTCGGCACTCAAGGATGCCCCGGCCGAAGATGCCGGCGAGCCCTCGGTGCTGAGCGAGACTCTGCTGGCCGGAATCGCCGCGCTGTTCGTCCTCGTCTTCGTGTTCGCCTCGGCACTTGCCGTGATTCCGCTGCTGATGGCAGTGGTTGCGATCCCGGTCACCCTGCTCGCGGTGCTCGGACTGACCACGATCACCGACGTCTCGTTCATCGTGCTCTTTCTCTGCTCGCTGATCGGCCTGGGACTGGCGATCGATTACTCGCTGCTATTCGTGATGAGGTGGCGCGAGGAGCGGGACGGTGGCCTCGAAAACGAGGAGGCGATCCTCGCCGCTTCACGGACAGCCGGCCACTCGGTCCTTTTCAGCGGCACCACTGTGGCAATCGGGCTGCTCGCCCTGATCGTCTTGCCGATCCCGTTTCTGAAGTCAATGGCCTACGGCGGCATGCTGATCCCGCTGGTCTCGATCGCGGTCGCCCTGACCCTGCTGCCGGTGATCCTCGCGAAGTTCGGACCGCTGGCCGACCGCAAGCGCCTGCGCCGGACCGAGCGGGCCGAGCGGCACTGGGCATCCTGGGCCCGCTTCGTGATCCGGCACAAGGTCGCGGCCGTGGCGGTCAGCCTTGCCCTGCTGCTCGGCCTTGTCTGGGTCGCCGGCGGCATGCTCATGGGCGATCCCGAGGCGATCTCGGTCGGCTCCGGAGGCGACGCGAAAGCCGGCCTGGTCGCACTGGAGGATTCGGACATCGGCGCCGCCCCGCTGACTCCGATCGAGGTGATCGCACCGACCGGCGAGGCTGATCAGGTTGCCCGCGAGCTGAGCGAGGTCGAAGGGGTCCGGGCCGTCACCTCACCGGAGGCACCGGCATGGAACGTCGAAGGAACCTCGGTGATCAATGTCTTCCCGACCGTGGATACGGCTTCAAAGGAGGGCAAGGACACGGTCACTGCGGTCCGCGATGCGGCGGAGGGAATGGAAGGAGTCGGGATTGGAGGCGCTACAGCCCAGGCCCAGGATTTCGTCGAGGATGTCTACGGATCGTTTCCGCTGATGATCGCCGTGATCGCCCTGATCACCTTCGTCCTGCTGGTTCGTCCGTTCCGGTCGGTGCTGCTGCCACTGAAGGCGGTGGTCATGAACCTGATCTCGGTCTTCGCCACCTGGGGCGTCGTCACCCTGATCTGGCAGCACGGCTTCGGCTCGGAATTGCTCTTCAATTCCGAGCCGACCGGCTCGATCGTGTTCTGGGTTCCGCTGCTGATCTTCGCCTTCATCTACGGACTCTCGATGGACTACGAGGTCTTCATCCTGACCCGCATCCGGGAGGAGTACGAGGCAACCGGGGACAACGACGAGGCGGTTGTGCGGGGGATCGCCAGCACCGGCCGCCTGGTTACCAGCGCCGCCCTGATCGTCTTCTTCGCCTTCGCCTCGATGGCAATGGCTCCGGAGGTCGAGATCAAACTGCTGGCGACCGGTCTCGCGGCGGGCGTCCTGCTCGACGCTCTGGTGGTCAGGTCGCTGCTGGTCCCGGCGACCGTTTCCTGGATGGGCAAGTGGAACTGGTGGATCCCGAACTGGATCCGCAAGGTCATGCGCATCCCGGAAACCCTCGATTAGTCTTCGGTCGGGCAACCGGCGAAGGAGAAAGATGGGCGAGGTAACCGCAGACATGGGCATCACCCTCGACGGCTACGCGAGCGGCCGCGGACAGAGCAGGGAGAAGCCTTTCGGCGACATGGATCCCGAACAGGTCCATGCCTGGATGTTCGAACATCGCGAAGAGAATCTCGCGGAGATCGAGGCGATCGTCGACGCCGGTGCCTTCATCATGGGCCGCAAGATGTTCTCGGCCGAGGAAGGCGAGTGGGACCTCGATTGGACCGGCTGGTGGGGGCCAGAACCTCCCTACCACGCCCCCACCTACGTTCTCTGCCACCGGCCCCGGCCCAGCATCGAGATGGAGGGCGGCACCACCTTCCACTTCGAGACCGGCGGGATCGAGGCCGCGCTCGAGAAGGCCCGCGAGGCTGCCGGCGAGAGGAACGTCTCGATCGCCGGCGGTCCGGGAACACTCAACCAGTACCTGGCCGCGGGCCTGGTCGACGAGCTACGCCTCCATGTAGCTCCCTTCGTTCACGGCGGCGGCGAGCGCATCTTCACGAATACCTCCGGCCTCGCCCTGACCCCGGTCAGCAGCCGCACCACCCCCCATGTGACCCACCTGACCTACCGACGCTGACCTACCCGTCGGCCCGCTTCGTCATTGGGGGGGGTCAGGGGAACTTCGGACCTGTCCGGATATCC
>WBZU01002243.1_pt1 | contig 13535 bp, 8 predicted proteins | sample 5204311 | NCBI WGS metagenome assembly WBZU01 (sample SAMN12344359, study PRJNA552823) | activated sludge metagenome | biome: Activated sludge suspended growth; feature: Nitrification reactor; material: Wastewater; isolation source: activated sludge from nitrification reactor of wastewater treatment...
CAGCGCAGAGCGCCCAACTCGTGCAACTCGCCGAGGCGAAGTACGGCGCCCTCCACCAGACGACCGATTCGGTGCTCGCGGGCCACAGCAAGGCGGTCGGCGACGGCCTCCGCGCGCTGTCGGAGCGTCTGGTCGCGCTCGAACGGGAGCGCAACGACGCGACGAGCGCGCTGCGGGCCATCGTCGGCGACCTGTCGGTCGCCCATCGGGCCACCCAGGCCGAGACATCCAAGCTCGCGGCTGCCATGCGCGACAACCGCGTGCGCGGCGCGTGGGGCGAGGTGCAGCTCCGTCGGGTGCTCGAGATGGCGGGGCTCGACCGCCACGCCGACTTCATCGAGCAGCGGGGCGTGACCGACGGCGAGTCCCGCTCGCGACCCGATGTCGTCGTGCCACTCCCCAACGGCCGCTGCGTCGTGATCGACGCCAAAGTGCCCCTCGACCGGTACCTCGACGCCGCCAATGCGGGCGACCCCGCCATCGAGCGGCGGCTCCAGGCCGAGCACGCCAAGGCCGTCGCCGGCCATGTCACGGCGTTGGCGCAGCGTGACTACGCGGCCAAGGTCGACGGCTCGGTCGACATGGTCCTGCTGTTCCTTCCGGGCGAGCCGTTCCTCGCCGCCGCACTCGACGCCGACCCGACGCTCTTCGAGGCTGCGGCGGCCAAGGGCGTCCACCTCGTCACGCCGTCGTCGCTCGTCCCGCTGCTCCGTGGCATCGCGTTGGGCTGGCGAGAGCACCAGGCCGAGCGCGCCGCCGCCGAGATCCAGCAACTCGGCATCGAGTTGCACGAGCGCATCGCCATCTTCGCCGAGCACTTCGCCGCCGTCGGCAGCCAGCTCGATCGAACCGTCAACGCGTTCAACCGCTCCGTCGGCTCGCTCGACCTCCGTGTCGTGTCGACGGCGCGCAAGTTGTCCGAGCACGGTGCCGGCTCGACTCGCACCGTCCCCGATGTCGTCGAGGTGCCCACCGTCTCGCGACCCATCCGCATGCTGGAGCTGATCGTCGCCTCGCGGCCCGACGAATCGACGGCGCCGCTCAGCGCTGCGGCCGGTGAGTCACCTGGTCAGCCCCCGGCCGGCACGGCGGCGTCGTAGGGGACCGTGGCCACGAGGTACGACCCCCGCACCGGTCCCGTCGACACGCTGCGGTCGTAGTACCCGACGCCGAGCTTGCCGGGCTCGCTGAAGATGGGCTGTGCCGAGGCCGCGTAGCACCAGAACGTGATCGGGCCCACGGCGTCGGAGCAGTTCGGGAGCGGCACGACGGTCGGAACGCTCCACGGGCCGGTTGGTGCGGTCGCCGTGCGGATCACCAGCGAGTCGCTGTAGCCCGGCCACGGGCTGTACACCATCACGTACCGGCCGAGATGGGGATCCTTCGTGACCGAGAACGAGCCGGCCGGGAGTGGCGCGGCGATGCTGCCGGGCTCGAACGACAGCGGCATCGAGCTCATCACGGTGCCGGTGAAGTCCTGGCCGGTCCACGTTGAGTACGCGGTCGGATCGGCCACCCGGTCGAGGTCGACCTTCGCCGCGTGGCATGGACCGTACTGCTCGGGCATCCCGCCCTGCTCGGGTGCCTGGCAGGTGTAGACGACCGCCCGCCCGTCGTCGTCGACCAGCGAGGCGAGCCCGAACGAACGCTGCGGGAACAGGGTCTGGTTGAGGATTCGGGCCCGGATCGGTGCGTCGGTCGGCGGGCGCGCCGGGTCGTAGATCCACTCGGCAACGGCGATGCCCCGTGCCGCGCCATGGATGCTCGAACCGAGGCAGATGTTCTCCATCCAGATGATGACGCGGTCGACATCGCCAAGCGGTTGGACGACGGCGGACGACGGCCACATGCCGGGAGTCGGGGCCGAACCCGGGCACGGCGGGAAGCCGGCCTGGGGCGTCGCGAACGCAACCGGGGTGCCTCCCTGATCGACGTCCCTCGTGATGGTCGGTTCGCCCGGCGCCGCCCAGGCCGCCGTGCCGATCTCGAAGTACTCGAGCGCACCGTTGTCGTCGGCCCTCGCCGTGTCGCCGAACAGCCAGAGGGTCGAGCCGTCGCGGAGCCGCACACTCACACCGGCGTCGCGATCGATGCCGTCGAGCGCGCTCCCGGCCGGCGGCCCGATCCGGACGGGCGCCGAGATGGGCCCGGAGGCGGCAAACGCGCCCGGCATCGTTGCCGCCGGTGGCGGCGGGACCGAGGTGGTTGCACGGATGACAGTGGTGGACACCGTCGCCCCGGTGTTGCTGGGGGACGACGACGAGTCCGCGTCGGTGCAACCTGCGACGACGGCGACGAGCGCTGCGAGCAGGATCACGCCCAGTGTTCGGGGCGCGAGCCGGTGACCGGCGCGGAGCGTCGAACGGGATCGGAACGAGAGGGGAACTGTGATCGGAAACGTCAGGAGAGTGTGCCGGAGAACTTCCGGATCTCCACGACCCCGGTGATGCTCAGCGATGCCACGAACGCCCGTTGACCCGACACGACGGGGTAGTGGAGCACCGAGAAGTTCGAGGCGAAGTCGGCCCGACCGTCGTCGCCCAGTCTGGGGAACGACGTTTCGGCAGCGCCGTCGGAGCGTGCAGCGAGGACAAAGCCTTCCGTCGAGTCGACCCCGGCGTCGGCGTTGAATCCGGCGGTCACGATGTGCGAGCCAGCGACGGTCGTGCGCTGCGTCCCGGTCGAGTGCATTCGCCCCGTGGCGCCGAAGCCGCCGGTCGTGACCGGCGTGCCGTCGACGAGGAACCGTCGGATGTCGATGCCTCCGGCGCTGAACGAATTGGCCGATCCGCTGGTCGCGGAGACCACCACCGAGTCGTCGTTCAGCACGCCGAGCTGGGAAGAGCCGCTGTCGCCGATGTTGATGACACCGGCACTCCCGAACCCGGAGTCGATGTCGCCGGCCGGCGTCAGTCGGACCATCCGTGAGTCCTGCGCGCCCGGTGTCGCGAGGAGCACCACGGTCCGCCCGTTGGAGGCTGCAGCCGTGGTCTTCACCACCCGGGTACCCGCGAGCGAGCTCATGGCCGGCGCCCACCCCTGGGTGAGGACCCCGGTCGCCGAGATTCGGTCGAGGCCCGTTGTCGAACACTCGGCAACCCCGCCGGCAGGCCCGTACGCCACGACGATCGCTCCGTCGCTGGTCGCAGTCAGGAGCGCGTCGCAGTAGGACGTTGCTCCCGCCGGAAGCGTCAGTTCGGGCCAGGTCACCGTCCCGCCGCCGAACGTCGGGTCCGGTGACCCCGTCGTCGTGAATCGAGCCGCCGAACGAGCGGTCGGGCCGGTCTGCATGCCGAACGACAGGGTGCCGGCTGAGACGGTGACCCTGAAGAACGCCGGCCGTCCGGTCGGATCGACGGTCACCGACGTCGCCAGCGGATCGACGATGAGGCCGTCACCACTGAACGATGTGTCGAGGCCGCCGGACGCAGCGAAGCGGGCGAGCACGACGCCGACCCCACGGTCGCGTTCGAAGGAGACGTAGACCGACCCGTTCGGACCCGGCCAGGTCGCGCCGACGGGGAGCATCAGCGGAGCGTCGCGGAGTGCGAGCACTGAGTTCGAACCGTATCCGGACACCGCCGCGCCCTGTCCGTCGAGGCGCGCGAAGCCGTTGGCGATCAGCGGTCCGAACGAGGGATCAGTGGCCTGCACGCTCGACGAGATCAGCACGCCGCTCCCCGAGGTCATCAGGATCGGTGAGTTGAACGGGGCCATTCCGAACGTCGACGTGAGCGGACCGGCGAACACCGACGGCACGACGACCCCGCCGATGCCGAACTGCGGATCGGGTTGGCCCGACGCCAGCAACTTGGAGATGGCGAAGTCCTCGTTGTACTGACCGCTGGGGGTGTGGACGATTCCGAACACCTCGTCGTTGGTGTTGATGGCCACCGCCGTGGCCTGGGTCCGGCCCCCGGTCTCGGGCAGCGTCGCCGCCGTCCCGTTGTGGTAGGACCCGTCAGGCGAACCCGCTGTCGTCATCCGCAGCACGGAACGGTCGGAGAACACGAGGGGACGGTTGGCGGAGTCGACCAGCAGTCGATTCGCCAAACCATTCGTGCCGGGAACGTTCGCGACACCGTCGGTGTCGAACGCCGAATCGAGGCCACTTGCCGTCAGGCGGAACACGCTCTGGACGTACGTCGATCCCGAGGGAGCGATCGGGGTGCAACGACCGGACAGGAAGAGGAATCTCCCGACGGAGTCGAAGGCTCCGCCATACACGACGCTGCAGTGGTTCGTGGCGACCACGTTCACGTTCTTCCCGTCCGCCGAGATCATGGCGACCCGAGGGTTGATCGCGTCGACGATGGCGACGCTGCCCTGCCGGCCGACCGAAACCATCTGGAACGTGGTCGTGTTGAAGTAGGCACGGCCGGCCGTGCCGTACGACGAGTCGACGACCCCGTCCGAGCTGTAGCGGGTGACGTAGATCGCCGGGACACCGATCGGGTCGAGCCCGGGCGAGAACACGTACAGATGGTTCAGCTCGTCGACAGCGATCTCGCAGCCGGAGCAACGGGAGAGGACGATGCTGCCGTTGGTGCCGAACGACGGGTCGACCTGGCCGGAGGCCGAGATGCGTCGGAGTGTGCGCGAGTAGTTGGCGCCGCCGTTCTCGGTCAACAGGAACGTCGTTCCACCCGACGTGGTGGCCACCGACTCGACCATCTGGGCCTGCTTCGGGAAGTCCACCCTCGCGACACCGTTCGACCCGAACGATCCGTCGAGATCGGAGCCGGGCGCCGGCACGGTCGTCGTGGTGGTCGTGCTCGTGGTCGAGGTGGTCGAGGTGGTCGCGGGTGTGGTGGTCGTGGTGGTCGTGGTGGTCGTGGTGGACGTCGTCGTCGTGCCCGGCGCTGTGGTGGTGGTGGTCGACGGCGTCGTCGTCGTGGTGGGCGCGGCCGTCGTCGTCGGAGCAGCCGTCGTGGTGGGCGCAGCGGAGGTCGGCGGCGTGGTCACGACCGGAGCGGTGGTGGGTGGGACGGTCGCCGGGGGAGCGGTGGCCGGCGGCTCAGTCGCTGGCGGCTGCGTTGCCGGCGGCTGGGCCCGGGCGGCTTCCTCGGCCTGGATGCGGGCGAGCTCGCGCATGCCGTCGGCCTTGGAGATCAGGCGGCTCCACTTGCCCTTCTTGCACACGAGCACGTGGGTGGCGTCCTGCGCGACCGTCCCGGCCTTGCACCTCCCGCCGACCTTGCCGTTCTGGCAGGCAACGAGGGTGGTGGCGAGGAGGAGAAGGGCTGCGAGGGTGGCGAGACGGCGATGTTGTGTCATTTCAATCCATTTCGAGAAATTCGAACTGCGTGAACGTAGCGATGTTCAGCGCCGAAGGGAAGCTCGACATCGACGTCATCCCCCGTTCCCGGGCGGCGGTAGATTTCGCCGATGACCGACATCACCAACGACGAGAACTACGAACCGAGCCCGTGGGAGCCGGTCGCCGAGCAGGTCGAGCGATATCTCGCGACCGACGGCGCCGAAGGGCACGAGTGGATGGGCGGCCACTGCATCATCCTCACGACGACGGGTCGCCGCACCGGCAAGCTCCGCCGCACGCCGCTCATGAAGGTGAAGCACGGCGACGGCTACATCGTGATCGCCTCGCTGGGCGGTGCCCCGCAGCATCCGCAGTGGTACCTCAACATCACCGAGCACCCTGACGTCGTCATCAACGACCTGGCGGAGCGTCACGAGCTCGTCGCCCGGACGGCGTCGCCCGAGGAGAAGCGCGAGCTCTGGCCGCTCGCCGTCGCCGAGTGGCCCGACTACGACAAGTACCAGGAGAGCACCGACCGCGACATCCCGCTCGTCATTTGCGAGCCCAAGGCCTGACCCGTCCCCACACGTCTTGTCCCGCGAACGCGTGCAGGCTGCACGCGTTCGCGGGACAGAACGAGCGGGGTCAGCCTCCAGAGAGCTTCGCCATCAGCCGTTCGGCCCACCGGGCCGGGCGGCCGGTGCGACCCTCCGAACGGTCGGCGACATCGGCGAGGGCGCGCCCGCCGTTGATGCCGAGCCATCGGGCCGGTTCGGGTTCCCAGCGTGGTGAACGATGCCCGACCCACGGCAGTGCAGTGAGCGGCGTTTCGCGGCCGAGCACGAGGTCGGCGAGCGTCCGCCCGGCGAGGTTCGTCGTCGAGACCCCGTCGCCGACGTAGCCCCCGGCCCAGCCGAGCCGCGAGTGCGGATCGAACCCGACCGACGCCATCCAGTCGCGCGGAACGCCGAGCGGTCCGCCCCATCGATGCGTCACCGCAGCGCTGCCGATCTGGGGGAACATCGAGCGCAGCGTCGCCTCGAGCAGCCCGAAGACCCGGTCGTCGAGGTCGAACGCCGGACGAGTCCTCGACCCGAAGTGGTAGGGCGCGCCCCGGCCCCCGAATGCGAACCGACCGTCGGCGGTTCGCTGGCCGTAGATGATCATGTGGCGGCCGTCGGTGAAGGTCTCCCGTTCGGTGAGCCCGATCGACGCCCACGACTCGTCGGGCAGCGGTTCGGTCGCGATCATCAGCGAGTAGAGCGGTGCGACCGTTCGCCGGTGTCCCCGCAGCGTCGGTGTGTACCCCTCGGTCGCGCGGATGACGGCACCGGCGCGGATCGACTGCCCGTCGATGCACGTCACGAGTCCGGGTGCGATCGCGCCGATCCGGGTGTTCTCGACGATGCGGACGCCGCGTTGCTCGACGGCAGCGGCGAGCCCGACGGCCAGCCGGCCGGGGTGGAGTGCTGCGCAGTGCGGGGTGTACATCGCGCCGAGCACACCCGTGGCGTTCACTCGAACTCTCGCCGCATCGGCGTCGAGCCACACGTCGTCGGGCTCGGCATGCGCCCGCACCCGGTCGGTCTGGGCGGGGCTCGTCGACAACGTCAACGTCCCGCCCTTGGCGAAGTGGCAGTCGATGCCGTCGGCGGCCGCAGCGGCACCGACCTCGTCGACCGCGGCGCGCATTGCCTGGCGCTGTGCGTCGGCCGCCGCCGCACCGTGCCGGTCGGCGAGCGTGTCGTAGGCCGTGGGGAACAACGCCGAGCACCAGCCGCCGTTGCGCCCCGACGCGCCGAACCCGCACCGTTCGGCCTCGACGACGAGGATGCGCAGGCCGGGGTCGAGCTCCGCCAGCGACCGGGCTGTCCACAGTCCCGTGAAGCCGCCGCCCACGATCACGACGTCCCACGCGTCGGCGTCGCCCGTGTGAAGACTGAGCGCGGGCCGCGGGTGATCGAGGTCGGGAATCGTCGCGTTCCAGAGCGATGTCATAGGCAATTCGAGCCTAGATGTCGCCTTTGCTGCGAGAAACCTCTGTGAACATCTCATCTCGTCCCGGAAAATGGAACACGAATCCGAGGCATCCCCGCGATGGCGGCGCTATGTTTCGGCCACGCGTCGCTCAGGTCCGGCCACGCGGCAAGAAGATCATCGTGGAAGGGTGTCGATGAGCGAGACAACCGCCGAGCCAACCGTCGTCCTGCAGAGCGTCCGAAAGGAGTTCGGTTCGTACGTCGCCGTCGAACACGCAGACTTCGCGATCAGGGCCGGCGAGTTCTTCTCACTGCTCGGCCCCTCCGGTTGTGGCAAGACGACCCTCCTCAAGATGATCGCCGGCTTCGAGCAGCCGTCTGCCGGTGCCGTCCTGCTCGAAGGCGTCGACGTCTCGTCGGTGCCGCCGCACAAGCGCAACGTCAACACGGTGTTCCAGCAGTACGCGCTGTTCCCGCACCTCTCGATCGTCGACAACGTCGCCTTCGGCCTCCGCTCGAAGAAGGTGCCGGCGACCGAGTCGCGCACGCGGTCGATGGAGATGCTCGACGTCGTCAAGCTCACCGAGTTCGCGAACCGGCGCCCCAACCAGCTGTCGGGCGGCCAGCAGCAGCGGGTCGCCCTGGCCCGAGCGCTCGTCAACCTGCCGGCGGCACTGTTGCTCGACGAGCCCCTCGCCGCGCTCGACCTCAAGCTCCGCGAGGCGATGCAGATCGAGCTGAAGCGGATCCAGCGCGACGTCGGCATCACCTTCGTGTTCGTCACCCACGATCAAGGTGAGGCGCTCACGATGAGCGATCGCATCGCCGTCATGAGCCGTGGTCGCGTCGAGCAGATCGGCACCCCTTCGGAGATCTACGACCGACCCGAGACGATCTTCGTCGCCGGCTTCATCGGTTCCGCCAACCTCCTGCCGGGCAAGGTCAGCGCCCCCCTCAAGGTCCAGTTGGCGGTCGGCCCGACCATCGACGTCCCGTTGCTCCCCTCCGGGGCGACCGGCAGCGGTGAGGACGTCACCGTCATGCTGCGTCCCGAGCGGCTCACGCCCACCGTGGACACCGTGGCGGGCCGCTCGGTCACGGGTCGCATCGACGACGTCATCTACCAGGGGTCCGAGACGCTCCTCATCGTCCACCTCGAGGACGAGACCGAGGTGCTGGTCACCATCGATCCCGACCACGCCACGGCCGCCACGAAGGTCGGCAACCAAGTCACGCTCACGTGGTCGCCCGATGCTCCGTTCGTCATGCCGGGGCGCACCGCCATCGTGGGCGCCACCGGTACCGACTTCAACGAGGTCGAGGCCACGATGGCCGGCGATCTCGACGCCGACGACGACGTCGAGGGCGGCGAGGGCCACCCGAACGCCGCTCCGCCCGCCACGTCCGAGAAGCTGCGCAACGAAGGGCGCCGCAAGCTGTTGATCGGGAGCGGTGTGGCGATCGTCGCCGGTCTCGGCGCCGTCGGGCTGTCCAACGTGGGCAGCAACGAGGGCGGCTCGAGCGGGACGTCCAGCTCGAGCGGTGGAGCCGCAGGAGGCGGGCTGGGGCAGGGCGACACCGACCTCAACATCATCAACTGGACCGAGTACATCGACCCGACGGCCGATGGCGAGTCCGGCACGATCGATCTGTTCTCCAAGGAGTTCAACGTCAAGACGAACTACTCCGAGACCTGGAACGACAACAACGCCAGCTACGGCACCGAGTTCGTCGCCTATCTCGAGGGCGGGAACTCCACGCCGTGGGACATCGCGATGCCCACCTACTGGATGGCCGCCCGCATCAAGAGCAAGGACTGGCTCGCGCCGCTGCCGTTCAACCTGATCCCCAACTACGTCAACCTCGACGAGCAGTACCTGAACACCGAATGGGATCCGGGGAGCAAGTTCAACCTGCCGTGGCAGGCCGGCGTGACGGGCATCGCCTACAACATCGCCGAGACAGGGCGCGAACTCACGAGTGTCGCCGATCTCTTCGCCCCCGACCTCAAGGGCCGGGTCGGGTTCTTCACCGAGATGCGCGACACCCTCGGCCTGGTGATGCTCGAGATGGGCAACGATCCACGCAAGCCCACCGAGGACACCATCAACGCGGCGCTCGATCGCATCGAGCAGGCCAAGAACGACGGCCAGATCCGCAGGTTCACCGGCAACGACTACCTGCAGGACATCCAGAACGGCAACTTCGCGGCGTGCATCGCGTGGTCAGGCGACATCGCGCAGGCCTCGAACCCCGACGTGAAGTTCGTGTTCCCCGAAGAGGGTGCGATGAACTGGTTCGACACGATGGTGATCCCGATCGGCGCTCCCAACGGTGTCGCTGCGGCGGAGTTCATGAACTACGTGTACGACCCGGTCAACGCCGCGAAGATCACCTCCTACGTGCAGTACATCTCCCCGGTCAAGGGGGTGAGGGAGGAGCTCGAGAAGTTGGGTGGTGACGCCGCCGCCCTCGCCGAGAACCCGCTCCTGTTCCCGGGTGACGAGGAGAAGGCCCGCATGTACATCTTCGGTGACATGCCCGAGGCCCTCGACGAGTCGGTCACGGACCGCTTCACCACCATGACCGGCGCCTGAGCCGCTCCCACGATCGAGGAAGGAACCACATGGCGAACGACGGCGACGACAGAACCCTCAAGAAAGCCAAATGGGCGCCCTACCTCCTGTCGTTCCCCGGGATGCTCTGCATCTATCTGTTCTTCGTGGTGCCGCTCGTGACCCTCACGAAGATCGCCTTGTCGATCCGACAGGAACGGGGGTCGAGCAAGGTCGACTTCGACTGGCAGTGGGGCAACTTCTCGAAGGCGTTCACCGACTTCGGTGACCAGTTCTGGCGGGCGCTGCTCTACGCTGCGATCGCGACCGTGATCTGCGTCCTGCTGGCGTACCCGCTGGCGTACTTCATCGCCTTCAAGACCGGTCGTTGGCAGAACCTGATGCTGGGCCTGGTCATGGTGCCGTTCTTCACGAGCTTCCTCCTGCGCACCATCGCCTGGCAGTCGCTCTTCGCCGACAACGGTCCGATACTGGGCGTCGCCCGCTCCCTGCACGTCACCGGCATCTTGGACTTCCTGCAGATCACCACCGACGGCAAGATCATGAACACGTCGTCCGCGGTCATCGGCGGGCTCGTCTACAACTTCCTGCCGTTCGCGTTGCTGCCCATCTACGTGAGTCTCGAGAAGATCCCGACGAACCTCTTCGACGCCGCGAACGATCTGTACTCGCCGTTCGGGAGCACGTTCCGGCGGGTGATCTTCCCGCTGTCGGTGCCCGGAGTCTTCGCCGGCACCTTGCTCACCTTCATCCCGGCATCCGGCGACTTCATCAACGCCCACCTGTTGGGCGATGTCCAGAAGCCGGTGATCGGCGGCGTGATCCAGGGGCGGTTCCTGCAGGCGGGCGACTATCCGACCGCCGCGGCCATCAGCCTGGTGCTGATGTTGGTGATCACCGCCGCAGTGTTGATCTACGCCCGGTTCCTCGGGACCGACGACCTGGTGTGAGGAGGCAACCATGAAACGTCGCAGCATCGGGTCGATCCTCCACAAGGTCATGTCGGTCGGCGTGTTCGTGTACCTGTTCGTGCCCCTCGTCACGATCGTGGTGTTCACGTTCAACAAGCCCACCACCAAGTTCAACACCACGTGGGAGGGCTTCACGTGGGACAACTGGCTCCACCCCTTTGCCCAGAAGCAGTTCACGGACTCCCTCGTCGTCAGCGTGAAGGTGGCCGTGGTCGCGTGTGTGCTGGCCACCGTGCTCGGCAGTCTCATCGCGCTGGCGATCGGGCGGTACCGCATGTACGGCAGTTCGGCGGTCAACCTCCTCCTGGTCCTGCCGCTCACCACGCCCGAGATCGTGATGGGCACGTCGCTCTTCACGCTGTTCTTCAATTTCGGCATCGAGCGCGGCTTCTGGACGATCGTGATCGCGCACACGATGTTCTGCCTCAGCTTCGTGGCGCTGACGGTGAAGGCCCGGACGCGCGGCATGGACTGGTCGCTCGAGGACGCGGCGCAGGACCTGGGTTCGTCCCCGATCCGGACCTTCTGGAGAGTGACGCTTCCCGGCATCATGCCCGGTGTGGCCGGTGCGTTCCTGTTGTCGGTCGCGTTGTCGATCGACGACTACATCATCACGTCGTTCGTGGCCGGCCCGACCATCACGTTCCCCCGGCGGGTCTTCGACTCGGCGCGCATCGCGCTGCCGCCGCAGGTGCACGTACTGGCGGCGATCATCATGCTCGTGGCGATCACGATCATCGTGATCTCGAGCACACGCCGCTCGAAGAACTCGGTCGAGGCCTGAGTCGTCGAGGCCCGGAGGCCCGAGTCGTCGAGGAACCACCGGTCGAGGACCGACCGGTGGCGGGGACTACGCGGCGAGGGCCTCGCACAGACCGACGAAGGCGTCGACGTAGCGGTCGACGTGTTCGGTCGTGTGCATGACCGACATGGTCCACTGTTCCTCGTCGCCGGGCGTCATGAACACACCGCGGTTGATCATCCACGGGTAGGAGGCGTCGTAGAGGCCGGTGTTGGTGTCGAGGAAGTCGCGGTAGTTGGTGAGCGGCTCGGAACGGTAGGACACGCAGCCCTTGGCGCCGAGGTCGATCGTGTGCGCCGGGATGCCGTACTTCGCGATCGCTGCGTTCATGCCGTCGGTGAGTCGCTTGCCCAACATGTCGAAGTGCACGTAGGCCTCGGGCGTGAGGACCTGGGTGAGCGTGGCGAGCGACGCCGCGACCGACAGCGGGTTCCCGTTGAAGGTGCCCTGGTGGGCTGCACCGTTGTTGATCTCGCCCATGAGGTCGCCGCGACCGCCGAACGCACCGATGACGGCACCGCCGCCGATCGACTTGGCCCAGCTGGCGAGATCGGGCTTGACCCCGAAGCGCTCCTGCGCGCCGCCGGCAGCGATCGTCACACCGCACTTGACCTCGTCGAAGATGAGGACGACGCCGTACTTGGTGCACAGCTCGCGGATCTTCTCGAGGTAGCCGGGCTGGGGGAGCACGATGCCGACGTTCATCATCACCGGCTCCATGATGAGTGCGGCGATCTTGTCGCCCTCGGCCTCGAGCAGGCGTTCGAACGCTGCGGCGTCGTTGAACGGCACGATGCGGATCCAGTCCTCGAGTCCCTTGGGCATGCCCTTGGACTTGGGGGTCTTCGCCGGCATGTCGCGGCCGCCCATCGACTCGGCGCCGGGCGTGCAGCTGTACATCAGCTGGTCGACGTGACCGTGGTAGCTGCCCTCGATCTTGGCGATGACGTCGCGGCCCGTCGCGGCGCGAGCCACCCGGATGGCGGTCATGTTCGACTCGGTTCCCGAGTTGGTGAAGCGCACCTGGTCGACGTTGAAGCGGCGGCACAGCTCCTCGGCCAATTCGACGCAGCTCTCGACGGTGACGGCGAAGTGCATGCCTCGGTAGGCCGCAGCGGCGACGGCTTCGGCGACGATCGGGTTGGAGTGCCCGACGGCGATCGATCCGAATCCGTTGTGGAAGTCGTAGTAGCCGGTGCCGTCGACGTCCCACACCTCGGCGCCGACGCCCTTCTCGAGATAGATGGGGTACGGGTCGCCGAGCTGGAAGCTCGAGGCGACGCCGCCGGGCATCGAACGGACTGCCCGCTCGTAGAGAGCCTTGGAGGCCGTGGTGTTGGCCAGGAGCGTGGCCATCTGCTCGTCGGCGATGGTCGCCGCGTTGGCATTGATCCGGTCGAGGTGAGCGCTATCGGTCATGGGAGGCACCTGGTTTCGAGGAAATCCGTTGGCCCGTCACGTTACTACGACGGTATTCGCAATTCCAGGCGTCTTCGAGGTAGTGAATTCGCAGGAACCATTGCAAATCGCAACGGTCTGAGCAAGGCTCGACCCCCATGACCGACGCGATTCGCAACTTCATCAACGGTGAGCTCGTCGAGGCCGCAGACGGCGCCACGACCGACCTGATCGATCCCTGCACCGGCGACGTGTTCGCCACGGCGCCTCGCTCGAGCGCCGAGGACATCGACCGCGCCTGTACCGCAGCGCAGGCCGGCTTCGAGGTGTGGCGGGACTCGACACCGGGCGAACGGCAGCTCGCCCTCCTGAAGATCGCCGACGCGCTCGAAGCCCGGGCCGACGAGTTCATCGCCGCCGAGTCGCGCAACACCGGCAAGCCGATCGGGCTCACGGCGTCCGAAGAACTTCCTCCGATGATCGACCAGATCCGGTTCTTCGCCGGTGCGGCCCGCAACCTCGAGGGTCGATCGGCGGGCGAGTACCTCG
>WBZU01002245.1_pt1 | contig 13532 bp, 15 predicted proteins | sample 5204311 | NCBI WGS metagenome assembly WBZU01 (sample SAMN12344359, study PRJNA552823) | activated sludge metagenome | biome: Activated sludge suspended growth; feature: Nitrification reactor; material: Wastewater; isolation source: activated sludge from nitrification reactor of wastewater...
TGAAATTGAGGCGAATGACGCGGCAATGGTTTGTCGAGCACCTTGACGGCAACGTCCTTGCCAAGGTTTTCGTCCCGAGCAACCCAAATACGAGACGTCCCCGGCTTTCCAAGCAACCGCTCGAGCGTCAATTGCGGCGTTATTCGATCGCCTTCCACCATGATGAGCCTGCAAAAAAGCCAATAAAGAATCGCGCTGCGTCGAGCCGCAACGGCAAGACCGTCAAACCGTCAACAGCCGACTACATCATACCCACCGGGCCACTGTAAAGCCTGCCGGAGACTCGAATTTCCCCTTCCGCGCGAGCGTCATTCGGTACGCGGCGGCAACACGGCATCGGCGGGAGAAATCCCCGCAGCAACGGCTGGAATTTGTTCGCTCTTGGAGCGCCCCTCGAGCTGCGTCACGAGCAGCAACGAGTATCCTTGACAAACCAGGACACACGGTTGCCCCGGACCGAACGAACCACTGAACACCGGCCCCACGGCTCGTTCAAAGGCCCCCGCCACAGGATCGTACCGGGCGGCCAAACCTATCGCGCGCCGATCGAGCGCGTCCTGCGCTTCGTAATACACCCGCAACACACTCCGCCCTTCCGACGATTTCCCCAGCACCGGATAAGGCGCGCCCACCGAATCGCCATCGTACAGCGGGTCATCGGGATTCGTATCGACGCGAGGTTCGAGCGTCGGTGCATCGCCCACTCGCATCCAGGACAAACCATCCGTCGACGACGCTTCGCCGATGCGCCGAACTCCGCCGGCATCGGTGACGTCGTAAAACATCCGGAAAGAACCGTCATCGAGCTGCACGACGCCGGGATTTGCAGGCACGGCCCCGCCTTCCCACGTGCCCGACACAGGCGCGAGCACCGGCCCGGACCCGCGCGTGAACGTCTTCCCGTCGGTACTTCGCGCCAAACCTACGCCTCCAGCGGCTGTGTAGTAAAGAAAAACCTCACCCCCGACACGAATCGCCGCCGGCGCTCCAAGACTCGCCCCTTCCCAAGGTTCCTGCACTTCGAGGACCGTCACGTAATCCCGCTCGAAGGATCGACCATCGAGCGCATCGACCCTGACAATCGCCCGCGGAGGAGCTTTTGGATCGGGTTCGGTCATCGGAACTCTCGGCGTCACCGCGAAGTAACCGAAAATTTCCGGCGTACCGAGATCTCCATCGGCATCGAGCACGGTGCCGTCGCGTGGAAACACCTGATCATCGACGAGCACGTTCGGAGCGGAGCGCAAATTGCCCACTTCTTCGGCCTTCAACGCGCGAAACGGACCGGCGCCGGCGTTCGGCAGATGGTCGCCTCCAGATGCGGCATCTGCGAGCGTCGCACACGCCGACGCAAGCAGCGCCAAAGTTCCCAGCGCGAAGTGCTTACGAGACAAACCCATGAGCGAGGCTCCCAGATGCGTGTCTACCAGGTTTTTCTGCGGGTCTACGCAGCCCTGGGAGTGGTTTGATTTTTGGGCGTTTGCGGCGGAGCCCCGCTGTTTGAGCCTCGAAGAGGCGAGTTCGGGGCGCCGCGACGCCAAACAACTCAAACCCTCCCGGGCGGACAAACCGAGAATGGACCGCATTGCCAACTCAACTTTCCCTCAAAACGAAGCCGTGACGGTTGCACCACCGGTGATCATCGTCCCGTCGGCCCGATAATCGCCCACGAAATCCGCAGGGTTTGCCTTGTACGTGATCCGTTCGGGCAACACCGACACCGCAGCGTGCACGTCGAGCCGCAACGATCCCGGCAAAATCGCTGACGGCGCGTTGAGCACGATGCCCGTACCGAACGAAACCGTATGCCGATCCGTATCGACGAAGTTTGTCCGGCCCGTCTGCGGCGGCACCGGCGACGCTTCGTAGACGTACCCCAAGCGCAACGGAACCTCGAACGCTCGCATGGGTTTTTCATGACCGCTCACCTTACGTTCCGAGCCAAACCCCAGCATGTATTCGACACCCACGCGGGGCACGAGGCGATCCTTGAACGCGGGTGGAACGACATCCACCGCCTTGGGATCCGCCGGAAGTTCGATGTTCACCCCGGGAGGCAGCTCGGCCGCCAGATGCGCCGTCGTTTGCGCCGTCGGGCTTTCATACGCCGACCAATTGACCCATCCCAGATCCACGTTGGCATGCAAATGTTTCACCGCCTGGAATGACAAACCCGCCACGACCTGCTGCGGCTGGAACGCATCGATCGTGCGCGTCGCGAGCGCGTACGTCAGCGGAACATCGATACCCGCAAAGTTCACGACGCCCGCCAAGTTCGCTTCGAGCGACAAATTCAGCTTCGTTTCGCCTCGGTACGTCAGGCCGAAATACCCAAACCGCGCGAGTTTGAAACGAGCGCCCGCGATCGGATAACGAATCGAAGTCAAGTCCGCGTCGACTTCGTGTTCGAGCAGCGAATCGTACGGATGTAAAATATTCGCTTGCCCGCGAATCCCAAAGCGACCGCGTGTTGCCGCCAAAAATCCAAGACCACCGCCGATCTCGAGCCACGGAAACGGACGAAACGCGATTTGAGCCGTGAGGAAGAGGATCGTGGGGCGATCGTTGTACAGCTCCCAGCGCGGTGTTTCTTGACGCAACGCACGGATACGCGACAAACCATCGTCGGGCAGATAGGTCGCGATGCCGAACGCGAACGGTGTACGACCGATCTTTCCGGGAGCGACAATCCCCGCCGTCAATCCGTGCACGTCGACGACATCGTTGTCCTTGCCGTTGATCCGCAAGCGATTGTCCGCGTACATGTACCCAACGGACAAACCGAGGCCCGGTGCCCCGACAAGCGCCGCCGGGTTGTAGAAACAGGCTGAAGGATCCGTCGCATCCGCGGCAACCGCTCCACCCAGCGCGGACGAACGCGAGAAGAATCCGTACGTACCGGGCGCGCCGGCCCGAGCTTCACCAGCCTGCCCCAAGACAAGCGCGACAAACGCCGCAGCGACAAACTTCACGCGCGCCATCAGAACCCCACCCCGAGCGTTGCTCCGCCTGCGTACACAAAACCGCTCGATCGCACTTCGGGTGCTCCGGGATTGTCCGGAGAAACGTCACCGTCTTTCACGTGCGTCCGCGGATGCAGCACGTGCACCTGCGTCGCCACATCGAAACGAATCCGCGGCATCGGCGCCTCGAGCTCGATGCCGTACCCCACGCCGAACACACTGCGCGTGTTGTCGTAAAGGTTGCGCACTTTCGTTTGATCGGGCGAAGGCGAGATCTCCAAGAAATACCCGGCCCGCAGCGCCATACGCACGCGTGAACCAACATCGAGCGAACGTTCCACACCCACGCGCGGCACCACCGTGTCCGAATAGTTCACGGGCGTAGGAACGAGCGCTCCACAAGGTTCCGTCGGCGGTTCTCCCGTATCGGGATCGATTTCGGGACAACGCACGGTCGCTTCAGCGGGCCCCGGATACGCGCTCCAGTGTTTGACGGTGAGCCCCGCCGTGATTTGCCAAGGTCCGCGAATCCGCGCCGCTTCGATGGCCACTTGCAGCGGATCGTATTGCGCGAGCCCCGAAATGTTCAGCGGAGGAACCACGATCTGCCCGAGATCCCGCACATCGATGACGACGTTGAAGCGCCCCGAGAGTTCGCCCCGGAACGTGAGCCCCGCACGATATCCTTTACGTTCGTAGGACAAACCCAACAAAGGTCCGTAGGCCGCGACGAGCGTGTCTTCCACGACCGTGCCGATACGTCCCGAGGCATCCGTTGCGACGAGCACCGAACCGGTCAGTGCGGCAAGCGCGGCAAAACCGCCGCCGACACGAATCCCGTGCCCGACGTCGATCCCCATCGCGACTTGCACGGCGACCGACGCCGTTCGATCGGCCAGGAGAAACTGTTTCGTCTCGGGATAAAGGATGCGGCCGCGAACGATCACATCGAACGGCGTGAAAAACCCGAGGCCCAACGTGACGCGATCTTTGAGCGCCCCGCCAAACGGTACAGGTAAAACCGCGCCGATGAAGCTCCCGGCGAGCGGGTTGTAACTGATGCGCCGAGGAGCTCGCAGATCGAAAACCGCGCCGAGAAACCCCACGTTCAGTTCACGTTCACGCGACACACTGAGCAGCGCCGGATTGCCCCACACCGCTTCGAATCCGCTTCCCAAGGCCGCGCCTGCGCCACCCATCGCCATGGTTCGCGGCCCGAAACCAAACACGTCTTCCGGCGACGCCTGCGCCTCACGTGCGCTCGCGAGCGCAACCATCGCCGCCAGCAAACCCCAACCACGACGAACGACCATGCAGCCCTGACGGTAGAGCCGCTGTGCGGCGCGGGGAAGAGCGAACCGTCGATGCACCCTCGATTCGCACCGGCGCTTCCGCTAAGAGAAAGTCCCCTCGTGCCGATAGCCCTTCAAGCCACTCTTCCGGACGAACTCGTCCGGGTTTGCAACATCGAACTCGTCGACGCGCGACGTTTGGTGTCTCTCGTGCATCGGACCGGCGGTTTGCCCACACGCGCGCCGGCGACGATTCGCCGAGTAGCCCTGGATGCGGTCCGCGCCGCCGGGCACGTGCCGTCGATCGACTTGGAGATGCGCTCGGCCAGCTTGCAAGATCCGTTTGTCAAGTACGCCTTTCGTCTCGCCGATGGAGCGATCATCGAAACCGTGCGTATCCCGCTCGAAGAACCGGGGCGTTTTTCGGTTTGCGTGTCTTCCCAAGTGGGCTGCGCGCTGGCATGTGCCTTTTGTGCCACGGGCCGCATGGGCCTCGGAAGAAACTTGGAGACGTGGGAGATCCTCGAACAGGTTCGTCGCGTACGTATGGATCTCCAGGACGAACCTCCCGCGCATCTCGTGACGGCGGGCATCAAGCCGCGCACGCATGGAGTGCTTTTTCAGGGCATGGGCGAACCGTTGGCGAACGTCGAGCGGGTCATCGCGGCGATTCGGGTGATGAGCGATCCCAGCGCGATGGCGATCGATATGCGCAACATCACGGTGTGCACGTCGGGTTTGCCCACGGGCATTCGTTTGTTGATGCGGGAAGTACCGGGGGTTCGTCTTGGCGTCTCGATCGGTTCTGCTCGGTCAAACCGTCGTCGTTCCATCATGCCCATCGACGATGCTCATCCGCTCGCCGAAGTGATGGAAGCTGCGGGGGAACATGCACGAGCGACGAAGCATTCGCCGATGTTTGCGTACACGCTCTTGGCGAACGTGAACGACGCGGAAGAAGACGCGATTGCGCTCGCGGATCTGTGTCGTTCGTTTGCCGCAACCAACGGGGTTCGTCCGCGTCTCAGCTTGATTCCGTACAACTCCATCGGGTCGAGTGGCGACGCGGACCCATTCTCACCGTCGCAGCGCCTGGAACTTTTTCGGGCGACCTTGTTGGAGCGTGGGGTTGGGGCAATTGTCCGATATTCCGGCGGTGGAGACGTGGGAGCCGCCTGCGGTCAACTCGCTCGTCCCCTCGTGAAAGAGCGTCGTCGACGGCTGCCGGTGGATCCGGACCCCGTAGCGCGCTAGTTTCGTCGCGTGTTCGGCCTGAGCTTCGGAGAAATCGTCCTGCTCGCCATCGTGGCGATCGTCGTGGTCGGCCCGCGTCAATTGCCGAGCATGATGCGCACGGCGGGACAGTGGGTGTCACGTATCCGCCGCATGAGTTCCGATCTGCGTGCCCAAAGCGGCATCGATCAGCTCATGCGAGAAGAGGGCATCGATCGAAGTATCCAAGAGATACGCTCGCTTCAGAACATCAACGTGCTCGATGGCCTCGAACGCATGGCGCAAGCGCCCGCGATACCGCCGTCGAATCCTGGAACTCCCGTGATCACTGCGGCAAAAACAGCCGCGATCATTCCTCCCATCGCACCGGCCAGTCGGCCGTCGCGGCCTGGAGCGACATCGTCGATCAAGCTGCCCATCGAATCACGACCGGGCCTTGGAACGGGTTCGTCGCCGGGCATGCCGGCGCCCGTGGACAAACCCGCCGGGTCAAACCCCGGTTTGGCGCAACCAACGCTCAAGATCGAAGAACAAGTGGGAAAAGTCGCGCGTGAACGCGAATATCCGATGCTTGGATGCGACGCGTACGGAGCAACCGCCGATGAAGCGACCCCGTATGGCGCTGTCGCAACCAGTGATCCCATGAATTTCGGAGCCACGAATTCGAGTTCGGGAGGCGCAACCTCGACATGAGTTCAACCGCGCCCAAGGGTGGAAATTCACCGGCCAAACCTGCGCCGACGATCGACGAAGAGGACGACGGCGGCTCTCCCATGAGCTTCTGGGAGCACCTGGACGAACTTCGCAAGCGCCTCACCGTCTGCATGATTTCGCTCATCGTCGGAGCGTTCGGAGCGTTTGCGTTCGCGCCGCAGCTGCTGAAATTGATGACGATTCCATTTCAGCGCGCGTGGAAGGAGCAGGGCCTCACGGGCGACGGCACGATGCACTTCAGCTCTCCGGGCGGTGCCGTCATCGCGTACATCAAGCTCTCGATGGTCGCCGGTTTGGCGGCGGCAACGCCGATCATCGCCTACCAAGTGTGGTCGTTTGTCGCGCCCGGACTTTACGCGCGCGAAAAGAAGTTTGTCATTCCGTTCGTCTTGCTGTCGACGCTCTTGTTTGTCGGCGGCGGATTGTTTGCCTACACGACCGCGTTTCCCATCACATTCAACTACTTCCTGAGTTTGTCTGGGCCGCTCGGCGAAGGTGGCATCGCCATCGTCCCGACGGTGATGATGGGCGAGTACATCGACTTTTCGTTGCAGCTGCTCTTGGCGTTCGGGATCGTCTTCGAGCTGCCGTTGTTCCTCTTGTTCTTGTCCATCGCGGGCATCGTCAACTACTTGCACCTCCTCCGATTCGCCCGCTGGTTCGTCTTGCTCGCGTTCATCATCGCCGCGGTCTTCACGCCGCCCGACATGACGAGCCAGATCATCATGGCCGTGCCGATGATCGTCCTCTACATCCTGTCGATCGGCCTTGCGTACATCTTCGGCAAACCGCCCACGCCCGAACAACGCGAGGCGTACAGGCGCGCGAAAGAAAAAGAAAAGGCCCAAGCGAAAGCTTGAGCCTCCTACATTGTCCCGACAATCGTTTGTCTTGGATCAATGCGCGTACGGTTCATTGCGCAGGATCGTCATGGCTCGGTAGACTTGTTCCACCAAGACGAGCCGCGCCAAACGATGCGGGAATGTCAGTCCGGACAAACTCCACCGATCATGCGCGGCTTGGGAAATCGCCGGAGGAATTCCATCGGCACCGCCGATGAGAAACGCCACGGTCCCCTTCCCGCGTGAACCGCCGCGTTCGAGCTCTCGGGCAAACGTCGGGCTATCGATCGTTCGTCCCAGAACTTCCATGGCGATCGTCGTAGCTCCAACGGTTTTTTGGCTGAACTTTTCGATGAGACGTGCGGCGGGAGCGTCTTCCAATTCCACTTCGTCACACGGTACGAAGCGACGAACCCTCCCGACGTATTCATCGATGGCCGCGCGCAGAGGTTTGTCCTTCACCTTGCCCACGGCCACGATGAGGATGCGCATGGATCAGACGTCGTCCACGTCGTCGTCGGATTCGTCTTCTTCATCCGACGTTTCGGCGGATTCTTCGGGCTTGGGGGCTGCGACACGCGACGCGGTTTGTCCGGGCTCCGCAGGCATCGTCACGCGACCGGCATCCATCCACAATCCTTCAATGTCGTACAATTGCCGTGCGTCCTCTTGGAACACGTGCACGACGACATCGCCGTAATCGATGAGCACCCAAACGGCGGCGGTCATGCCTTCGATCGAGATCGGCGCCATCTTCTTTTTGCCGAGTTCTTCCTCGATACCTTGCGCAATCGAAGCGACGTGCCGGTCGCTGCGTCCGGTCATGATGACGAGGAAGTCGGCATAATCGACGCGTCCGCGCACATCGATGAGCTCGCAATTGACGGCTTTTTTCTCGAGGCCGGCGGCGGCGATATCGAGGGCCAATTGGCGCGCGGCGCTCGGCGTCTCCGGCGGAGCTTTCCGTGGCTGCGTGCGTTTGGGCGAGGCCAGAGGCGCCTTGCGGACCGCGGGTCCTCGAGCGTTCGCGCCACTCGCTGAGCTGCGTCCGATCGTCGTGCGTCGAACCGCTCCGCCGGTGCCTCGTCCACCTTCGGATGCGTTCGCATGGGACGCACGAAGTTTGGGACGACCTGTTTTTTTCGTCCCCGTCGAGACCGCTGCTTCCACCGCCCGACGCGGTTCTTTTGCCTCACCCGTTCGCTTGGAAGCCGCTTTTTTCGTCGTCCGTTTTGCGGGACCAGGGGTTTGCCCCTCGTCCTCCGACCGCTTTTTCGTAACCAAAATTCTACCTCGCTGCCCCTGACAAACTTACTTACGTCGCGATACTACCGAGTTTGTCCTTCGCCGAACACGATCCACTTTCGAGCCGTCAGGCTTTCGAGACCCATCGGGCCGTAGGCATGAAGCTTCGTCGTGGAAATGCCAATCTCTGCACCCAAACCGAGCTGTCCGCCATCGTTGAATCGCGTCGATGCGTTGACGAGCACGCAGCTGGCGTCGACATCCCGCAAGAATCGCCGCGCTTTCGCGTGGTCCTTCGTGCAAATCGCTTCGGTATGTTGTGAACCGTAGCGATCGATGTGGGCGAGGGCGTCTTCATACGATCCAACGATCCGCACCGCCAAAATAGGCGCGAGAAACTCACGCCCGAAATCATCCGGCGCCGCCGGCTTGATCGCCGGCTGAACGACGCGACTCGCTTCGTCCCCCCGCAGCTCCAAGTTCCGATTTGCGGCCATCCGACAGAGTTTCGGCAAAAAATCGATGGCCACCTGTTGATGCACGATCACGCATTCGAGCGCGTTGCATACGCCCGGACGGCTGAGTTTGCCGTTTTCGACCAGCTGCAGGGCCATCTCGAGATCCGCGTGTTCGTCCACGTAGAGATGACAAACCCCCTTGTAATGCTGAATCACGGGCACGCGCGCATGTTCCGTGACGAACTGAATGAGCCCCTCGCCCCCACGCGGGATCACGAGGTCAATCATCCCCGCCAAACCCACCAGCGTCTTGATTTCTTCCCGATCCGTCGGTGGAATGATGATCACACCGTCCTCGGGCAAACCAGCGGCAGCGAGCGCCGACCGCACCAGGTTTCCGAGCACCAGGTTGGATTTCGCCGCTTCTTTGCCGCCGCGAAGCAAGGTTGCGTTGCCGCTCTTCAAACAAAGCGCCGCCGAGTCGATCGTGACGTTGGGCCGAGCTTCGTAAATCATCGCGATCACGCCGAGCGGGATGCGTACTTGACCAACCTCGATCCCGTTCGGGCGTTGCTTCATCCCCAAAACTTCTCCGACCGGATCGTCGAACGACGCGATTTCACGCACCGCGCCGGCCATCGCCCGAATGCGCGGACCGTCGAGCACGAGACGATCGACGAGAGCTTCGGACAAACCTGCGGCTCGAGCTGCGGCAACGTCCTGCGCATTGGCCTGCGCGAGCTCCGCCCCCTCCGCCGCCGCGGCTTCGAGCTTTTCAGCCAGCTCGAGGAGCACGCGATCCTTCTGTGCACGACGGGCACGCGCGAGCGCGCGAGCGGCTGAACGAGCGCGCGAACAAGCCTCTTTCAAACGGTCCTTCGACTCGGTGGTTTCCACGGGCGCGAAAGCTAACGCGGAGCCGCGCGATGAGCCAATGCCGTGCTAGCGTAGCCACGTGCGAAGTTGTCTGCGGTCGCTTGCGCCCCTTGGGTTCGTCGCTTTGGCGCTCGTTTCGCTGGGTTGCGGGAGCAAAGACGAAGAACTCCAAGCCATGGCGGTCCCGACGTCCACCGGCATCCCGATGGCCCCTCCGGGCGCGGTGGGCGCCGACGTCGACCCCAAACCCGTACCTCGCCCCCCACGGCCGAATCGTTCCGAAGGCATCGAGCAGAAAATCGATCCCAAACCGGGAAATACCCTGGAGCCGACGCCACCATCGGAGCCGGTGATTCCTCCGAGTCCTTTCGGTACGCCGCCGGATCCGGACGACGACGAACCGACGCCTCCGGTCACCACCAAAAAGAAGCCTCAAGGAACGAAAATATGAAGTTTGTCGCGCCGATCATGTTTGTCGTGGCGACATCGCTCCTCGGCCTGGCATGCGGCGGTCCGCCGCGTCCCAAGGGCAAACCGCCTTCAGGTCCACCGCCGCAGTACGAAGCTCCGCGAACGTTCGATTTGCCGGGATCCAAGCCTCCGGATCCACCGCCCGCACCGCCCTCCAGCGGCGAAGAACAGCCCGCGCCCCCGACTCCTTGAAGTGTTCGTCCGGGGTCGATTCGTATGAACTCCAAGCATTTTCATCGACGACATCTCCGACAAACGTTTGTCGCTGCAACCTGGCTCGCGTTGGCTTCCCTGCCCGCTTGTTCGCGCTCGTCGTCATCGACCGAAGCGGCGCCCGGCCCCGCAACGAGTGGTTCTGCTCGGCCAAACCCTGTCGTTGCTCCTGCGGGGCCGAATGAACTGGCGCTCGTCGCCCCGCTCGTCGTGGGAGGTTCGCTCGATGGGTGCGAAGTGACCGAGATTCAAGCGATTCATCGCGGCGTGCTCAACGTGGTGTGTCGCAAAGAACGGTCGACGATGCGTTTGTGGATCGCGCTGGCTTCGGACAAAGGCCCGGAGCCCCCGGCCAAAGCCGACAAATACGCAGTGTTTTACTCGGCGAGCGGCCTCGAACCGGCCGAAGCCGAACGGTTGTCGAAAGCTCTTGCCGAGATTGTCGGAAAGCACGCGGATGTCCCCGTCCCCAAAGGCATGACCGAGTTTGTCCCTGCGGCCATTCCGCTCTGAACTGCTGGCGATCCGACGAGAACGGTGCTAGCGCGGCGCGCATGCTCACGTCCCGCCGCGACACGATCCTAATCCTCGACTTCGGTTCGCAATACACCCAGCTCATCGCCCGCCGAATCCGCGAGTCGTCCGTCTACTGCGAAGTGCATCGGTTCGACATGCCGATCGAGCGCATTCGAGCCATGGCTCCACGCGGCATCGTGTTGTCGGGAGGTCCGGCGAGCGTCTACGGCGACGGCGCACCGCGTTTGTCCCCGGACGTACTCACCTCGTTGAACGTGCCGATCCTGGGCATCTGTTACGGCATGCAGCTCATGGCGCATCTGCTCGGCGGACGCGTCGAGCGAGGTGCGGAGGGCGAATACGGCCAGGCGTTTGTCCGGGTCGCGCGGGCGGCGGGTGTGTTCGAAAGGTTTGTCGACGGCGATGTGCTCGATGTGTGGATGAGTCACGGCGATCGAATCGCGGAAGCGCCGCCGGGTTTTTCCACGTTGGGCACGACGGACACGACCCCGTTTGCCGCGATCGCTCACGACGAACACCGTATGTACGGGCTTCAGTTTCATCCCGAAGTCGTGCACACCAAACGCGGCAAAGAACTGCTCGACGCGTTTTTGTTCGACGTGTGCAAGCTCGAACCGACGTGGACGCCGGCCTCGTTCGTGGATGAATCGGTCGAGGCGATCCGAGCGAAAGTTGGTCCGGACGCACGGGCCGTGTGTGGTTTGTCCGGAGGCGTCGATTCATCGGTTGCGGCCGTGTTGTGCCACAAAGCGCTGGGCGACAGGCTCGTGTGCATCTTCGTCGACAACGGCCTGTTGCGGAAAAACGAAGCCGAACAAGTCGTCCGCACGTTTCGCGATCACGAACATTTGCAGCTCGTGCACGTGGACGCGCGCAAGCAGTTCCTGGATGCGCTCGCGGGCGTCACGGATCCTGAACAAAAGCGCAAGATCATCGGCCGCGTGTTCATCGAAGTCTTCGACGCCGAAGCGAAGAAGATCGAGAACTGCCGCTTCTTGGTGCAAGGCACGTTGTACCCGGACGTCATCGAGAGCGTGAGCGCCAAAGGTCCGAGCGCAGTGATCAAGAGTCACCACAACGTGGGTGGTTTGCCTGAGCGGATGAACCTGGGTCTGGTCGAACCTTTGCGGGAACTGTTCAAGGACGAAGTTCGCGCGGTCGGTGCGACGATGGGTATTGCGCATCATCTGTTGTGGCGGCATCCCTTCCCCGGTCCGGGCCTTGCTGTGCGTTGCCTTGGGAACCTCACGGAAGAGCGTTTGCACGTCTTGCGCGAAGCCGATGCGATCTTCGAAGAGGAGCTGCGCGCGTCGGGTCAATACGAGCGAGTTTGGCAGAGTTTTTGTGTGCTTTTGCCCGTGCGAACCGTGGGCGTCATGGGGGACGAACGCACGTACGACGAAGTCATCGCGTTGCGGGCGGTGGATTCGAAGGACGGTATGACGGCGGATTGGTCACGGATTCCGCATGACGTCTTGGCGCGAGCGAGCACGCGGATCATCAACGAGGTTCGTGGGGTGAATCGAGTCGTGTACGATATCTCCTCCAAACCTCCGGCGACGATCGAGTGGGAATGATGCGTAGCGCCTTGACAAACTCAGGTTTTTCCGCTGTGATTCAGCGAATTTTGCCGACCCCGACGTGGAAACGAACGTTGGTCGCGACGAGTGTTTGTCTTGGACTGGCAGCGTGTACGCCCACGCGCCCCGCGACCGTTTCGCTTCGCGTGCAGGGCAATGTCCGGGACGCGCATGTCACGATCGACGACCAGTACCTTGGGGCGTTCGCGTACGTCGCGAAAAAGGGAGTGGCGCTGCCCCCCGGACCTCATCGAATCACGGTGGAAAAAACCGGGTATTTCCCATGGGACAAGGTTGTCGTGGCAAACGAAGGGGATCCCCCGATCAAGCTCGACGTGATCCTGGTGGAGATTCCCGACTGATTTCGCGAAAGAAACTCGAAACAATCTCTTGACATGGCGAGACGATTCGCTACGGTCCCGCCCTCCCGAGGATTCCGACACATGGCCAACACCCCGAAGTGGAATATCCGTTTGCGTCACGAATGGCTTTCGACCCCGCTCAAGAAGAAGCGGATCAAGCGCGGTCAGAAGGCTCGTATTGGTTTGCTTGAAGCCGAAGCGCGCAAGAAGAAGCCCGAAGCGCCGAAGACCGAATCGCAATCCTGAGCGATCGTTCTTCGAAGCTTACATTCTTTCGCGATTCTGCGTTCGCGCACGAACCCACATCAACACGCACCACAGCGCATAGGGTCACGCCGTCACAAGCGTGACCTTTTGGCATTTCGAACTGCGCCCGAAGTCGTGCCGGTACGCCCGAGTCACCTGGGCTTACGTGCGGAAAACCAATCTCGATAGTGCTGAAACAGTTTGGCGTAGCGAACGTACGTTTCGCGGTCCGACGAAAAACGTCGTTGCCAAGCTTCATCTTCAGCGGTGTGTTGCACGTCGGTCAAACCGTAACGTTCACGAATTTCGGCGACATCGACGGGTTTGACGGCGATCTCCGCGGCAAACGCGGCGTACACTTCCAACGTCATGCGCGGCCCGGTCGCGTTCGACTGAAACGCGCCGATCGACAAAGGCGCTCCTACGGACTTGGGCGGTGCGGCAAACCCGGGCGAAGACGAGCTCATCGGGGCTCCGCCGGCGGCGGCGACCTGCGCGGC
>WBZU01002247.1_pt1 | contig 13529 bp, 12 predicted proteins | sample 5204311 | NCBI WGS metagenome assembly WBZU01 (sample SAMN12344359, study PRJNA552823) | activated sludge metagenome | biome: Activated sludge suspended growth; feature: Nitrification reactor; material: Wastewater; isolation source: activated sludge from nitrification reactor of wastewater...
AAATCCAAAAGATGCACCTATTCGAATTCCATCTTTGTTTGGGGCACAATATAAATTTAATGGGATATTTAGTTTCCCTGATTTTAAGGTTTTACCCACTGCAACTATAAAGCCTGCCTGTAGTTCGGCATTCCCACGACTATCGAGTTGCTTTTGAATAGAGTAGGGATTTTTAACTGTATTATCGGTCCACTCTTCTTGTAAATGCCATTTGTTTTGCGCATCAAAATACCCATTTGCTTTATTCACTATACCCAATGTTGGTCCAAAAGCAAGCTCCCATCCATGTTTGTTATTTCTAAAACCATTGAGAATAGTGATACTTGGTATAAAAATATTTTGATTAAATCCTGAAATGGTAGGTATGAATTCAAATAAAGCCTGGTAATTTCCTTCATTTAAATATTGCACTTCAAATTGATATCCAAATTGAAACATTAAGGGCGAGGAATTATATCCTCCTTGATCACGTTTGCGTGACAACACTTTTCCCGATTCGCCCGTGAAATAACAAAAGCCACTTCGTGGACCTGATAAATTAATAGAAGTTTTGTCGGCATTATTAGTTGAACTTTCAAAGTTATTTTTCTTAGTTAAATAATTGAGCAAGGGTTCTTCATTCGATAATCCAAATAATTGGCGAATCGAAATTTTAACCATTGATTGCAATTCTTTCGGCAAATTCAAAAATTCACTAACCTGTGTTTTTTCAATACTTGCGCTTTTAACATCTATTAAGCGAAATGTAATTATAATTGTTTCGCCTATTAGTTCTATGCTTCCGGTAAACATTTTGTCAGAATTAATACTGTTTCCAATTTCGAGCAAACATATTTTTCCATAGCAATTTGAGATGTTCAATTTATTTTTCTCAACTATATAGTTAACATCATATCTATCCATTACATCAAATAAATTTAGTTTCTCTAGTTCAATGCGAACCATATTACCCATTTGTGTGGGCTCCAGTGTTAACCCTTTGGTGTCAATATTTAAAACACTTAAACTTGGCTTGGAAATTTTTTCAATTATAGTTTGAGCGCTTACCACCTTATTACCAAATAAGAAAATACTTATTAGAAGCATAAATGTGATCAGTTGTTTTTCGATTTTTAAATTTTTGTTTTTCATATGAGTTGCTTTTTTTAATACTGAATAAATTGATTTTAGTGTATTATAGTTTATCTTAATTGTTTTCATATTTCTTTTTATTGATTTGCTTGGTAAGATTTAACGATGATTTTTATTATAATAAAGGATGGCTTTCTGGGTGTTTCTTTTGTAAGCTGCTGAATTAACTATGCCGATTGTAAAACAAGCCGCCCCGCCAATTAAAAATGCACTTGACAAAGTTTGTGCGGATTCAAATTCGCTTCCGGTTTTATTGTTTTCAAGCGCATTATTTAAGATTGAGAAACCAATGATGCTTAGCGGAATATCTAAAAATGCTACCCACCTTAAACGCTTAGCACTTTTTTCCCAATCTAGTTTTGAATTGATATACGGATCATTTTTAACTCGTAAAATGCTTTCAATTTCTGTTTTGTTTTTTTTCTCGCCCTTGTAAAAGAAATGAGTTCTATCCAAGTAGTAAATTTCAGAATGCTCCTTTGTGAGTTTTGTTTGATTAAGCGTAGAAGAAGGATTTTGTTTAATTTTTAGGAGCGACTCAGTTTTTTCAACAACCTTGTTTTCTTTTGTTGAAGTGTCTTGCTGACTAGATCTTTTTTTTCGGTACCATGGTTCTACATAGTTGAATTGGTCAATTTTACCATCGGCGTATTTCACTTTTTCAACTTCATATTTGTCTATCACAAATTGTAAAGTATTTTTCTCATGTTCTTGTTTGTACTTTATTTCCAATTCGCTCACTTCGTATACGGTACCTATTAACAGCGAGGAATTTCGCATAAAAAGTGTGTCCTGAGCGTGAATTGTAGAGCTAAAAAGAATAAATACTGTTTGAATTAAATTTTTTGTTTTCATTGTAAATAATTTATTGGTTTGTGAGTGCAATACTACTCGCTCTAGTATGCCTATTCTAATTGCATTTCGCGCCTGTTTTACCTGGTTGTATCGAATTCTGCAAATAACATTTCAAAAAAATCAGATTTGATTGTGTTTTGCATTTTTTGCAAATAAGTTTTAAGGATTTAGTATATATTGCAATAAAATTGATTTAACATTAGTAGGTATTACCAGATTTTATGGCAAAAAAAAATAATGATACGGCACAAGCACTTTTCATGCAGCGCTTAAAAGAATCGTTAGCTCCTAGTATTTCTTTAGTTGATTCTTTAGCCGATATATTAGAAGTAAGTAACGATAGTGCCTATAGAAGATTACGAGGTGAGACGGCACTTAGTATTGAAGAAATTGCCATCATCTGCAAGCATTTTAAAATTTCTTTTGATGCATTTATTAATAATGCCGCAGATGGGCAGGTTAATTTTACATACCAGCCTCTAATTGGCAATAGTGATTCGTTTGGAAATTATTTGAGGAGTTTAAAAGCTGATTTAAATAATCTAACCAAGTACCCTGATGCGAACATTATTTATGCAGCTGAAGATATACCTGTTTTTCATCATTTTGAGCAACCCTTTTTATCGGCTTTTAAAATTTTTTATTGGAATAAATCCTTCCTGAATGATAAAAACCTAGAGAATCAAAAATTTGATGCTTCTTTAATTGATCCTGAACTAATTGAAATTGGGAAGGATATTATTAAGGCATATTCTAAAATACCTTCTGTTGAAATCTGGAGCGATGATACAGTTAACAGTACATTCAAGCAAATTGAATTTTATTGGGAAAGTGGAATTTTTAAAAATAAAGCGGATGCATTGGCCATTTGCCATGAATTATACAATATGCTAAATCGAATTAATCGTCAAGCTGAATTAAATTCTAAAATTGCCAAAAGCGAAAATTCAATTGAATCAGCTAATAATTACACTTTATATCATAGCGATGTTATGATTGGTAATAACTGTGTGATGGTAAATGCCGGAAACATGAAATCAAGTTATATATCCTGTTTTAGTTTTAATTCAATGCTCACTACCAACCAGCGATTTTGTGAAGAAACTGATTTTTGGCTGAAAAATTTAATTCGCAAATCAAACCTAATAAGCGGTGTTGCTGAGAAGTTACGGTATCGTTATTTTAAAAAAATTGATGTCCTTACACAGCAATTAATTGATAAAATTGAAAAGGATTGACTTTTACTTCGGTATTTAAAAACTAAATCAATCCCGCACCTAAAGCCAATGAAAGCAGTATTAACATAATAGCAACCGTGGTTTGAACAAATTGAATGGTTACTTTTTTTAATAGTCTGTTTCCAATAAACGCTCCACTAAAGGCAGCCAAACTTGCACAAACTAATACTGTTAAATTTGAATTTACATCTGTTAGTGAGATTCGGGAAGCATATACCGATAATCTTGTAATGTCAACAAAACAAGATAAAACCACTGTAGTGGCAACAAAGCTTTCTTTTGAAAGTCCACTTCGAATTAAAAATGCACTTCTTAATGCACCCTGATTTCCTGATAGGCCGCCAAAAAAACCACTTAATAATCCGCCAAAGGCCATGTGCTTAGTTTCAAATTGAAGTTTACTTAAAATAGGGAACAAATCTAAAAGAGCAAAGAGCAATAAGAGTATCGAAACAATGAACTTTGCCGGAAAAACTTGTATGTGTTTTCCAACTACGTTATAGCTAAATAAAGGTTGTATTTCAGTAATATGCACCAGTATCCAGGCTCCTGCAAATGATGCCATAATAGCAGGAATTCCAAATCGAACTAGTACATTTTTATTAGCTCCTTTACCAACTAATGCCAACTTAAAAAGGTTGTTTAAAAAATGCACGATGCCTGTGAGTGCAATTGCTAAATCAACCGGAAAATAAATCATAAAAACAGGAGTAAGGATGGTACCTAAACCAAATCCTGAAAAAAATGTAAGCATTGCTGTAATAAACGCTACTGCAGATATAAGTGCGATTTCCATAATAAATTAGCAATATATAACTGATTGCAAGTTAAGTAGTTTTCTGAGTTTCCAAAATCAAAAGCAACATTACTAATTAAAAAATGAACGTTGAATTGTAAATTAAAAATTTAAGTTTTCTGTTAAGGTATTTTTAAAAGCAGTTATGCGCTATTGATAGTATCTTATTTGCAAGGAATTCTTTATAACTTAGCGAAGATTTTAGAGAATAACCCTCAATTTTTTAACAATGAAAAAAAATAATTTTTTACTTCTAACATTTTCTTTTTGTGTACTTACAGCAACTGCACAAATACCAAACTTTAGTTTCGAAAACTGGACCAACAAAGGTTCCTACGAAATTCCTACGCAATGGGGTACATTAAACAATACCACAGCAAGCGACAATGTATTTACAGTTACTAAAGCTAGCCCAGGTAGTCCCGGAAGTTTTTACATGAAAATTACCTCAAAAACAATTGGAGCAACAGTAGTTGGAGGAATTGCAGTGTGTGGTGAATTAGATTCAATTAATAAAAAAGCTAAATCTGGTTTTGCCTACAGTGCACAGCCTGCTAGCTTTACAGGAAAATGGCAACACATGATTTTTGGGACTAGTCAGGGTTCTGTAAAAGCAATTCTTACTAAATGGAATGTTGCACTAAACAAGCGTGATACAATTGCAATTGCTTCAAAAACACTAACAGGAATGGCAATGAGTTGGGCCAATTTTACTGTAAATTTTGTTTACTTCAACAGCGACACACCTGATTCATGTATCATCGAATTACGTTCGAGCGGTAATGCACCCACTGACCAGGATTATTTATGGGTTGATAACCTTGGATTTACAGGTGTGGCAACAGGAATTGATGTTCTAAATACCGACAATGATGCCATTGAAGTGTATCCGAATCCTACCACTTCAGTTGTAAACATTCGTTCAAAAAATTCAGGTAGGGTTGAAAACGTAATTTTGTTTGATATACTCGGAAATAAATTGTTAGAGTTGAGTGAGATTCCTGAAAATGGTATTGATATTTCGAAGTTTACCAAAGGGAACTATTTTGTTCAAATAAAGTCGAATACTTCTTTAACCATCAAAAAGATTAGTCTGCAATAATAACGATCGATAAAGGTTAACACCTATTTTACACTGCTTTTAGCTAGATTTATCCTCATTAAACTGCTAGCTACAAGTAGTTAATACTACTTATTAATTATGAAAATTGGAATTGTATGTTATCCCACATTTGGCGGTAGTGGTGTAGTTGCTACCGAACTAGGAATTGAATTGGCACTTAAAGGCCATCAAATTCATTTTATTTCATACAGTCAACCGGTGCGTTTGGATTTTATTTCGGAGAATATATTTTATCACGAAGTTGCTGTTTCTGATTATCCTTTATTCGATTTTCAACCCTACGAATTAGTATTGTCAAGTAAATTGGTAGATGTTGTAAAATACGAGAAACTCGATTTGTTGCACGTACATTATGCAATACCGCATGCCTCGGCTGCCTACATGGCAAAACAAATATTGGCGTCTCAGGGAATTAATATTCCATTTATTACCACCTTGCATGGAACCGATATAACCTTGGTTGGTAAGGACGCATCCTTTGAACCGGTAATTACTTTTGCCATTAATCAAAGCGATGCAGTTACATCGGTGAGTGAAAGTTTAAAAGAAGATACCTATAAACATTTTGCTGTAACTCGCGAAATTCAAGTTATTCCAAATTTTGTAAAAATTGCCGATTACCAAAAGCATGAAGCTGATTGCAGCAGAAGTATGTTTGCCGGCAAGGATGAAAAAATTTTGATGCACATTTCTAATTTTAGAAAGGTAAAACGAGTAGAAGATGTGCTGCATGTTTTTGAGAAGGTGCGCAAAGTAATTCCTTCTAAATTAATTCTGATAGGAGATGGACCTGAGCGCACCAACATCGAAAAATTATGTAGAGAACTTGATACCTGCAACGATATACGCATGCTGGGAAAAGTTACCGACCCAATTCAAATTTTATCGATTGCAGATGTCTTTATTTTGCCTTCAGAAACCGAAAGTTTTGGTCTTGCTGCCTTGGAGGCTATGGCTAGTAAGGTACCTGTTGTTTCAACTAACACCGGTGGATTGCCCGAGGTAAATGTAGATGGCTATTCAGGATATTTGTGCAATGTTGGTGACGTGAATCAAATGGTTGAAAGAACAATTTCATTGTTGGAAAATGAAAGTACCCTGAAGAAATTTAAATTGCAGGCATTTGAACAAGCAAAGAAATTTGATATTGAAAAAATATTGCCTCAATACGAAGCACTTTATGATAAAGTATTAAAGAAATAAATTACCCTCCGGCTTTTTTTACCTTGTATCCTTCCTTGGTTAAAAGTTCAAAAATTTTATCTCTAAAATCGCCTTGCAACAATATTTCGCCTTCTTTTACTGTGCCACCGACGCCACATTTCGATTTAAGTTTTTTACCCAATTCAGTTAAATCTTCACTTTTACCAATATAACCGGTAATAAGGGTTACTGATTTACCGGCACGTTGTTTTTTATCGAGAAAAATTTTTAAGTTTTGTTGCGCCGGAGCAAGTGTTGCAGGCTCGGAGGCATCAAGCGATTCGTACTTGAAATTTGGATTGGTTGAATACACAACATTTACACGTTCTTTATTTTTCATAGCCAAAATAGGTGCTGAATAAAATTCGGTTTACAAAACTAAGTCCTCTTTAAACTACATGAGTTACTCTGAAGCCAAACGATTTTTTTTCCAATTACTTTGAATTTTTGTACTTTCTAAAGAGGTTGAAACAGCTTGCTTTTTCGCCGCATTGAAATAATAAGCTGCTAGTAAAGCGGCAATCTCTTTTTCATTTGCATCGTCGGTTTGTAATTTATCTGGACTAAAATATTTTTTCACAAAATGCGTATCAAAATTACCTGAAACAAATGCTTCGTGCTTTAGCACAAAACTGCAAAATTTTAAGGTTGTTTGAACTCCTACAATTTCGTATTCATCAATAGCTCGTAACATTTTAGCAATAGCTTCTTCTCGATTTTTACCATAAGAAATCAATTTCGAAATCATAGGATCATAGTAAATAGGAATGCTCATTCCTTCTTCAAATCCATCGTCTACACGCACACCATTGCCTTGGGGCCTGCGATAAGTTTGAAGTGTACCTATATCCGGTAAAAACTGATTCGCCGGGTCTTCGGCATACACTCGTACTTCTAGCGAATGACCTAAAATTTTTAAATCCTTTTGCGTAAAGCTAATTTTTTTTCCGCGTGCTATTTCAATCTGTTCCTTAACCAAATCAACACCTGTAATCATTTCGGTTACAGGATGCTCGACTTGTAAACGGGTATTCATTTCTAAGAAATAAAAATTTTTTGCTTCATCTAATAAAAATTCAACTGTACCTGCGCCAACATAGTTACAGGCACGAGCAACATCCACCGCGCACTTGCCCATAGCTTCACGTAAGGCAGGTGTGAGTACACTAGAGGGCGCCTCTTCTATAACTTTTTGATGACGGCGTTGTATGCTGCATTCGCGCTCAAACAAATGCACAATATTACCATGTGTATCTCCCAAAACTTGAATTTCAATATGTCGTGGTCCGGCAACGTAACGTTCTATAAATACAGCGCCATTACCAAAAGCTGATTTTGCTTCACTTACAGCTAATTTCATTTGCTCTTCAAAATCTTCGGCTTTTTCAACAATGCGCATGCCTTTACCGCCGCCTCCGGCAGAAGCTTTTATTAAAATTGGAAATCCAACTTCGGCAGCTGTTAATTTCGCCTTTTCAACATCGTCAATAGCTCCATCAGTACCGGGTACCATTGGAATATTGTATTTTTTTGCTGCGGCTTTTGCTGATAGTTTATCACCCATAATGTTCATCGCTTCTGGAGATGGGCCAATAAATATCAACTTTGCATCACTCACTTTTTGAGCAAATTCAGCATTTTCCGAAAGAAAACCATATCCCGGATGTATGCCATCAACTCCTAATTGCTTGCATACTTCAATTAGTTTATCTCCCAATAAATACGATTGATTCGAAGGTGGTGGACCAATACAAACAGCTTCATCAGCATATTTCACATGAGGACTGGTGCGATCGGCCTCGGAATAAACTGCTACCGTTTTAATACCCATTTCCTTGCAAGTACGCATTACCCTTACCGCAATTTCACCGCGATTGGCGATTAATATTTTTTTCATATTGTAGTTCTTAAAGCTTTAATAGCTTTTGAAAATGTTTTATACCATTACTTTCTTCCACTTGAATCAAGTACATGCCTTTTGCTAATTCATTCACATCAACTTGTTGCTCGAGTTGCCCTGCGTTTAAAGTTTGGGTTAAAACTAATTTGCCAAGTGTAGTGAGAATTGAAAGCGTTGAATTAGATGAAATTTCATTTGAAAATTTTATGGTAATTAGATTATTAGCCGGATTGGGGGAAACACTAAATATTGTATTCTTTGACTGTGCATCAATGCCTGTACTAATGCAATAACTATAAGTAATGCCGGCATTGTGAAATTGGCCAATAGTTCCATTGTCGGCAATGGTGGTCGTGGAGCTATCAATTAAATTCCAAGGAGTTGAAACAAAGCCACTATCTTCGAGAAAACCGGTAATTGTATCTGAATAGCAGCAATTAATTCCAAACATGTCAATCGAAGAAATGGAAACGTTGTCGGAAAAATTAAATCGATTGGTTTTACCACAAACAACAAATTCCGAAGCTGCATTTCCTGATTGAACAATATTGGTAAATCGCGATAAGTAAGGTTGGAAGTCTTCGTAAGTAACTTCCCAAAGTTTAGCGCCTGTTGCAGAATATTTCACAACTAGTGAAAGATCAATACCATTCAAATTTTGGATCAATCCACATGCAATTAATTCGTTGTTGGCAGTAACAGCAAGGTCGTTAAATTCAAGCAAGTTAAAAGAAGCTAAACCAAAGGTTCTAGACCATTTTATTGCACCCGAGGTATCAAGCATACAAATATAGGCAGGTTCTTGTCCAATGGGTGATCCATAAGATAAAGTACGACCACAAATTGCATATCCTTCATAATTATTAAGCACAGCTAATGAGTTCGCTTGGTCAAATTGACTACCACCAAAAGTTTGTGCCCAAATTACTTTTCCATTAGGTTGGAGTTTTATCAAAAACATGTTGTAAAACATCGGATTACTTGTAATTGCAGGAATCAAATAACCACTTACCAAAATATTACCGGCCGGATCGCATTTAATAGCTGTTGGAACTTCGGCAAAATATGTATCGATATAATCTTTTGCCCAAATGATGTTTCCGTTAGCTGAGATTTTTATCACCAGAATATCAATGGCAGAATTGCTGTTTTTATTGGTTTGACAAGCAATTACAAGATTTCCATCGGGGCATAAAGCTGAAGCATAACCAGATTCATCGCTTGAAGAACCTGTGTTTCCAACTCGTTTACTAAAGAGCAAATTACCGGCTGCGGAAAATTTTACAAGTAATATTTCATAATTTCCTCCGGCTGATCCATTATTCACATAACCACTCATTAAAAGACCGCTATCGGCAGTTTGTATCAGCGAATAAGCATCGCATGAAAAGGTGCTTCGAATAACTTTTGTCCAACTCAATACTCCTTGAGCTGTATACTTTTGAATAAAAGCACGACTCGTAAAATTTGAATCAGATTTGCCTGTTAGGGCATAACCACCGTCGTATGTTTGAATTAAATCACGGGGATATTCCATAGCGATATCAATACCGGTATGGGAGCAAAATTGTTGTGAAAAAGCAGTGTAAGCTATCAAGAATAGCCCAACGAATAAGGAGCTTTTAAGTTTCATGAGTGCTGTAATTTAATTTGTTTTAATCGGAATGACCTTTTACTGATTCAAGTGGTTTACCATGTTTCCATAAATATTCTTCAGCTTCATTTGCTTTTCGCAATGAATCAGAAACTTCTTTTGTTTCAAGTCGGTCAAGGTTGGGTTGTCCTGCATTAACCCATGCAGTGTACCACATGCTTCCAACGGTAATAATGCTAGCCATCATGCGACGTTCAACCATACCATTAAGCATTTTATCGTAGGCTGTAGTATACTCTTCGGAATAAACTTTAACAGTAGTAGTTCCCCGATTTTCGAAACTATATTTCTTGTCGCTAAGAATTTTTTTGCTCAATTCAGCTTCGAACAATAACACTGAGTCTTTTTCTGAAAAGCTCACCTGTACTGTTTCCCATGCTTTTTTTAATGGATTCTCGATATATTCAGCACGACCAACAAAATAATCGTAACCTTCGGCCTTTAATTCAGGAATGCGGCTTTCCCAAAAGCCATGTATTCCGCGTTGTCCGGTTAATTGTCCATTGTAATTTTCAGTAGTATGCAAGGGTACATGCGAGTCGCCAATATAATGGCCAATTTCGGACGATAACTTTAAAATACGATCGATATTGCCTTGCTTAAATGCATCGGTGAGTCGATACATCATAACTTCAATATGCCATGGAACTATGCCATAAGCTTTAAGTGAATCTTCACTAAATTTTGCAACAGCTGCTTTCCAAAAGGTAGGAATACTGTCAAATGGATGTGCTCCATAATGATCACAATCGATGTAATGCCTTGGTGCCTCATCTGCCACTACATTTCTTCGGCTGTCGGGGTCGGTTGCATGATCGGTGATGTATTCGATATGTTTTTTATAGAAGCTAAACATTTCGGGAGGTAGGGTAAATACCGCCATACGGTTAATGCGTTTGTGCGCAAAAAAGCCCCATGAATAAAGCTGATGGGTTGAAAGAATTCCTATCAACAACAACAACAGTATAACCTTGGTTTTGGTTTTCATGAGTAAAATTAGGCTAAATCTTTTTCTAACTTAATAAGTACACCTTCTTCTAATACAGGAATGCAAAAAGTTTGATTGGGAGTAAGGCAGTAACGAATGTCCTTATCGAGATTCAGTCGTCCTAAGCGATTGCGGTGTGATGAATTTCGCAAGAAGGGATATAAATCTTCGGAAGCAAAATTCCACAAATGCACAGATGCACGGGCAGAATCGCAATCAGAGGTGAATTTCTTGGTAATTAATAATTGTTCTGCTAAAGCACCTGCGAAAAGACTGTCTTCCATGTTAAATTTATCCTTCCAACCCGCACATAACAAAATAACATTCCGTTCTTGTTCACAAAGCCAGTCAGCTAAAGTGTTTAAATTTAAAAAAGAACCGATTGCTACTTTATGCGAATCTTTGGCTGCATTTATTGCTTTGGTACCATTCGTTGTAGTAAGCACAATGGTTTTGCCTTTAAGGTTTTCATCCATGTAGCTAAATGGGGAGTTGCCCAAATTAAATCCTTCTACAATAGAGCCATCGCGTTCGGCAGCAACCAAAAACCCTTGTTTTTTATATTCAAAAGCTTCTTCTAAAGTGGAAACCGGAATTATTTTTTTTACCCCATTCTCAAAGGCAGTACAAATAGCTGAAGTAGCTCTAAGCACATCAATAACTACCACAATTGCTTCATCGTCCCTAAAAAGCGGGAAAGAAGCCGGTGAAAAACAAACTTGAACGTTATACGCCATCAAATACTAGTCTCTATTTTGAATTACAAATAAAAGAAAATCAATTGGAAATAAATAGTTGTTTGGGATGTGGGGATTAATTTGTTTTTTTGTACCTGCTGGTGTAGAAGCCAATACATAATTATGGCCCTTTCTGAATTTACTGCTTGTACTGTTTGTGGTTCCAATTTAATTTCTGAATTAAACGGGTATGAAGTAGCATATCTATGTAAATGTTCAAATTGTTCCTTTGTATTTGCAAAAAAAATTCCAACCGAAAGTGAACTTATAGCGCATTACGAAACCTATCCACGCACCAATAGTATTTCGTCGATTACCATAAAACGTTACAATGAATTATTAGATACGCTTGAAAAATTCAGAAATACAAATAATTTAATTGATGTTGGATGTGGTGATGGATTTTTTTTAGAAACAGCCAAGCAAAGAAATTGGAATGTATATGGTACAGAATATACCGATCAAGCACTGAAAATTTGTAAGGATAAGGGAATACACATGCATCAAGGAAAACTGGATGCAACCAATTATCCGCCAAATTTTTTTGATGTGATAACTTCCTTTGAGGTAATTGAACATATTAATAATCCGAAAGAAGAACTACAACACTTTTCAAAAATACTTCGAAAAGGAGGAGCGGTATATGTTACAACTCCTAACTTTAATTCAGTTTCACGATATTCTCTTAAAAGTAAATGGAATGTAATAGAATATCCTGAACACCTGAGTTATTATACACAAAAAACGCTTTCCAATTTATTTCGTTCTGAAAATTTCAGCATTGATTCATTTCAAACAACCGGCATTTCGCTGAGTCGTTTTCAAAAAAGTATTGGACAAACAACCACCACTACTTCAACCGGTGTTAGTAAAGATGAAGAATTGCGCAATAAAACTGAGACAAAATTGCTTTATAAGCTTGCAAAAAAGCTCTTGAATTTTATACTAACCATGTTTCGCGCAGGTGACACTTTAAAAGGATTATTCATTAAAAAATAACCTCAGCGCTAACTAATATACAATTACATTATTTCGAAAACAATACTGCACAAAGCATCCAGCCGGGGTGTCGCCAACCATGGTTGGTTGCATAGCAAGCATACTTTTAGTTTTGCAAATTATCACAATCCCGAGAGAGTTCATTTTGGAGTATTACGTGTTTTAAATGATGATACTGTTGCCGCAGGAATGGGCTTTGGTACACATCCGCATGATAATATGGAAATAATCTCAATCCCTTTGGAAGGTGATTTGGAGCATAAAGACAGTATGGGGAATGTAACGGTGATTAAAAAAGGTGATGTGCAAATTATGAGTGCAGGTACCGGAATCACACATAGTGAATACAATAAAAATAAGGATACTGAAGTTAAATTTCTTCAAATTTGGATTTTTCCTGAAAAGCGAAATATAGCTCCCCGATACGATCAAATTAGCTTGAATGAAATTGATCGTTATAACAAATTGCAAGAAATTGTTTCACCGAATAAGGACAGCTCAGGTGTTTGGATAAATCAACAAGCATGGTTTTATTTAACTAAGTTAGAGCAAGGAAAAAGGCTTGATTATAGCCTGAAAAAAATCGGAAACGGAGTATACGTCTTTGTACTTACGGGCAGTTTTACCATTCATGAAATTGAGTTAAATGAACGCGATGGTTTAGGAATTTGGGAGCTTGAGAACTTTGAAATTATTGCCAATTCAAAGGATGCAGAATTGTTGATTATGGATGTACCTATGTTACTCGAATAAAAAAGTTTGATCAATTATTACTAAGCAGCAGTTAATAAACTGTTAGTTAATTTTTCAGTAGAATGAAATTTATTTTCTAAGTTTGACAAAGCAATATTTTGCTTTCTAAAGATATAGTTGTGGGGTGGAAGAAGGGGTATTTTATTTTCATG
>WBZU01002248.1_pt1 | contig 13524 bp, 11 predicted proteins | sample 5204311 | NCBI WGS metagenome assembly WBZU01 (sample SAMN12344359, study PRJNA552823) | activated sludge metagenome | biome: Activated sludge suspended growth; feature: Nitrification reactor; material: Wastewater; isolation source: activated sludge from nitrification reactor of wastewater...
CGCTCTGGTGCCACAGCGTCGGGTCGAGGCGGCGGAACAGGAGCTGGGTCCGGCGATCCCAGGTCCAATGCAGGTTGTGGGCAAGCACGGCGAGCCCGGCGAGGGGTTCGGGAATGGCGGGGACGACGTTGAACTCACGGACGGCACGCACGGCGGTTCAGGCTACAGCTGGGAGCGCCACGGGCTTACCCGATCGCGTCCTGATAGACCCGAGCGGTGGCGCCGGCAATGGCCTGCCACGAGTACCGGGCGGCCAGCAGGTCGGCCGCCCTGGTGCACATGGCTGCCGCCGCGTCGGGCTGGCGGATCACCTGTTCGATCCGTTCGGCCAGATCGGCGCCGTTGCCCGGCTCGAACAGCAGCGCGGCGTCGGTGCCGCTGACGATCTCCGACAACCCACCGGTGCGGGCCACCACGGTGGGGGCGGCGGAGGCCATGGCTTCGAGGGCGACGATGCCGAAGGGCTCGTACAGCGACGGGATGACCACGCAGGACGCCCGGTCGAGCAGCCCACGCAGTTCGGCGTCGCTGACGAAGCCGGCCAGGGTGACCAGGTCACCGACGCCGTCGACGTCGATCCGGGCCTGCAACTCGGGCAGGTAGCTGCCCCGGCCGGCGATCACGCAGCGGATGCCGGAGATCCGCTGGCGCAGCGCCCCGATCGCCTCGGCCAGGACTTGGAAGCCCTTCTCGTACTGGATCCGGCCCCACGACACCACCAGCGGCGCCCCGGCGTCGGGGGAGCGGGCACCCGCCGAACGCCACTGATCGATGTCCACGCCGTTGGGGATCAGGTGCACCTTGTCGGGCGGCAGCTCGAAGCCGCTCACCACCTCACGAACCATGAACTGCGAGCAGGCGATCACCGCCCGGGCCTCGTAGGTCAGCCACCACTCGGTGGCGTTGATCGCCGCCGGCATGCCCGCCGGAACGTGCCCGCCGTGGCGGCCGCGTTCGGTGGCGTGGATGGTGGCGACCAGCGGCGCGCCGAACAGGGCCTGCAGGGTGTCGCCGGCCCAGGCCACCAGCCAGTCGTGGGCGTGCACCACCTCCGGACGCCACGAGCCGAGCTGCGCCGCCAGCTGCACCAGATGGTGGTTCGCCGACGCCATCGAGGCGACGATGTTGTCCTCCGGCAACCACGGCAGGTCGACCCGGGCGCGCAGGACGCGCACGCCGTCGGCCATGGCGTCGTCGCCGCTGTCGTGATGTTGCAGGCTGAACACGGTGACGTCATGGCCGGCGCCGGCCAGCGAGCGGGCCAGCCCCTCGACATGGGCGGCGATCCCTCCCACCACCAGCGGTGGATACTCCCAGGAGAGCATCAGGATGCGCACACCGGCGACGGTAGCCGGGCTGCCTGGCGCGTCACGTACGCTCGGCGGCGATGGCCTTGCTCGACAACGACTTCGGTTCCTTCAACGCCGGCCGGCATCTGCGGCTGTGGGAACTCCTCGGGGCGCGGGTGGTGGAGGTCGGCTGCGTGTTTCGCGTGTGGGCCCCCAACGCTCGCAACGTCGCGGTGCGGGGTGACTGGTCGCGGTGGTCGGGCCGCTGGCAGATGCACCGGGTGGGCGACACGGGGGTGTGGGAGGCCTGGGTGGAGCAGGCGCTGCCCGGCCAGCGATACAAGTACGAGATCGAGGACTGCAACGGCTGGGTGACCCTGCGGGCCGACCCGATGGCCAGGGCCACGGAGATCCCGCCCGACAACGCCAGCGTCATTTGCGGCGCCAGCGAGTACCAGTGGGGCGACGAGGCGTGGACCGCTCGGCGCCGGGAGCGCAACGACCGCCGGCTGCGGATCTACGAGGTGCACCTCGGCTCGTGGCGCTTCGACCTGCACAACTACCGCGAGGTGGCCCACGCCCTGGCCGGGCACGTCAAGCATCTCGGGTTCACCCACGTGGAGTTGTTGCCCGTCAGCGAGTTCCCGTACGGCCCGTCGTGGGGGTACCAGGTCACTGGCTACTTCGCCCCGACGGCCCGCTACGGCGCCACCGACGACTTCCGGGCGTTCGTCGACATCCTCCACCAGCACGACATCGGCGTGATCGTCGACTGGGTGCCGGCGCACTTCCCGCGGGACAGCTGGGCGCTGGCCCGCTTCGACGGCACGGCGCTGTACGAGCACTTCGATCCGCGCCGCGGCGAGCAGCCCGACTGGGGGACGCTGGTGTTCGACTTCGGCCGGCCCGAGGTCCGCAACTTCCTGGTGGCCAGCGCCATGCACTGGTTGGACGAGTACCACGTCGACGGGCTGCGCGTCGACGCCGTGGCCAGCATGCTGTACCTCGACTACTCGCGCGGGCCAGGGGGGTGGGCCCCGAACATCTTCGGCGGGCGGGAGAACCTCGAGGCCATCGACTTCTTCCGCCACCTCAACGGCACGATCGCCTGGCAGTATCCCGGCACGATGGTGATCGCCGAGGAGAGCACGGCGTTCCCGGGTGTCACCCACGCACCGGCCGACGGGGGCCTCGGGTTCACCCACAAGTGGAACATGGGCTGGATGAACGACACGCTGTCGTATCTGGCCAAGGCCCCGGTGCACCGCCAGTGGCACCATCACCAGCTCACCTTCGGGCTGATGTACGCCTTCTCCGAGCGGTTCGTCCTGCCGCTCAGCCATGACGAGGTGGTCCACGGAAAGGGCAGCTTGTACGGCAAGATCCCCGGCGACCACTGGCAGAAGATGGCGACGCTGCGCACGTTGTACGCCTGGATGTGGGCCCTGCCGGGCAGCCCCCTGCTGTTCATGGGCGCCGAACTGGGGATGTCGGCGGAGTGGAACGAGAACGACGGGCTGCCCTGGCACCTGCTGCAGTTCCCGCTGCACGATGGCATCAACCAACTCATCGGCCGGCTCAGCGCCGTCTCCGACACCTGGCCGGCGATGTGGGAGCGTGACGACGATCCCGGCGGGTTCACCTGGCTGGACGCCGACGACGAGAAGCACTCGACGTACGCCTTCATCCGCTGGGCCACCGCCCGGCTGCACGCCGTGGTCTGCGTGGCCAACTTCACCCCCTCGCCGCGTGACGGGTATCGGGTGGGTGTGCCATGGGGTGGCGTGTGGGACGTGGTGGTCGACACCGACGCCGCCGCCTGGGCGGGCAGCAACTACCGCGACCAGGACCAGGTCTACCTGGCGGGCGACGCCCCGGCCCAGGGCCAGGCGCACTCGATCATCATCGACATCCCCCCGCTGGCGATGGTGTGGCTGGCCGCCCACCTGCCCGCCGAGACCGCCGACGAGGGCGCCGCGTCAGGCGGGTCGGCGCTCGATCAGCCGGCGAAGGCGGCTCAGGTTGCGCCGCCAGATCAGCGGAAAAAGCGTGCGCGCCGCAAGCCCGGCACCAAGCCGGCCGGCTAGCCACGCCGGGAACCGCAGCTCCTCGGTCCACTCGAACCGCGTCCGCCGGCCGAGATCGATCGGTGTCAACGAGAACCGGCCGCTGCCGGTGACCACGCCGACGTGGCGCACGCCCATTGCCTGCCCCGGTAGCCACTCGGTGATCTCCATCTCGTCGGCCAGGCGGACCGGCCCGAACCTGGTGACGCACCGGAACGTGGTGCCCACACCGCGGGTCTGGTGGGTGTGGAACTCGATCGACTCGGCGTCGCTCATCCACTCCACGTGGCGCTCGACCGGTTCGATCGCGGCCCACACCTGGTCGGGGGTGGCGTCGATCTCGACCGCCACCGTGGTGGTGGGCATCTCAGTGGCTGACGAGCGCCTGGCGGAGCTCCGCCGCCGCCGTCTCCGGGGCGACGATGTTGATCAGCACGCCCGTGCCGCGCTCGAACCCGGCCGTGGTGATCAGCTTGGGGAACAGGTGCAGGTGCCAGTGGTAGGCGCCCACGTAGGCGTGCGGGGCAGTGTGCAGCACGGCGTTGAAGGCAACATCGCCATGGTGGTGGCGCAGCAGGGAGATGGCATCGCGCAGGGCCACCCCCACGGCGTGTAGCCCGCCGGTGTCGGAATCGGGGAAGTGCTGGGCGTGGGTCCGCGGGATGATCAGCATCTCATAGGGCACGCCGCTCCAGTACGGGCACACCACCGCGACCTCGTCGTTGCTGAACACGACGCGGGTGCCGGCGGCGACTTCCGCCTCGACCGTGGCGCACAGCACGCACCCGCCCTCGAACCGGGTGAACGCCCGCTGCTCGTCGAGGATCTCGCCGGGCACGAACGGCAGCCCGAGCAGTTGGCCGTGTGGGTGGGACATCGACGCCCCGGCCTCGCGGCCGTAGTTGATGATCGCCTGGGTGTAGCGCACGTTGGGGGTGTCGGCATGCTGCAGTAGTCGCTCGCGCAGCAGATCCATCGCGTCGGCGGCGTCCTCGGCGGTGTCGCCCTCCGGGCGGCCGTGGTGGTCACGCGACAGGATGAACACCTCGTGGATGCCGCTGGCGTCGGCTTCGATGTGCACCGGTCCGTGATGATGCACGGCGAAGGGTTCGTCACCGTCGAAGGCCGGGTACAGGTTGGCGACGATTCGCTGCGTCCAGCGGCCGTCGGCGTCGCGGTGCTCCAGCACGGCGGGCACGTGCGCCTGCTGGTCGGGGCAGAAGGGGCACGGGCGGTCACCGTTGGTCTCCACGGTGGCCGAACGCGGGGCGAAGTCCGTGGGGCGTTCTGCTCGATGGGCGACCATCGTGACCCATCGCCCGTTGAGAAGATTCAGACGAAGATGACTCACAGTGCGTTCAGCCTAGGACCGATTGGGCCGCCGAAGGGCGTACCGGCGGGTAATCAGTTGGTTGCCGGTAGACGGACACGTGGTGACCGTCACCAGCGGACAGTGGTGACCTGGCGTAGTCGGCGTACCGGCCGACGAGGGCCAGCCCGGCGATGGCGGCCATCTCGTCCAGTTGGGCGGGGGTGCACCAGCGGATCGACCACGGCCGCAGGCGGATCCCGCCGGCCTCGGTGATCGAGATGTACTGGCCCTCGGCCAGTTGGGCGTCGGGGTCGTGGCGGCTGACGCTGAGGACGACTTCGGTGGCGGTCATCGAGCGGACCCGGACGTCATCACCGGCGTCGCCGGCGCTGGGGATCGCGGCCTCGACGATGAAGGCCGCGCCGGGGGCCAGGCGCCTGGCGACCGCGGTGAGGCAGGCCTGCTGGCGGGCCTCGGTGAGCAGGTTGAAGAAGGTGTTGAAGCCGCAGAACGCCAGGCCGAACGGCCCGTCGGGCAGGTCGTCGACCATGTCCCCGTGCACGGTCCGCAACCGCCCGCCGGTGACGGTGGGGATCCGGGCGAGCATCGCCGCGCTGGCGTCGATCCCGACCACGTCGAGGCCGGCCTGGGCGATCGGCGCCGCCAGACGTCCGGTGCCGATGCCCAGCTCGAGCACCGGGAGGTCGGCAAGCGCCAAGCCGTACACCATCGCCGTGAACGCCTGGCGGTCGGTGAGGTCGCCGTACCAGCGGTCGTACACGTCGGCGAAGGCGGCCCCATAGGAGCCGATCGTGTATCCCTCCATGCCGTCATCATGGTCCACGGACCCGGGCCGAGCCGTGGCGGCCTAGCCTTTTCCCGATGGAGCGGCTGATCTACCTCGACCACGCGGCGACCACGCCGATGCTGCCGGCGGCGATCGAGGCGATGCTGCCGTTCCTCGACGTCGAGTTCGCCAACCCGTCCGGCTCGCACCGCTTCGCCCGGCGCGCTCGCCAGCGGGTGGACGAGGCACGCGAGCGCATCGCCGAACTGGCGGGGTGGGCGCCGGGCGGGGTGGTCTTCACCTCCGGCGGGACCGAGGCCGACAACGCGCTGATCCAGGGCGTGGTACGCCGCGCCGGTGGGCAGGCGGTGTGCCCCGCTGCCGAACACCATGCCGTGCTGGCCAGCGTGGAGGCCGGCGCCCACCGCATCGTGGGCGTGCTCGACGACGGTTCCGTCGATCTCGACCAACTTGCCGCGGCCGTCGGGCCGCAGACCGCTGTCGTCAGCGTGATGGCGGTGAACAACGAGGTGGGCACGGTCACCGATCTGGCCGAGGTGGCAGCGGTGGTGCGGGCCCGCGCCCCGCACGCCGTGGTGCACACCGACGCGGTCCAGGCGGCGTGCTGGCTGGATCTCGCCGGCCTGGCCCGTCACGTGGACGCGCTGTCCCTGTCGGCGCACAAGTTCGGTGGGCCCAAGGGGGTTGGTGTGCTGATGGTGCGCCAGCACGTGGAATGGGCGCCGCTGCTGGTGGGCGGGGGCCAGGAGCGCGAGCGGCGCAGCGGTACGCACAACGTCGCCGGGATCGTCGCCATGGAGGTTGCCCTGGCCGAGAGCCAGCGGTCGCTGGTGGCCGAGTCGGCGCGCCTCGCCGCGCTGCGCGACCGGCTGGTCGACGGGCTCGCCGCCGAGGCGCCGTCCATGGTGGAGACCGTGGCGCGGTCGCGCAAGGTGGCCGGCTCGGCGCACGTGATGTTCCCCGGGATCGAGAACGAGGCGATCCTGTTCCTGCTCGACGAGGCCGGGCTGTGCGCCAGCGCGGCGTCGGCCTGCGCCAGCGGGGCGATGGCGCCCTCGCACGTGCTGGCGGCGATGGGCGTCCCGCGCCGCCTGGCCGGGGGGTCGTTGCGCCTGACACTTGGCCGCACCACCACCGAGGACGACATCGCCAGGGCTGTCCCCACCATCGCCGGCGCGGTCCACCGGCTGCGTCCCGGTTCGTGACGGTGATCCGGTGAAGGTGCTGGTGGCGATGAGCGGCGGGGTCGACTCCTCGGTGGCTGCGGCCGAACTGCTGGCCGCCGGGCATCAGGTGACCGGCGTGACGATGCGCCTATGGGGTGGGCAGAGCGACACCGGGTGCTGCTCGGTGGCCGACGTGGACGATGCCAGGCGTGTCGCCCAGCAACTCGGCATCGACCACGTGGTCTTCAACTTCACCGACGACTTCACCCATCACGTCGTGGACCCCTACGTCGAGGCTCACCGCCACGGCCTGACGCCCAATCCGTGCATCGAGTGCAACCGCCACCTGAAGTTCGACCGCTTGGTGGCGCGTGCCCACGCACTCGGCTTCGAAGCCGTGGCCACTGGCCACCACGCCCGGATCGCCACGATCGGCGGGACGCTCCTCGTGCAGCGCGGCGCAGACGCCGCCAAGGACCAGAGCTACGTCGTGCACATGCTGGCCCAGCACGAGCTGCGCCGGACACTGTTCCCGGTGGGCCACCTCACCAAGGTCGAGGTCCGGGCGATCGCCGCCCGGCTGGGCCTGCGCACGGCCGACAAGCCGGACAGCCAGGACGTGTGCTTCATCACCGATCGCGGCGGGCGGGAGGCGTTCCTCGGGTCACGGATCCCGTTCACCCCGGCGCGCATCGTCGATCGCGGCGGCGCCCACCTCGGCGGCACCGATGCGGTCCAACTGGTCACCATCGGCCAGCGCCGCGGGCTGGGCCTGGCGGGCGGGGGACCGAAGCGCTACGTGGTGGACGTCGATCGGTCCGCGGCCACGGTGGTGGTGGGTGACGAGGCCGACCTGCTCGTCGAGGCGACGCGGGTGCACGCCCCCGTCTGGGCCGATCGGGCCGTCTCCGGCACCGTCCTGGCGCAGTGCAGCGCCCACGGCACGTCCCGCCCGGCGGTGGTCGGCGCCGACGGGGACGGTGTGGTCGTGCGCTGGCAGGACCCGCAGCGCCGGGTGGCGCCCGGCCAGAGCGTGGTGTTCTACGACCCGACGGACCGCTACGTGTACGGCGGCGGCGCCGCGGCCTGATCAGTGGCGGGTGATCGCGCTCAACGCGGCGCCCGGCCTGCTGGGGGCGACGAGGAAGGACTGGACGTGCACCGCAGACGCCGGGGCCGAGCCACGGCGGACGAGCATCGTCACCATCTCCCCGACACGCACCTCGACCAGGTGGCCGGAGGCCGGGCCGGACAGATCCAACGCCTCGGTCCCCTCCCGGGCCAGCGCCGCGGCGCGGACGTTGCCCGTGGGGATCATCGCCGTCTCTCCCAGCATCACCGGGTCGTGGACGACCAGCCCGGCGGGAACACGCACCAGCCAGCGCTGGGCGAAGCGATGCCACCGCGGCCACAGGAACCAGCTCAACCCGGCCCACCCGGCAACCAGGATGCCGCCGGCAAGGCCCCGGCCACCGCCCAGAACCAGCACCGCCGACACCCCCAGTGCGGCCCACGCCAGCCAGGCCAGCCCCAGCGGGGCGAGGTACGGCGCCGGCGCACGCAGCGGGAAGCGCTGCTCGTGACCGTAGGCCGAGGCCTGGACGAACGCCTGGCCGGTGTCGGCGCTGAACACCGCCGCCAGGGAGACCAGGGCGATGAGCACGGCGGGCACGGCGCGCGAGACCTCGCTCCCTGCCACCCACATGACGCCCACACCGGCCAGGTGCAGGGGGATCAGCAGGCGCAGCGCCGTCAGCGAGGCCACCGCCGGGGTCAGGACAGCGACCAGCAGCACCGCCCAGCACGCCCAGCAGGCTGCCAGCCCGGTGGACCGGGCCATGGCGGAACGCCCCGCCACGGCGCTGGCCAGGGTCAACGCACCCGAGGTGATCGCCGCGCCGACCGCCAATCGGGCGGTCCACAGCTGCCGGCGGGACGTGACCATCGCCAGCCAACGTACCGGCACGGAACCAGGCCAACGGGTTCGTCGTACCACCATGTCAAGTGTCACGATGTCTCGGTGCGTCGTGGGCAGACGAACGAAGGAAGGTGAGACATGGCCACGCAGTGGCGCCCCCAGGGGATGGTGACCGGCATCGGCAGTCTCCCGCATCGTGACGCCTCGGCTGCGGCCGCCTTCAGCCTGGCCAGCGCTGATCTCCCGGCCATCCCCACCCTGCCGCGACGCTCCCCGGCCGAGGGCATGATCAGCCAGGCGGTCGCCGGGATGCGCGGCTTCACGATCGGCCAGTACGGAAGCATCGCGGTCGATGTCGATGCCGTCGACCCCGACGATCCGGCCTCTTCCCAGCTGCACGACGACGCCTATGCCGGGTTGTTCGCCTTCCTCGACGAGGCTGCCGAGCGGCGGTATCAGGGTCCGGTCAAATGGCAGTTCGTCGGTCCGGTCACGCTCGGGATGGCGCTGCTGCGCGCCGGGTTGCCGTCGCCGTTGGCCTTCGACGTCGCCGTTCGTTCGGTGCGCGCCCACCTGGCCAAGTTGCTCGACGTGGTGCACACGGCGCTCCCGTCCAGCGAGCAGGTCGTGTTCATCGACGAGCCGAGCTTCGGTGACATCTCCGACGAGGACTTCCATCTCGCACCGGACACCGCCATCGACCTGGTGTCGGCGGCGCTGGCGATGGTGGAGCCGCGCGCCGCGGTCGGCCTGCACTGTTGCGCCTCCGCCGACGTCGGCGCGCTGCTGGCCACCGGCCCGCATGTGCTCAGCATCCCCGTGTCCGCGTGCCTCGACGGCGAGGTCTCGCGGCTGATCCGCTTCATCGAGGACGGCGGCATCGTCTGCTGGGGGGCGGTGCCCACGTCCGGTCCGCTGTCGTCGTCGTCGGATCGGTCATGGCGGGCGCTGGCTGACCTGTGGTGTGACCTGGTGCGGCGCGGCGCCGATCCGGTGCAACTCCGCCAGCAGTCGCTGATCTCGCCAGAGTGCGGGCTGGGGACCCACAGCACCGAGGTGGCCGAGCAGGTCGCGGCGATGACCCGCCAGATCGGTGACCGGGTGCGCGATCAGGCCCTGGCCACCCAGTTCGCCTTCGGTGCGTGACAGGTGAGCGAGGCCTAGTCTCGGCCCGATGCGCTCCGAGCCGACCGACTTCCCCACCCCGGCCGCCGAGGCCGAGTCGTTGCGCCGCCAGATCGCCTACCACAACGAGCGGTACTACGCCGACGACTCGCCCGAGATCAGCGACGCCGACTACGACGCGCTGGTCCGCAGGCTGCGCGCCGTGGAGGACGCGTTCCCCGAGGTGATGACGCCCGAGTCGCCCACGCAGCTGGTGGGCGCCGGCGCCCTGTCGGCGACGTTCGCCCCCGTGGTGCACCGCCGTCCGATGACCAGCCTGGACAACGCCATGGACGAGACCGAACTCGCCGCCTGGGGCCAGCGGGTGCTGCGCGGCCTCGGTGACGAGCCGGTGGCGTATGTCTGCGAGCTGAAGATCGACGGGTTGGCGATGAGTCTGCGCTACGAGCACGGCCAGTTCGTCCAGGCGGCGACGCGCGGTGACGGGCGGGTCGGCGAGGACGTCACCGCCAACGTGGCCACCATCGCCGCCCTGCCCGCACGGCTGCCCGCTGGCGGGCCTCCGGTGCTGGAGGTCCGCGGCGAGGTCTTCATGCCGCGGGCCAGCTTCGACGCGCTGAACGAGCGGATGGCCGCGGCCGGCAAGGCCCGCTTTGCCAACCCGCGCAACGCCGGGGCCGGCAGCCTGCGGCAGAAGGACCCGGCCGTCACCGCCCAGCGCGAGCTGTCACTGTGGTGCTACCAGCTGGGTGAGACCGAGGGCGGCCCGACGTTCGTCAGCCACCAGCAGACGATCGACTTCCTCGGCGGGTTGGGGTTCCCGGTGAATCCGGAGATCCGCGTGGTGCACGACCTCGCCGCGGTGACGCAGTTCTGCCGCCACTGGCAGGAGCACCGCCACGATCTGCCCTACGAGATCGACGGCGTCGTGGTCAAGGTGGACGACCTGGCCCAGCGCGAGCGCCTCGGGTACACGTCACGCGCCCCGCGGTGGGCCATCGCCTTCAAGTTCCCTCCGGAGGAGCGCACCACGGTGCTGCGAGACATCCAGGTGTCCGTCGGGCGGACCGGACGGACCACCCCGTTCGCCGTGCTGGCGCCGGTGTTCGTCGGCGGGTCCACCGTGGCCATGGCCACCCTGCACAACGAGGACCAGGTGCGCGCCAAGGACGTCAGGCCCGGCGACACCGTGGTGGTCCGCAAGGCCGGTGACGTGATCCCCGAGGTGGTGGCGCCGGTGCTCTCGCTTCGCCCGGCGGACAGCCAGCCGTGGGTGTTCCCCAGGCGCTGCCCGTGCCCGGTGGGCTCGGAGCTGGTGCGCGCCGAGGGCGAGGCCGACACCCGCTGCGTGGAGGTGGCCTGCCCGTTCCAGCTGGAGCAGCGGATCATCTACTTCGCCTCACGCCAGGCCATGGACATCGAGGGCCTTGGCGACCGCACCGTGACCGCCCTGTGCGAGCGTGGGCTGCTGGCCGATCCCGCCGATCTCTATGCCCTCACCGAAGAGCAGGTGCTGACCCTGCCGAAGTTCGCCACGACCAGCGCGGCGAACCTCCTTGCTGCCATCCGTGGGTCCACGTCCCGGCCACTTCCCAAGCTGTTGACGGCGCTGGGCATCAAGGGCCTCGGGCCGTCGGCCAGCGAAGCGCTCAGCCGGGCCTTCGGCACCCTCGACGCGATCATGGCGGCGCCGGGCGCCGACTTGGCGACCACCGACGGGGTGGGCCAGGTCATCGCCGCGTCGATCGAGCGCTGGTTCCAGGTGGAGGCCAACCGCCGCTTCGTCGACAAGCTGCGCGCCGCCGGCGTCGACTTCGGACGCGTCGAGGTCATCCGGGTTCCCCAGAACCTGACGGGGATGAGCATCGTCGTCACCGGGACGCTGGACGGGTTCTCCCGCGAGGAGGCCGAGGCGGCGATCAAGGACCGTGGCGCCAAGAGCCCCGGCAGCGTGAGCGCCAAGACCACGGCCGTCGTGGTGGGCGCAGAGCCCGGGGCCAGCAAGCTCACTAAGGCCACCGACCTCGGGGTGCCGATCCTCGACGAAGCCGGGTTCCGCCACCTGCTGGAGACCGGCGAGCTCCCGCCGGCCTAGAACACGTTGAACTGCCAGGCGAACGTGCGCGCCGCGGCGGGGCCGTCGACCAGCTTCCAGTAGCGCAGCGTGACCACGTGCAGGCGGGCGTCGAGCTTCTCCACCGGAGCGCCGTCGGTGGGGGTGTAGGTCAGCGTGGCGTTGCCCGGCTCGAACAGCGTGACGCCGTCGGGGACCTCCGCCTGGGCGCCCGGCAGGCTGCCGGCGTCGGACCCGTCGCTCATGTTGTAGGTGCGCAGCTCGACCCCGTCGATCGTCAGGATGCCGGTGTAGCCCTCGCCGAGGTCGACACGGATGGAGGTCTGGGCGGGCACCGCCTGGGCGCCACGCACCGGCGACACGCTCTCGATGCCGGTCGGCAGGCCGGAGGTGCCGTCACGGGTGGTCGACGACAGCACACCGACGACGATGCCCACCAGGCCACCGGCGATGACCAGGCTGACCAGCACCCGCTGCCACCAGGTGAGGTTCAACGGCACGGCGCCCTTCTGCATGTCCGCCAGTGTCCCAAATCGCTCGCCGATTTCCTACCCGGCGGCCTCGCGTGTACGGGGTCGGCGGCGGCGGGTAGGTTCTACAGGGCCATGTCATCCACTGACTCACACCCTGCGACCCGAACCCTGGCCGGGCGATTCCTGGTTGGGGCCCGCCGTGGATCCGGGCTGGAGGTCGCCACCTTCGACGGCGTCGATCAGGAGACCGACGAGCCGGTGGTGCTCAAGCTGGTCCATCCCACCATCTGTGAGGACAAGCCGTTCCGCTTGCGGTTCAGCGAGATCATGGCCCAGGTCTCCGACCTCCATCATCCGAACCTGGCCCGCGTCCTGCACTACGGGGCCGACATCTGGAACGGCCGCCCGATGCTGTTCGTGGCCAGTGAGCACCTTGGCGGTGGCAGCCTGCGTGACCTGCTCGACCGTGGCCGGGTGCTCAGCGCCTCGCAGGCGTTGATGGTGGGGTTGGAGGCCTGCAAGGGCCTCGACGCGTTGCACCGCGCCGGGCAGCTGCACGGCGACATCCGCCCGGCGCACTTGATCTTCGGTGACGACAGCCGGCTGCGGATCAGTGACTCCGGCTTGTCCCGGGTCATCTCCGAGCTGGTGTGGTCCGACGGCTCCCAGCCCACCATGGAACGGGCGACCTACGCCTCACCGGAGCGAGCCCTCGGCGAGGAGATCGGCCCGGAGAGCGACGTGTACTCCTTGGCCCTCACCGTGGTCGAAGCGGCGACGGGCAAGGCGCCCTTCGCCGGCGACTCGGCGGTGTCGACCCTGGCGAACCGGGTCGACCGGCTGCTTCCGGTCAACGCCGATCTCGGCGCCCTGGCGGCCGTGCTGGAGCGTGCCGCCCGGCCGCATGCCGACGACCGCTACTCGGCGGCCGGGTTCGGCGCGGCGTTGCTGCAGGCAGCGCAGAAGCTGCCGCGGCCGGCGCCCATTCCCACGCTGTCGGGTGGTCTGTTCGCCGAGCGCACCACGGCCGGCGACCCCACCGGGCCGCTGTCGCGTGCCGGGGAACCCACGCCGGCGCGTGGCCTGCCCCGAGAGCCACAGGCGATCCCGCGTCCCGCCCAGACGGACCTACCCGCCGAGCCAGTTCCCGCCAAGCCAGTTCCCGGAGAACCGCCACCCGCGGCCGAGGAGAGGCCCGAGCGCCAGCCGCCGTCCGCCGAGCCACCCGCCACCGCGGACACGGTGGGCGCGGACACCGGCAGCGCGGACACGGAACGGCCCGCCGCCCCGGTC
>WBZU01002249.1_pt1 | contig 13521 bp, 10 predicted proteins | sample 5204311 | NCBI WGS metagenome assembly WBZU01 (sample SAMN12344359, study PRJNA552823) | activated sludge metagenome | biome: Activated sludge suspended growth; feature: Nitrification reactor; material: Wastewater; isolation source: activated sludge from nitrification reactor of wastewater...
TAAATGGAGAGGAATTTCATGAAGAACAGTTTGAGATTCAGAATTTATATCTTAAGCATGTAATTAAAGTGAAAAATGATTTTATTCCGGTAGATGTTTTCTTTCAGATATTCGCACATTCCGTATATCTCGGTAAAATTGAGTGGTCTCTGGATTTTGTCAATAAATTCGGGAAAAGACTTGAACCGAAATTTCAGAATAATGCTTTAAATTATTCGCTTGCCTTCATTCATTACATTAACAAGGAATATGATAAAGCTCTGAAGCAATTGTCATCTATTAAAAATTTCAGTTATATCCATTATAAACCATCCGTTAAAATGCTTCAGATGAAAGTTTTCTACGATCTTAATCTCATTTCTGAAGCAGAAGATACCGCAAAAGCTTTTTTACAGTTTCTCAGGAATGATAAATTATTAAATAATGAAGTGCGTAAAACTTACAGTAATTTTGCAGGTTACTTTCTGAAACTGCTGAATGCAGGATCCGGGAAAAGTTCTTCAAATGTGAGCAGTTTAAAGCACTCTCTTTTAAAAGATAAGAACTTTATATCGGGTAAATTATGGCTTATGAGTAAACTGAATGACTTAGAATCTTTATCGGTACGAAGAAAAAGAAATACCGCAATCTGATTTCATATAAATTTGGTTTATAAATTGTCTTTTAAATAAGGAAGGCATGATAATTATCATGCCTTCCTGTTTAAATTTTATGAATCGCTGATATTATGGTCTGATCAGACTAATTGCATTAAATGCATTGTTATCAATTATAGCCACATCGGATGCATCTACAAAATCATCTCCGTTTACATCTGACTGCACGTATCCTGAAAGCGAACTGAATGAATCATTATCTACCGTGCTGATGTCGGAAGCGTCTATCGCGCCGTCATTATTCAGATCACCGCTGTAAATTGCGTATTCCGTAGGCGAAGTGTCCACTCTGATCATATTACTTCCGTAAGCTTTTGAAGCTGCCGTAGTAAAATCGTATGTTAGATAAAGATTGGCAAAAGTGTTGGTTGTATTTCCCCAGGTCTCTAAGCAGTTTCGGTGTTTTACAACTATCCTGTATGCCGTGCTGTTCAGCGCTGTCTTGAAATAAAGTCTTGCTTTTCCGAGTGAATCAAGTTTTGCTTTTGATGAATCTATTATTACAGTTGCTGCTGAATTATACATATAAACCCGGACAGTATCCTTAACTGAACTGTTCGTCGCCGCATTGTAAAATCCCTGTACAAATACATTCAGATCAAGAACTTTATACTGTTTGTATTTAACTGTAGCATAATTTGTACCGGTTGTTCCGCTGAAACTTGCTCCGGTAATATAAACATTCCTGTCTGTAGTCGCATCAACTGTTACCTTGCTGCCTGCATCAAATCCTGAACCGGAATTATTGTAATTTATAACCCATTCAATCAAACCTCCGGTCGTATATTTGATAAGTCCGTAATCGTCGCCTGTTCCAGTCTGATTCAGCTTTCCCGCAACATAAATGTATCCGCTAGCGTCAATTGTCATTCCGGTCGCTTCATCATTCCCGTTTGCAGTTCCGTTGTATGTTCTTACAAATGTAGTATCACCTGTGCTTGTATATTTCAGAAGTGCCATATTTGTACCTGCTCCTGCAATACTGCTTTTTCCGATAATGTAAATATTGTTATCATCTACATATCTTACATCAGATGGAGAGTCGTTTCCGTTTCCGTTTCCGTTATAAGTCTTTTTCCAGCTTTCCACGCTTGTGAAAGTGTACCTTATGGTTACAATGTTTGTTCCCGTGCCGGTACTGTCACTTACTCCGGATACATAGATTTCAGGAGATGTTCCCGTCGAATTAAGTGTCAGTAATAATCCGATGTCATTTCCGTTCGAAGATCCGTTGTATCTCTTTGCCCAGTTCTGGACGCCGGTGGAATTATATCTCAGCGTTGCATAGTCATAAGAAGAAGTTCCGAAACTTTTTCCTGTTACAAATACACTTGTATCCACGCTTATCCTGATATAAGTTGCAGAGTCATTTCCATTTCCCGTACCGTTGTAATTTTTTACCCAGATGGAATCGCCTGTTGTGCCGTTGTATTTTATTGTTACATAATCGGCATTAGTGGAACTTGTATAAAATCCTTTTCCTGTTACATAAGCGCTTCCGTTTTTATATGCAATTTTTGTTGCAATGTCATCCGATACGCCTAATCCTGTGTAAAATGAATTCCACAGAATAGCTCCTGTAGATGCATTGTATTTTATTGTTACATAATCAAGTCCGGTACCATTTGATCTTGTGGTAGTTCCGACAATATAAACATTTGTACCGTCATGCAGAATGTCTGTCGCCTCGTCATATGAATTTGCCGTTCCGTTATAAACAGCAGTCCACAGAACCGCGCCTGCTGAACTGTATTTGATGGTTACTATGTCGTAACCGTTTGAAGCGCTCAGGCTTTTTCCGGTTACATAAACGTTATTTGAAGCATCTATAGTGATGGCTTTTGCTTCATCCATATTTTGAGCTCCTGAATATCTCAATGCCAGATTTTGTTCTACCTGAGAGTTCGCACTTTTTGTAAAAAGCAAAATACTTAAAAGCAAAGCTGTAAATAGTGTTTTTTTCATGATTTTGTTGGTTTTAGTTTATAAAATTATTTTAAATTTATTTTCCCGAATCAAACTAAGCAAAACTATGCATTCTGATCAGATGAAATGTATTAAACTTTTTTTCAATTCTTGGACTTAATTTTTAATACGGAAAAATATTGTTTTCAATTATTTATTAAGATTTTTTTAACAGAGATATATTTTTTATTTACTGTTCAGGATTTTCAATATTTTATTCTTGAATTAATCTGAGTGAAGTGTTGAAAATGAAGTTTCCAGATCCCGGAGTTTTGACATCCACTCAGAGCTGTCTGAATAAGAATGATAAAATATTTTGAATTGAACAGCTAAATCTATCTTTAAATAATAACAGACAAATACGGTTTGAAAATTCCTGATTTGTGCATTAAATGTTTAAAATATTTTACATATTTATAAGTAATAATACTTTTCTTTTTATGTATTAAAGAATTGCATCAGATGTTAAACGGAAACCTTTTAAAATTATTATCAACGTTAAGCGAATCTGAATACCGTAAATTCGGCAAATTTGTAAATTCTCCTTATTTTAATACAAATGCCAAACTAATACTTCTGTATGATCACCTTTCTGATTTTCATCCTGATTTTGATTCTCTTGAGTTAAGCAAACAGAATATTTTCAGAAAGATTTATAAAGATGATAAGTATGTCGAAGGAACGATGTTTTATCTAATATCTGAAATGGAGAAATTAGTTTGCAGTTTTATAAGTCAGGAAAAAATTAATACGCTTTCATTCGATCTTGTTCTTCTTGAAGACCTTAGCAAAAACAGGAACGACAGTCTGTTTGAAAAAAAATACAAGGCATTCCTTAAAAAGCTAGACAACTATAATGACTCCGATAATTTTTTTAAATACTGTTCATCGGCTATTTATTCTTCACATCTTGATATTCAGAAAAATCAGCTTACAAAGAAAGATGTTTTCAGGGAAGAATGGCTCAATCCTCTGAGTGAACTTATAAAATATTTTCTTAAAAGAATCCTTGTTCAGATACTGTTATTAACAAATTACAACAGGACGCTCAATGAAAAACTTGAAATTCCATTTGTCAAAAAAATAATGGATCTGATTGAAAGCGAGAGCAAATATCTTGAGCAGCCGGATATTAAAATAATTTATCATCTGATAAGGATTCATATTTATAATGATGAAAAAAGTTATTTCACTGTAAAAGATTTTCTTGTTAAGAACGGTAAAAAGCTCAGACGAACTCAGATAAATGAAATAATTAACAGTCTGCTTATTTTTTGCTTTAATAACATGATGAAAGGTAAGAGCAATTACGAAGAGCAGTTTGAGATTGCAAAACTCAGAATAAAATTCAATCATCTAATTCAAAACAACGTTATACGTGTTGATGCTTTTTATAATTTATTTATGCTGGCTGTTTCTCTGGAAGAGTTTGACTGGGCGCAGGCTTTTCTTACGAAGTACACAGTAAATCTTGAAGAAAAGTTTCGTAATAATGCAGTTCACTATGGGAACGCCAGGATATTTTTTTACAAAAAGGAGTATGATGAAGCTTTGAAGGAATTATCAAAGATCAAAAATTTCTCTTTTATACATTACAAACCTGCTGTTAAGATTCTTCAGATGATGATATATTTAGAGTTAAAACTTCTTCCTGAATGCACAGATGCAGCTAATTCTTTTATTCAGTTTCTGAGAAATGATAAACTGGTTCACCCCGATTATAAAAAAGTTTATGACAGATTTATTAAAATATATCTTAAACTTGTAAATGTAGAATCTACAAAGAGAGTTTCAAAACTTGATGACCTTTCGCTGACTGTGAAGAATCTCAAAGAAATGCTTATCTCAAGAAAATGGATTACTTCTAAAATAAAAGAACTTGAGATCAGAATGAAAAACTCAAGACCTAAACAGGCGGTATAAAAATATAAAGATAATAATTTTTATTACTTCTACACTCTCCACAAACTCTATACACTCTATACACTACTCATTGAAATGAATAATTTAAAAAGAGTCTTTGAATCGCTGAGCAAATAAATTTTAAACAATAACGTGGAAAAATCAACTTTTAACTTTTAACTTTAAACACAATTTAAGTATTTTATGAAAACTTAATTTGTATGAAGTTGATGAAGCCAATTAATAAAACATCTGAAGAGAAAACTGTCCTGATAACCGGCTCTACAAGCGGAATAGGTCTGGAGTTTGTAAAATTATGTGCTGGTTTGAATTACAATATCATTGCAATAGGAAGGGATCCGGAAAAACTAAAGTTGATGAAATCTGATATAGAAATTAAATGCAAAGTAAAAATTGAAACAGTTATTGTTGACTTGTCAAATACAGAAGAAGTATTAAATCTCTTTCAGCAAATCGAATCAAAGAATACGTATATTGATATCTTGATAAATAATGCAGGTACAGGAGTTTTCGGAGAATTTAAAGATACTGATTTCACTAAAGAACTTTCGATGATAAATGTTAATATAGTAGCTTTGTCTTTTATTACAAAAATAGTTTTAAATAAAATGCTGATCAGAGGAAATGGGAAAATTTTGAACGTAGCATCAACTGCTGCATTCAAGCCAGGTCCTTTAATGGCGGTGTATTATGCAACTAAAGCTTACGTACTTTCATTTTCTCAAGCGGTTGCAACTGAGATTAAAGGAACTAACATCAGTCTCACTGTGCTTTGTCCCGGACCTGTCAATACAAAGTTTCTGAAAAAGTCTTCTGATAGAGAATTGCAGTATATAAATTACGGTAAAATGTCTGATCCGAAGAAAATTGCCGCCGCAGGAATGAAAGCTCTGGAGAAAAACAGATTAGTCGCCGTTCCGGGATTCAGAAATAAGTTAAACGTTTTTGCTGTAAAAATTATTCCGTCAAAAATATTAATGGAAATAATTTACAGATCAAGAAAAAATAATATAAATCTGTAATGGAAATAAAAAAGATACAGATAGGCGATCTGTATCTGCATTATGCGGATTTCGAGAATTTTGCAGTTTATATATCCGAATATTTAAAATCCGGAAATAAGCAGTTAATTATTGTTCATATAAATCTCAGGAATTATTATTTTATGAATAAAGATAGTACTTTATATGATGACATAAGAAATAATTCACTGGCAGTATTTGAAGGAATAGGATTGAAGATGTGCGCAGCTTTAAAAGGATTTGGATTTATCAGTGATCTGAACGGAACAGATCTCTTCCCTCTGTTTATGAAATTACTGGAAAGAACCGATCATAAAATATTTTTACTTGGAGGATCTGAAAAGTCATTAGCAGGTACTATAGAATATATTCATCAGAAATATCCTGAAGTTAAAGTTACAGGTTTTCATAACGGATATTTTGATGAAAAAGATGAAAAAGAAATTGTGAATTTTATAAATAGAAGCTGCGCTGATGTATTACTGATAAGTATGGGATTTCCTTTGCAGGAAAAATTCATTTTTAAGCACAGGAATAAACTGAATGTATCGCTGATCTGGAATCTAGGAGGACTGTTTGATTTCTTATCCGGTCTCAAACCAAGAGCTCCTGTTATTATTCGAAGAATGAGATTTGAATGGCTGTACAGATTCGTTAAAGAGCCGGTTAGAATGTTTCACAGAAATACAATAGCGGCTGTCTGGTCTATTGGTAATATTCTTTTCATAAAAAAACAATAGTGTTTATATGGTGCCTTTACTGATAACAATGGATCTTGAAATTGCTAAAGATCACAATATGGAAGAACAAAAGACAATCCTTGAAAAAATCAGTTCCGATTTAAACAAACTCAATCTTCCGCTTTCAGTATTTCTTACTTCGGATTCCCTCGATCTTTTTAAAAATTACATTCATAAATTAAATTCCCCGGTCAATGAATTCGGGATACACGGAATTGATCACGGCATTAATGAAAATTACAAAGAGCTTGATGAAGAGATAATAAAAACTAATATTGATTACGCTTTTAATAATATCTGCAATTGCCTTTGCAGAACTCCTGAATCATTCAGAGGACCGTTTATGTCTACTTCTTCTCGCACTCAAAAAGTTTTAACAAACAAAGGAATCAAATCTGATTTTTCAGTTTGCTCGCAGAGAATGGATTTTATGAATTCAAGAGGAGGTGATTTACGATGGCTTTTTTCTCCGAGACTGCCTTATCATCCGTCAGATAAATCTCCGTACAGAACAGGCGAATCGCCGTTATGGGTTGTGCCTCTCAGCTGTATCGGGTTTCCTTTCATATCATCATTGCTATATATATTTGGTCTTGGATTTATGAAATATTTTTTTAGAATTTTAATGAAGGAATCAATAATTACAAAAAAACCCATTGTATATTTGTTTCATTCATACGAATTTACCGGAGATGTTCATTTAAAAAAACCAGAATTGAATGATCCGGACAGTTCATTTCTTCATAAATTTTATATCTCTGATATAAAGAAAAGATATGAAATGAACTTCAGTTTGATTAAGTATATGCTGTCATTCAGTTCGGTACGCAGTATGAACAGTTCACACTACATAAAATATCTTGAAAGGAGTTCCAATTGAAAGATCTGTTTTATAAAGCATTAACTAATTCAATTTCAAAGTATTTTCAGACTCCTAAATATCTGATACTTTTTGTAAGCAATAAGTGCTGGATGAAATGCAGACACTGCTGGTTTAGTGAAGAATGGAAATGCGAATACTTAAAAGAAGATTCACTCTCCTTTGAAGAATTAAATAAATTATCCGGTTCAGTAAAAAAACTGCTTTTTCTTAGTATAACAGGAGGAGAAGCTTTTGGCAGGGATGATATAGAAGAAGTTGTAAAATTATTTACCCGTAAAGGTAAGACAGGAAGATATCAGATTCCTACCTCAGGATATTTAACATCACAAATTATTTCAAAGACTGAAAACATTCTCCTTCAAAATCCCGGAATTCCATTCAGAGTAGATGTATCGCTGGATGGAAATGAGACTGTACACGATAAAATCAGAAATCTGAAAGGCAGTTTTGCCGCAGCCGCAGATACAATTAGAGAACTTAATAAACTAAAGAAGAAATTTTCTTATTTCGATGTTGGAGTGATAACTACTATTTCAAGTTATAATCAGGAAATTGTTGACGAGATTTCTGAAATAATAAGTAATGTTCATACTGACGGAGAATGGATGGTGAACTTAGTCAGAGGAAAAACACGTAATGAAGAAGCAGGCGAAGTGGAACTTAAAAATTATAACAAAGCGCAAAACATTATTGATGACAGGATCAGAAACGGAAGTTACAAAGGACACAGCGGGCATCTCTCAGCAAAATGGCTGAGCGCTAAAAATTCTGTAAGAAGAAAAGTTATAAGTGATATTGTTCAGCTTAAAAAAGAAGGAGGCGCATGTTCTGCCGGATCAATAGCAGGTGTTATCTATGCTGACGGATCCGTGTATCCTTGTGAAATGTTAAGCAGTTCATTTGGAAATTTAAGAGATTATGATTTCAATCTTGGAGAGTTATGGAATTCTAAAACAGCAATAAATATCCGGAATCAAATTCAGGATACTCACTGTATCTGCACGCAGGAATGTTTTCTTTCCACAAATTTTCTGATACAGCCGCAATTATGGCCACAGCTGATATATGAAAGATTAAAGCTGATATGAGATGAATAATATTTTTAAATATGAGCCGGTTAAAAGATTGATTGATGTAATATTTTCATCTATTGGAATTACATTAATGTTTCTGCCTGTTTTGCTAATTGGCTTCATAATCAGGTATTCTTCTAAAGGATCTTTTTTTCATAAAGCTTACAGAGTAGGAAAAGATGAGAAACCCTTTGTTATGTTTAAGATCAGGACAATGAACGGAAATGCTCCGGTCAGATCATTTGAATCTTTAAACGCTCCTGAAAAGTTTTATGTTCGGTTCGGAAAAACATTAAGATTATCGGGAATAGATGAATTACCTCAGCTCTATAATGTTTTAAAAGGTGATATGAGTCTGGTTGGACCACGACCGACACTTTTTGATCAGACTGATCTGATTAGCCTTAGAGAAAAAAACAATATTTATTCAGTAAAACCGGGGCTTACAGGATTTGCACAAATAAACGGGAGGACAAAATTAACTTCCGCTTTAAAAGTCAGTTTAGATAAGTATTATCTCGACAATATCTCTATGAAATTAGATATGGTAATACTTTTTAAAACATTACCTGCTATATTAAAAGATATAAGATCAGCAAAAGATCAGAAGGAAAATCTGATAAGCGACGATAAAAAAGTAATTACAGAGGTTAGTTAATTTCATAGATAATTTCTTTTTAAGTATCGTAAAAAGAATTGCAATTTGTTTTTTACAAAATCCGGAAAAAATGAATACAGATATTGTACAAAATGAATACTCAATCCGAATATAAATAAAGGATACTTTTTTCTGTTTCTGATAATTATGTTCATCTCAGTTCTAGCTACTTCACTCTGATTTTTAAGAGAAAAATTATCTTCACCCTGCATATAATGAGTAAAATATTCCTGGAAATTATAAAACATTCCGTATTCACCGAGTCTTAAAAAAAAATCCCAGTCTTCAGCTACTTTATACTTCCCATAACATCCCGCTTTTAATGCAATATCTTTTCTGAACATTACGGTTGTGTGTTCCATCGGACAGGCAAGCAGTGCTTTCTTTCTGATAATTGCATCAGTTTCATTTTTAAAATAACGGTATAATTCATTTCCGTCAGGATCAACCATTATTACTCCGCCGCCCGTTATAACATGGTTTTTATGTGAATCAAAAAAATCAACCTGCTTGCGGAGTTTATCCCTGCTGCACCAGATATCATCATCATCTAATCTCGCGATATATTTCCCGTTTGATCTTTTTATTCCAAAATTAAGATATTCTGAAATTCCTCCGGCTTTGCTTTCCGGAACTTGAAAAAACTTTATTCTCGGATCATCTTTCATATAATCTGTAATTTGCATTTCTGTATTCTTATCAGAGCTGTTCAAGACTATTATTATTTCCCACTCCTGAAAAGTCTGTACCAGTACACTCTCTATAGATTTCTTCAAAAGAAAAGGGCGGCTTTTTGTAGGAATAACTATGCTTACGAGCGGTTTGTCAGTATTCAAATTAAAAAAAAATTTGTTTTAACAATTATGTCAGGAAAGATTAGTGACAACAATGCCTTAATTTCCAATATTTCTGATTTGATTCTGAAAAATTTATAAAACTCTTCCTTTCATTAGAAGCCGAGTGTAAAAACCTTTGAATTTTTATTACTGCTAATTTAAAACACTGATGCAAATTATTTTCTGATCTTATATTTTAGGCTCTGATTTCGATTCTAGCAGCGTTTGATATTCTTAAATCCTCTGCTAATAAATACTTACTTAAATTAAATATTTATCAGGTGTAGCATTTTCTACTTTGAATTCTTCAAGGATAATTTTATTTTAAAAGTATCATACGCTTTGTTTCACTGAAAATTTCCGATTCTAATTTATAATAATATATCCCGCTAGGGTATCTGCTTCCGTTAAATTCTACTTCATAATTGCCGGTATTAAGTCTTTTATTTAAAAGAAGTTGTATTGTTTCTCCTAACGCATTAAATACTGATAGTTTCACTTGATAAAATTTACCATTTAAATTTGAGGGTATATCAAACCTGATGTTCGTTACCGGATTGAAAGGATTCGGATAATTTTGTTCAAGATTAAATTTAGTTGGTATACTGAAAGAAGAATTCCTGACTCCTACAGGAGTTCGTGAATATTTATACACTCTGTTTCCAACTGCATAAGCCAGTGTATCACTTAAAAATCTGAATCTGTTCATATAATACCCCCATCCGGATAAAGACCAGTTAGCTCCTCCGTTTGTCGTCTGATAAGTTGGTCCTGTCCAGCCTCCTAACCAGCCGGTATTTTCATTAACAAAGCCGATTCCTTCCTGATCATAAGTTCTGAATGGGATTTCAGTCCAGTTTGAACCATTATTAGTAGTTTTTAAAATATAAGAGAATCCGCCAAACGTTTCTATACTGCAATATCCTGTATTTCCTGAAACAAATGAAATTTTCCAGCACCACTCTCCGGTTCGTGATGAAATATATGTTCTTTGCCAATGAATGCCTCCGTCAGTAGTGCGAATTACTACGGACTTTCCAAAATAATACTGATTTGTATTATAACCGCCGACAGCAATTCCAGAATCAGCAGACCAAAAGTAACAATCTACAAGTGACCTTGCTAAAGATGAATCACTAAAAACAGTTGACCAAGTCACTCCCCCGTTAGTTGTTTTAATTACTCTCGCAGGACTTTCATACGTGCCGCAGATACCTTTTGTTACTGGTACAGGGAGAGGAGTGTATTGACTCCAGTTAGAACCCCCGTTAGATGTCTGATAAATAACGTGAGCAGAATCAAGAGTACCTAAAATGCCGGATGTAGAATTAAAAAATCCAATGCTTCGGAATTGTCCATTAGGATATAATGATGAAGTCAAAACATTGTTCCATGAAGCTCCTCCGTCAGTTGTTTTAAAAACTTTTCCTGAATATTGAACTATCCATCCTGTGTTAGCATCTGTAAAATAAGTATCCTCGTATCTTAAGGATAAAGAATCCGGTACCGGTGAATTGATTAACAATCTCCATTGCGGAGTTTGTGAATAGACTGAAACAGAAAGCATTATAAAAGCTATAATTAAATAATGTTTTTTCATTTTTAATATTTTTTTACTTTAATAAAATCATCCTCTTCGTCTCAACAAAATCACCCGCTTCAAGCTTATAAAAATACATCCCGCTTGCAATGCTGCTTCCGTCAAATTCCGCTTCATAAGTTCCGGGAGATAGCGTTTCATTTACCAATGTAACCACTTCTTTGCCGAGAACATCAAATACTTTTAATGAAACATTTGCCACTTTCGATATTCCAAATTTCAAATTCGTAACAGGATTGAACGGGTTCGGATAATTCTGTTCCAATTTAAATTTACCGGGAATTATTCCGGATATCTGCTCAACGCTAACAAGCTGATTTTTAAATATGAAAAGAAGATCATCCACTTCGTCTATGCCTGCAAGATCCATGTCTCCGTCATTATCCACATCCAGAACAGTAATGCACGATCCGGCGCTTGATGCGGGAAGTGTAACCGGCGTGTTTGAGAAAACACCGCTTCCGTTGTTTGTGAATATACTGTATGTGCCGCTGCCGTAATTGCTCGAGATAAGATCTAGATCATTGTCCCCGTCTATGTCTCCGATATCCATTGCAAGCGGGAAATTTCCGGAATTGTAATTCACAGCAGTTCCTAATCCTCCTGACCCGTCTCCGAATATAACACCGATCTTATTTGAACCCGATAATGCTCCCGCTACATCAGCTTTCCCGTCGCCGTTTATATCTCCGACAGCAATTGCCCACGGCTGTCCGTTCAGACTTTTTCTTGATGAAAATGTAAAGTTGCCGTCTCCGTCACCGAGCAGTAAAACTATTTCCGATGAACTGTAACACCCTACAAACAGGTCCTGTATCCCGTCTCCGTTCGCATCCGCAACCATTACTCCTGTCTCCTGCGTACCGACTGTGTTTATGTTTACTGCTGGATCAAAACTTCCGCTTCCTGTATTTCTGAAAAGAGAAATATTATTTCCTCCGCGGTTTGCAGTTACCACATCTTCCCAACCGTCTCCGTTGAAATCTATGATGCCGACTCCCCTTACAAGTGTTCCGCTTGTGTAAGGCACTCCCGCCTGAAAATTCGCCGATGGCAGACCTTTGAAATAACTAAGAACCGAATTACCTGCATTGCCTACAACTATATCCGTAATTCCGTCGTGATTAAAATCCGACGCCTCGCTCGGGCTCGGATAATATCCTGATGGTATTGGATGTATTGAATAAATAGTATCGTAACCGTTTCCGTTATTCAGAAAGACTCTGAAGTCAATGGATATTTCATTGACAACTGCAAGATCGGGTTTTCCGTCATCATTGAAATCACAGCCCAGCGCTCCGTAACACTGAATAAGTCCTTCACCCTGCCTTCTTACAGGAATGGTCTGAGTTAATGTATAGTTCGCAGAACCTGTCTGAGCCTTTGTCCAGAAATTCCAGCTATAACCGTGCGCCATCGGAACATTATTTGTATTCTTAATGCTTTTTGACAAAGTAACTGTAACCCATTCTCCCGCAAGAAAAGGAGTATTAGGCGTAAATCTTATCAGCTTATTAGCCGCGCCGAAATCAAATGTTCCCTGCATGGGACCGGATAACCTGCTGAATACTCTGAATGAAGATTCATTGACTGACAAAGTATCCACAGGCGCATTGAATGTAACTGTTATCTGGGAATTTCTCGGAGCATTGATCACCTGATTCAGCGGACTGACATTGATTACAACCGGACTCTGTGCGGATACGATTTTAAGATTTAAAAATAAAGCATAGAGAATTGCAGTTAATAAAGTTTTTTTCATAGTGATATATTTTGTGAGAAGTTTTTAATTTATTTTTTGTGATAATGAAAAATTTTTTATAATGTTAAATGTACTTCAATAAGTATTAAAAGAAATCCCAGAATTTAAGATTTAAAATTTAAGATTTACTGTAACATAAGTATTACAGCACATTCAGTCAATCAAATAAGTGTGTCGGGGAATTATCCGGATATTCATCCTTCCAGTAATATTTTCTGCAATCAATTTTGAAGTATGACTAACTAATTGCATTTTACTGTCAGAAGTAATTAGTTCTGTCTTAATAATTTACATTTGAAAAGCTTTCTCAATAAGTATAAGCATTCATCAAATAAAAAAAGGAGAACCGCATTATTAATGTCAGTTCTCCTCTGTTTTTTAAATCTGATTTACCATTGCTTCT
>WBZU01002250.1_pt1 | contig 13520 bp, 12 predicted proteins | sample 5204311 | NCBI WGS metagenome assembly WBZU01 (sample SAMN12344359, study PRJNA552823) | activated sludge metagenome | biome: Activated sludge suspended growth; feature: Nitrification reactor; material: Wastewater; isolation source: activated sludge from nitrification reactor of wastewater...
AAGGAAGGCAGTTCGCGCGTGATCACCCAGTTCCTCGGCCACATCGTGCGCGGCGAGCCGATCAAGCTGGTCGATGGCGGCCACCAGAAGCGCTCCTTTACCTATGTCAGCGACGGCATCGACGCGCTGATGAAAATCATCGAGAACAAGGACGGCGTCGCCAACGGCAAGATCTACAACATCGGCAACCCGAAGAACAACTACTCGATCCGCGATCTCGCCGCGCTGATGCTCGACCTGGCCAAGCAGTACCCCGAATATGCCGAGAGTGCCGCCAAGGTGCAGGTCGTCGAAACGACCTCGGGCGAGTACTACGGCCAGGGCTACCAGGACACGCAGCACCGCGTGCCGAAGATCGCCAACACCATGGCCGATCTCGGCTGGGCGCCGAAAGTGGCCTTCGAGGATGCCTTGCGCGGCATTTTCGAGGCCTATCGCGGCGACGTCGCCGCCGCCCGCGCATTGATGAACTGATGCCCCGCATCGCGCTGAAGGTCGACGCCGACACCTATCGCGGCACGTTGGTCGGCGTGCCGCGGCTCGTCGAGCTGCTGAGAACGCACCAGGCCGGTGCCACCTTTCTTTTTTCGCTCGGCCCCGACCACACCGGACGCGCCATCAAGCGCGTTTTCCGGCCCGGCTTCTTCGGCAAGGTTTCCCGCACTTCGGTGCTCAGCCACTACGGCATCAAGACGCTGACCTACGGCACGCTGCTGCCGGGACCGGACATCGGCCGGCGCTGTCGCGACATTCTCACGGGCACGCGCGACGCGGGCTTCGAGGTCGGCATCCATTGCTGGGACCACATCCGCTGGCAAGACGGCGTCGGGAAGGCCGATGCGCGCTGGACCGCGAGGGAAATGCAGCGGGCGGTCGATCGTTACACGGAGATTTTCGGCGAGCCGCCGCACGTCCATGGCGCTGCCGGCTGGCAGATGAATCCCCATGCGCTGCGCCTGACCCAGCGGCTGGGCTTCGCTTACGCTTCCGATTGCCGCGGCACCCATCCCTTCGTGCCGGTCTGGAACGGCGAACCCATGCATTGCCCACAACTGCCCACCACCTTGCGGACCCTCGACGAGCTGATCGGCCTGGAAGGCGCTACCGAGGCAAACGTCCACGAACGCCTGCTCGGGCTGACGGCGGCGCCGCGCGACCATGTTTTCACCCTGCACGCCGAACTCGAAGGCATGAAGCTGCTGCCCGTACTGGCGCGGCTGCTCGAAGGATGGCGCCAGCAAGGCTACGACATCGTGGCGATGAACGATATCGCCCGCCATCTCAACATCGCCGCCCTGCCCCGCTGCGAAATCGTGCGTGGTGAAATCCCGGGCCGCTCCGGCACCTTGATGCTGCAGGGACCGGAATTTCTCTCGGACTGGAAGGAAGCCGCATGACCACACCCTCGGCCCTGGGCCGGCAAGTTCCCGATTTCTCGCTGCCCGGCACCGGCGGCCCTTTCCGCCTCGCCGAGCATCGCGGCAAGCCGCTGGTGATCTACTTCTACCCGAAGGACAACACGCCAGGCTGCACTACCGAAGCCGGGCAGTTCCGCGACCAATACGCCGAGTTTGCCCGATTCGGCTGCGCCGTCTACGGCGTCTCCCGCGACGGCGTCAAGTCCCACGAAGGCTTCAAGGCCAAGCTCGGCCTGCCCTTCGACCTGCTGTCGGATGCCGATGAAACGGCTTGTGCCCTGTTCGACGTCATCCGCATGAAGAAGCTCTACGGCAAGGAGGTGCGCGGCATCGAGCGCAGCACCTTCCTGATCGATGCCGACGGCCGGCTGGCACGCGAATGGCGCGGCGTCAAGGCCGACGGCCACGCCGCGGACGTGCTTGAGGCGGCCGCGCAGCTGCAACGGCCATGAACGCCAAGCCCGCCCGCGCGGCGAAAAAACCCGCCACCAAGCTGTTCGTGCTCGACACCAACGTCCTGATGCACGACCCGACCTGTCTTTACCGCTTCCAGGAACACGACATCTTCCTGCCGATGATGACGCTCGAGGAGCTGGATGCCAACAAGAAAGGCATGTCCGAGGTGGCGCGCAACGCCCGCCAGGCCAGACGCCTGCTCGATGAAATCGTCACCGGCTGCGAACACGCCATCAAGCAGGGCATCGAGCTGGCCGGTCCGTCGCGCGAGCTGGCTTCGGGCCGGCTCTATCTGCAGACGGAGACGATGAACGGCAATCTGCCCGCCTCGCTGCCGACCTCGCGCGGCGACAACCAGATACTCGCGGTCCTGATCCACTTGCGCGAAGCCCAGCCGGGGCGCCACGTCATCCTGGTGTCCAAGGACATCAACATGCGCATCAAGGCCCGGGCGCTGGGCCTGGAGGCGCAGGATTACTTCAACGACAAGGTCCTGGAAGACACCGACCTCCTCTATCCGGGCACGCTCGAACTGCCCGCCGACTTCTGGGAGACGCATGGTCAGGACATGAAATCGTGGAAGGAGGATGGCCGCACGCTGTACCGCGTCAGCGGCCCGCTGTGCCGGGACCTGCTGGCCAATCAGTTCCTGTACCTGGAGGCGGGCCAGGACAAGCCCTTCCAGAGCATCGTCCGGGAATGCAATGGCCGGACCGCGGTGTTGTCGACGCTCATCGACTACGGCCATGCCAAGAACGCCGTCTGGGGAATCACCGCGCGCAATCGCGAACAAAACTTTGCGCTCAATCTGTTGATGGACCCCGAGATCGATTTCGTGACCCTGCTGGGCCAGGCCGGTACCGGCAAGACGCTGCTGACGCTCGCCGCCGGCCTGACGCAAACGCTGGAAAGCAAGCGCTACACGGAAATCATCATCACCCGCATTACCGTGCCGGTCGGCGAGGACATCGGCTTCCTGCCCGGCAGCGAGGAAGAAAAGATGACGCCGTGGATGGGCGCCATCGAGGACAATCTGGACGTGCTCAACCGGCCGCCCGACGCCGATGAGAAGGGTCCCGGCGCCGGCTCGGGCGGCAGTTCCTACGGCGGGGACTGGGGACGCGCCGCCACCATGGACCTGATCAAGAGCCGCATCAAGATCAAGTCGCTCAATTTCATGCGCGGCCGCACCTTCCTCAACAAGTTCCTGATCGTCGACGAGGCGCAGAACCTGACGCCCAAACAGATGAGAACGCTGATCACCCGCGCCGGTCCCGGCACCAAGGTGGTCTGCCTGGGCAACATCGCCCAGATCGACACGCCCTACCTCACCGAGGGCAGTTCGGGGATCACCTACGTGGTCGACCGCTTCAAGGGCTGGCCGCACTCCGGCCACATCACCCTGCAGCGCGGCGAGCGGTCGCGCCTGGCCGAGCACGCCGCCGAGGTGCTGTGAGCCTTTTCGCGGTCTCGCCATGGCCATGCGCGTGGCCGATGGCCAGGAGGCGGCACAGGTCCGATGCTGTTGTCGTTACAAGTTACAATCGAGATGCTCGGGAAATAAATCCGGCCCACACATCCAAGAAAAGCACGGAGGGACCATGAACAAGCAAGCGATGGCACTTGGACTCCTGGCATGCGCGCTCGGCAGTAGCCTCGTTCATGCGCAACAGAAGCCCGTACAGCTGAAGGCCAGTCACTATCTGCCGGCGCAACACCCGTTGCACGCCTCGTTTCAGGCCTGGATGGATTCGGTAAAGAAGGCCTCGGACGGCAGTATTGCCGGTACCGTGTTCCCCGCCGAGCAATTGGGCAAGGCCTTCGACCATTACGACATGGCGCGGGACGGCATTGCCGACATGGCCTATGTCAGCCCTGGCTACCAACCGGGACGCTTCCCGGTGCTGGCCGCGGCTTCCTTGCCCTTCCTGTTCGCCAACGGCAAGGCCGGTTCGGCCGCGCTCGACGTCTGGTACCGCCAGTACGCCGCCAAGGAAATGAAGGATGTGCATTTCTGCCTGGCCTTCACCCACGATCCGGGCAGCTTCCATTCGCGCAAGAAAATCCAGGTGCCCGCCGACTTGCGGGGGCTCAAGGTGCGCCCGTCGAACGGCACCGTCGGCCAATTCGATACCGCCCTTGGCGCCACCAACGTACAAGCTTCGGCGCCGGAATCGCGCGACATGCTGGAACGCGGCGTCGCCGATGCCATCGCCTTCCCGTGGGAATCCATTGTGCTGTTCGGTATCGACAAGGTCGTGAAATACCACCTCGACGCCCCCGTGTATGCGTCGCCCTTCGTCTGGGTGATGAACAAAGGCAAATACGATGCTCTGTCCGAAGCGCAGAAGAAGGTGATCGACAGCCACTGCACGACCGAATGGGCCGAGAAGCTGGCCACCCCTTGGGCCAACTACGAGTTCGGGGGACGCGCCAAGCTTGCCGCCATGCCCGGCCACGAAATAGTCAAGCCCAGCGCCGAACAGGTGGCGCAGTGGCGCGGCGCCGTGGCGCCCATCGAAAGCCAGTGGGCAAACGACGTGCGCAAGGTCGGCCAGGATCCCAAAGCCGTGCTCGACAATCTCAAGCAGACGCTGACCAAGTTCAACTCGCTTTACTGAGTCTTCCGGAGTTAACTTGCGTCGGGGCTCGCCGGGGGTGTTGAACCAGCGCCGCATGGATCGTCTGATCGACGGTATCGAACTAATCGCCGCCGTCGTCGGTGGCGTGGTTGCAATCAATATCTTTCTTGCGGTCGTGCTGCGCCGCTTTTTCGATACATCGATCCCCGACAGCTACGATTTCGGTCGCCTGATGCTCGGCGTGCTCATCTTCTGGGGCATCGCCGCGGCCAGCTACCGCGGCAGCCACATCACGGTCGACGTGTTGTGGTCGGCCGTTGGCCCGCGCTTCAAGCGACTCATCGACATCTTCGCGACGCTGGTATTGCTGTTCGTCGTCGTGGTGCATACCCTGATGCTGCTGGACAAGGTGCTGGTCACCTATCGCGACAACGTCCTCACCTACGACCTCAACCTGCCGACCTGGCCGATGTTCGCGGTGGCCTGGCTGGGCGACGTCTCGGCCGTGCTGCTGATCGCCATCCGCAGCTGGCGGCTGATCTTCCGGCCGGAGCTGCTCGAAACAAGCCGGGGAGCCCAGCTTGCCGACTGAAAGCGCGCCCTCGTGAGCGAAACGGCTGTCGCCCTGACCGGCTTCGTCGCCCTGTTTGTGCTCATGCTGCTGCGCGTGCCCGTCGGCATGGCCATGGGCCTGGTCGGCGTCACGGGCTACAGCTATCTGGTCGGGGCCACCCCGGCGCTCAAGCTGGTGGGGCAGACGTCGATGCGCACGGTGACCGACTACGCCTTTGGCGTGATTCCGATGTTCATGCTGATGGGGTCCCTGGTATCGGCCTCGGGCATCAGCCGCGAACTGTTCCGCGCCGCCAATGCCTTCATCGGCCACCGGCGCGGCGGCCTGGGCTTCGCCACCATCGCCGCCTGTGGCGGCTTCGCCGCGATCTGCAGTTCTTCCGTCGCCACCGCCGCCACCTTCTCGACGGTCGCCTATCCGGAAATGCGCCGCTACGGCTATCCGAAATCCTTCGCGACCGGCGTCATCGCCGCGGGAGGCACCCTAGGCATCATGATCCCGCCCTCCACGGTGCTGGCGGTCTACGCCATCATCACCCAGCAGGACATCGGCAAGTTGTTCATCGCCGGCATCTTGCCCGGAATACTCGCCGTCGCCATGTACATGCTGACCATCGCGCTCCTGGCCCGCGTTTTCCCCAAGCTGTTGCCAGCCACGCAGCGCGCGCCCCTGCGCGAAAGGCTGCGCGCGGCCCGCGATGTCTGGGCGCCGCTGACCCTGTTCGTATTCGTCATCGGCGGCTTATACGGCGGCTTCTTCACGCCGACCGAGGCGGGCGGCGTCGGCGCTTGCGGAGCGCTCCTGCTCGGCGTAGTGCGACGCAAGTTGAGCCTGGCCAGCATCCGCGACGCGCTGCTGGAAGCCACCCGCACTTCGGCGGCGGTCTTCACGGTCTTGATCGGCGCCCTGCTCTTCGGCTACTTCCTCACCGTCACACAGACGCCGCAATACCTGGCCGAACTGCTCGCGGGCCTGGGGATCGGCCGCTACGGCGTACTTGCCATCATCATGCTAATGTATCTGCTGCTCGGCTGCCTGATGGATGCCATGGCGATGATCGTGCTGACCGTGCCGATCATTTATCCGGTCATCATCGCCCTGGGTTTCGATCCGATCTGGTTCGGCATCATCATCGTCATGACCGTCGAGCTGGGACTGATCCATCCGCCGGTCGGCATGAACGTGTTTGTCATCAAGAGCGTGATCAACGACGTCAGCTTCACCACCATCTTCAAGGGAGTACTGCCTTTCATCGTCACCGATCTGCTGCGCCTGCTGATCCTGATCGCTTTTCCGGCCATCGCGCTGTACCTGCCCGAACACATGGGTTGATGACTGCTGCGACCTCTGATTTTTCCATTCCGCTATCGACATCATGCCCAGAATTCTCCCCGCCACCCTGGCTGCGTTTCTCGCCAGCCTGTCGTACCTGGCACAGGCCAATGAATGCGCATCGATCGACGACGACGGCCTGCGCCTGAGCTGCTACGACCGGCTGTTCCGGCCGACGCCGAACCCGACTGCCCAGGCGGCCCCGGCCGCCAACACGGCGTCGACACCGAGCGCGCCCGCGGTACCCGACAAGGCGGCAACCCGCGAAACGCTGCTGGCCACGCGCTCGGAACTGCAGGCCAACAAGGGGCGCAGCCTGGTCGATGCATGGGACCTCGATCCCGCCGTCGCCCGGGGCACTTTCGAGATCAAGGCCTACAAGCCGATGCACATATTGGTGGGCACCCATACCAATCACGTCAATCGCCAGCCTTCCTCCGAGCAGCAGGACAACACCGTGAGCTCGCCGCTTCCCGTCGACCCGACCGAAGTGCAGTTTCAGATCAGCTTCAAGTCGAAAGTCTGGGACGGCTTGTTCGACGACCGCGCCAATCTCTGGTTCGGCTACACGCAAAGTTCGCGTTGGCAGGTTTACAACCAGAAAGTCTCGCGGCCGTTCCGGGAAACCAACTACGAGCCGGAAGCGATCCTGGTCTTCCGCACGCCCTACAGCATCGGCGACTGGCGCGGCCAATTGTCCAGCATCAGCCTCAATCATCAATCGAACGGCCGCGAACGGCCTCTTTCGCGCAGCTGGAACCGCGTGATCGCCCAGACCGGCCTGGAAACCGACGATGCCACCCTCCTGATCCGGCCGTGGTGGCGGCTTCCCGAAAGCGACAAGGACGACGACAACCCGCATATCGAGGACTACATCGGCCGCGGCGAAGTCATCTACGCGCGGCGTTTCGGTGGCCATGTGGTATCGCTGCAGGGCCGGCATTCGCTGCGCGGCGGGGAGAATTCGCGCGGCTCGGTGCGCCTCGACTGGTCGATCCCGCTGTCGGGCTTCCTCAAGGCGCACTTGACGCTGTTCTCCGGCTACGGCGAAAGCATGATCGACTACAACCATCGCCAGACGATGATCGGCGCCGGCATTTCGCTGGTCGAGTGGCGCTAGCGGCGATGCGGGCGGCGTATCGCCGCCACTGACTTTCGTCAGTAGCTGCCCGGCGCCGCGAAGTTGAGGAACTTGGTGTACTCGCCGAGGAAGGTAAGCTTCACGGTGCCCGTAGGGCCGTTGCGGTGCTTGCCGATGATGACCTCGGCCACGCCCTTTTCCGGTGTGTCCGGCTTGTAATACTCCTCGCGGTACATCATCAGGATGATGTCGGCGTCCTGCTCGATGGCGCCGGATTCGCGCAGGTCGCTCATCAGCGGTCGCTTGTCGTTGCGTTCCTCGACCTTGCGCGAAAGTTGCGACAGTGCGATCACCGGCACTTCCAGCTCCTTGGCCAGCGCCTTGATCGAGCGCGAGATCTCGGAGATTTCCGTGGCGCGGTTCTCGCCTTCCTTGCTCGACGTCATCAGCTGGATGTAGTCGATAACGATCAGGCCCAGCTTGCCGCACTGCCGGTGCAGACGCCGGGCACGCGCGCGCAGGTCGGTGGCGTTGATGGCGCCCGTCTCGTCGATGTGGATGGGCGCCTCGTGCAGCTTGCCGAGCGCCACGGTCATCTTGTCCCAGTCGTCGTCGCTGAGCCTGCCGGTGCGCGTCTTGTGCTGGTCGAGACGGCCGATCGAGGACAACATGCGGGTGGCGATCTGCGGCCCGGACATTTCCAGACTGAAGATGGCCACCGGCAGGCGCAGCTCGACGCCGACGTGCTCGGCGATGTTGAGCGCGAATGCCGTCTTGCCCATCGATGGCCGGCCGGCGACGACGATCATGTCGCCCGGCTGCAAGCCCGAGGTCATGGCGTCCAGATCGGCGAACCCGGTGGGCACGCCCGTGATGTCCGAGGGATTTTCGCGATCGTAGAGCTGCTGGATCTTGTCCACCACTTCGCCCAGCAGCGGCGTGATGGCCGCGAAACCCTGCACCGACTTGGCGCCGGCCTCGGCGATCTCGAACACCCGGCGCTCCGCCTCGTCGAGCAGCTGCTTGGCGTCGCGTCCCGCGGGGTTGAGCGCGCTGGCGGCGATTTCGTCGCCGACGGTAACCAGCTTGCGCAGCACCGCCCGCTCGTGCACGATCTCGGCGTAACGCCGGATATTGGCCGCCGACGGCGTGGCGTTGGCGATTTCGCCGAGGTAGGCGATGCCGCCGGTCTGGTCCACCTCGTTGCTTTTCTCGATCGACTCATAGACCGTCACCACGTCGGCCGGCTTGGCCATTTCGACCAGCTTGCGGATGTGGGCAAAGATGCGCCGGTGGTCGTCGCGGTAGAAATCCCCTTCGGTGACAATGTCGGCGATGCGGTCCCAGGCGGCGTTGTCGAGCAGCAGGCCGCCGATCAGCGACTGCTCGGCCTCGATCGAATGGGGCGGCAGCATGAGCGCCGCCACCTGCGGGTCGCCGGCGGGGCCGGCATTGATCGAACGCACCTGGGCCATCTTTGTCTTTGCTCCTCGGAGTTGTCGCGGCAGTCTACCGATGGTCGCCCGGCTTGACGATAGGACAAGCTGTGGATAGCGCGTGGATAAGATGTGAACAAGACCGGAATAGACGGCATAGTCCCGATTGCCTTCCGCTCCGGTCGCTGGCACCATCGCGAAAGATGTCGCTTTCGCATGTTTTAGACTTTTTCGGACTTTCCCGGACCTATCCATCATGCAATCAAGCTCCTTGCGCAATGTCCTCCTGGCCCATGTCGGCATCGGTCTCGCCATCGGCCTGGCCCTGCCCTTTCTGGTCAATCCCTTCGTCCTCTGGCAGCCCGGCACGCATACGGGTTTCTCGCTGGCCGCCGCCGTTGGGGGCGCCATCATTGGCCTGCTCAACTATTGGATCGTCCATCGCCTGATGGCCGAACCCCTGCAGTCGATCGCCGACGTCGCCACGGCGATCGGCAACGGCGACCTGACCCGCCGTTGCGACATCGAGGGCGGTGACAGCCTCGGCGCCATCGCCCAGGCCATCAACCAGATGGCCACTACGCTGCGCAAGCTGATCGACGATCTCGGCACCCTGGGCAGCGACGTGAGTAGCGACAGCCGTTCCCTCCAGCACACCTTCGGCGACGTGCGCGAGCGCTTCGTGTCGCAGCAGGCGGAAACCGGCCGCATCGTCGGCATCCTCGAAGACATGCGCGGCAAGGGCGAGGAAGTGGTCGCCACCGCCAGCCAGGTCACGGACTCGACGCTGCGCGCCGTCGAAGTGGCGCGCGACGGCACTTCGGTGGTCGATGAAACCATCCGCGGCATGGGCGTCATCGAGCACACGGTATCGCGCGCTTCCGACGAGGTTTTCCAACTCGGCCAGCGGTCCGACGAAATCGGCGCCATCATCGAGGTGATCCGCGGCATCGCCGAGCAGACCAATCTGCTCGCCCTCAATGCCGCCATCGAGGCGGCGCGCGCCGGCGAACAGGGCCGCGGATTCGCCGTGGTCGCCGACGAAGTGCGCAAGCTGGCGGAAAAGACCGGCGGCGCCACCGAGGAAATCAGCCAGGTGATCAGCGGCATTCAGGCGCAGGTGAAACAAACCGTCGTCACGATGGGCGAAAGCCGCGAGAACGTGCAAATCGGCGTCGCCCGCGCGGAAAAAGCCGGGCGCTCGCTGGCGGAAATGCTGGAAAGCGTCCAGGGCATCTCGTCGCTGATGGCGCGCATCACGGCCTTGGCCGACGAGCAGCAGGCGCTGATCGGCGACATCGCGGGACGAGCCACCGGCATTGCCGGCAGCATCGACGCAACGCTGGAACAGGCGGCCTCCGCTGACCAGTCCTGCCTCGACCTGACCGTCCGGTCGTCGTCCTTGCAGGATCGCGTCGGCCGCTTCCGCATCGCATGAAGCCGGGCCAGCGCGCCGAACTGTTCGCCCGCCTGGCCGCCGCCGATCCGGAACCGGCGACGGAACTGAGTTACCACTCGCCTTACCAGCTGCTGGTAGCGGTCATTCTCTCGGCGCAAGCGACCGACAAGGGCGTCAATCGGGTCACCGGCCCCTTGTTCAAGGAGGCGCCGACCCCGGCCGCCATTATCGCGCTCGGCGAAGAGAAGCTTGCCGGCCACATCCAGACCATCGGCCTGTACCGGACCAAGGCCAGGAACGTCATCGCCACGTCGCGACTGCTGCTGGAACGACATGGCGGCCAGGTACCGGGCGATCGCGCCGCGCTCGAAGCGCTGCCCGGCGTGGGTCGCAAGACCGCCAACATCATTCTCAACGTGGTGTTCGGCGAACCGACCATCGCCGTGGATACCCATATCTTCCGTCTCGCCAACCGCACCGGGCTGGCGCCCGGCAAGAACGTCGAGACCGTCGAGCGCGGGCTGCTGAAAGCAGTGCCGGCGCAGTACCGCCAACACGCCCACCACTGGCTGATCCTGCACGGCCGCCACGTCTGCAAGGCCAGAAAGCCCGAGTGCTGGCGCTGCCTGATTGCCGACCTGTGCGCGTATCGCGACAAGACGCCCGCGCCCTGACCATGTTCAATCCCAGCCGGGAACAAGTGCGCGGCTTCCTTGCCGAGGCCTGGCGCAAACGCTGCGAGGGCCTCCCGGCGACGCCGCTGGAAACCATGGCCGCGGACATCGCCGCCTTGCATCCCGAATACCACGCATTGCTGGCCGGCGGCAAGGACGCGCTCAGCCGCGAATGGACGCCCGAGCAGGGCGAGACCAACCCCTTCCTGCATCTTTCGCTGCATCTGGCCATCGGCGAGCAGCTTGCCATCGACCAGCCGCCGGGCATACGCGCCATTTTTGAGCGGCTGGCGGCACGCCACGGCGATCGTCACGCCGCTTTGCACGACATTCTCGAATGCCTGGGCGAAACGGTCTGGCGCGCCCAGCGGGACAATGCGCCGCCCGACGGCGCCGCCTATCTGGCCTGCCTGAAGCGTGCCGCCGGCGTGTCGTGACGGCTGACTTTCACGCTCCCTGAACGGGTGGCGAGACCTTGAGCACTTCCTCGATGGTGGTCAGTCCGGTAGCGACTTTCCGCGCGCCGGAAATGCGCAGCGGCTTCATGCCCTCGCGCGTCGCTTGTTCGCGCAGATGGGCCAGGTCGGCGTGGCTGGTCACGAGTTTGCGCAACTCGGGCGACATCAGCATGATCTCGTAAAGCCCCATGCGCCCTTGGTAACCCGTCATGCGGCAGTCGAGGCAGCCGACCGGCAGATAGAGGGCCTGCGGCTTGCCGGACTTCCACGGCGCGACCAGCGCGTTCCACGCCTCCTCGTCTTCCGCGCGCAGGCCGCCCGCCTTCTTGCACTTCGGGCAGAGCGTGCGCACCAGGCGCTGGGCCATCACGCCCAGCAGCGTCGATTGCAGCAGGTAGGCCGGCACGCCGAGGTCGAGCAGGCGCGTCACCGCCGTCGGCGCATCGTTGGTGTGCAGCGTCGACAGCACCAGGTGGCCGGTCAGCGCCGCCTGGATGGCCATCTCCGCCGTCTCGAGGTCGCGAATCTCGCCGACCATGATGATGTCGGGATCCTGCCGCATCAAGGCGCGAATGCCCGAAGCGAAGGTCATGCCGATGTCCGCCACCATCTGCACCTGGTTGAAGGTCGGCTCGATCATCTCGATCGGGTCCTCGAGCGTACAGACATTGACCTCCGGCGTCGCCAGCTCCTTGAGCGTCGAATAGAGCGTCGTCGTCTTGCCCGAGCCGGTCGGCCCGGTGACCAGAATGATGCCGTTCGGCTGCGTGGTCATCTGCCGCCAGCGGCCGATGTCCTCGTCGGTGAAGCCGAGATCGACGAAGTCGCGCACCAGCACTTCGGGATCGAAGATGCGCATCACCAGCTTCTCGCCGAAGGCCGTCGGCAGCGTGGACAAGCGCAGTTCGACTTCCTGGCCCGAGGGCATGCGCGTCTTGATGCGGCCATCCTGCGGCCGGCGCTTCTCGACCACGTCCATGCGGCCGAGGATCTTGATGCGGCTGGTCATCGCGTTCAACACCGGCATCGGAATCTGGTAGACCTGATGCAGCACGCCGTCGATGCGGAAGCGGACGATGCCCATGTCGCGGCGCGGCTCGACGTGGATGTCGGAAGCGCGCTGCTCGAAGGCATACTGCCAAAGCCAATCGACGATCAGGACGACATGCTGGTCATTGGCGTCGAGCGCGCCTTTCGACTTGCCCAGCTCGACCAGTTGTTCGAAATTGGAAATGCTGGAGGTGGCGATATCGCCGCGACCGAGCGCGCCCTTGACCGACTTGGCCAGGTTGTAGAACTCCACCTGATAGCGCGCGATGTCGTCGGGATTGGCGATCACCCGCCGGATGCGCTTCCGGAGGATGGGCTCCAGTTCCTGCTCCCAGGCGCGCTGGAACGGCTCGGCGGTGGCCACCACCACCTCCTGCGGCCTCACCTCGACCGGCAGGATGCGAAAGCGCGTGGCATAAGCGTTCGACATCACCTCGGTGACGGCGGCAAAGTTGATCTTGAGCGGGTCGATGTGGAAGTAGTCGAGGCCGCTCCAGCGCGCCAGCCACTCGGTGAGCGCGTCGAGGTCGAGCGTGCGCGGCGGCTCGCCGGGCGTTTTCCAGCGCTGCTCGGCAATCACCACCAGGGGATGGATGTCGCCGCGGAAATACCTGCGCTCGCGCTTGAACTTCTCGGCGAGTTCGGCCTCCGCCAGCCCGTCGGCCAACAGGCCATCGACCACCTCGGCCAAGGTCAGGCGGCGATCCTGCGGCACGGCATTTTCGGCTTTGCTCATAGTCCCGTCGCTGATGACCGTGAAAGTTCGCCGATTCTAACCCGCTGACGGGTGCCGCCAGCGCGCCGCCGCCTGGGCCGCGCTCAGGGCATGTAGGCGCCGCCGCTGACGCTGATCAATTGGCCGGTGATGTAGCTGGAACGGTCCGAGGCGAGGAACAGGGCGAGATAGGCGATGTCCTCGGGGCGACCCAGGCGCGGAATCGGCAGGCCGCTCATGTTGAACAGCGTGCCCGCCTGACGGGCCCGTTCCATGTCCTCGGGCTTGCCCATGTGCGCGAAGCCGAAGCGATTCCAGAAGCTGCCGCCGCCGACATCATCGGCA
>WBZU01002252.1_pt1 | contig 13511 bp, 12 predicted proteins | sample 5204311 | NCBI WGS metagenome assembly WBZU01 (sample SAMN12344359, study PRJNA552823) | activated sludge metagenome | biome: Activated sludge suspended growth; feature: Nitrification reactor; material: Wastewater; isolation source: activated sludge from nitrification reactor of wastewater...
CGAGCTTCGTGCGCAAAGCCAAAATCGCCTGCGCCTTCTTCGGGCCGATACCAGGCAGTTTTCGCAGCTCGTCTTCGTTCGCAAGGTTCAAGATGACCTTGCCGTCGGCAGTTACCGCGCTCGTTGTCGGAGCCGGCGTTGCATCGGCATCCGGAGCGCCGGCATCGGCGACGAGCAGCGTTTGTCCCGAAGGAACAGGCGGCGGATGCGCCACGGGTTCGACGTGTGGTGCAACCGCACTCGCCGGGGGAGCGGTTTTGGAATTCGTTGGAGGTCCAAGGTATGTGCCGGCTCGTCCCGGCAACAGGTCCGCTGCGGCGCCTGATCCTACGAATGCGAGCGCGAAAAAGCCGACGAGTCCCGCGGTGACTTTGACCACCAGCGGTGTCCAGGCCGAAGAGCGAATGCGCTGCGAAAGACCTTTGATCCAAGCGCATACCTTTTGATTCACGTTCGATGATGACGACGACATCTGCGCCTCCTTCGGAGAGACGCAGCGTGCGAACGGCGTGCCAGATCAAAAAGGCCTGCAAAACAAGTCTTTTTATTCAACCACGGTATGGCGACCGCCATGGCGGAGGGTGGCGGCCGCCAGATCTTCCGCCAGCTCGACGTGACCTTCCGCGCTACGATGGGGCCCTCGAGTAGGTGCCCATGCGTCACGTTTTCGTTCCGCCGACTTCCTTGCACATCCCGACGAACACCTTGTCCCGACGAACGTTTCTCGGGGCGTCACTGGCCACGGCCACGTTGATCGGCACTGGGGCTGCGCAAGCGGCCGGATCAGGCTTGGCTGCGCAACCTCCGCAAGGGTTCGTCCCGCTCTCGATGCCGGGAAAAATCGTGAAGGTGACCAAGTCCAACACGATGCAGGCCAACTCGCTTTGGCCGACCGACGGTGCGGCGAAGCTGATGTTGGAACGAGCGATGACCGAGCTGACGGGCAAAGCGGACCTCGGCGCGGCCTTCGCGAAGTTTGTCCACAAAGACGACAAAGTCGCGATCAAGCCGAACGGGATCGCGGGTCAAAAAGGCGCGACGATGGCGACCAACCGCGAGCTCATCCTCGAAGTGGTCCGTGGCGTGATGGCGGCGGGTGTTCCGGCGCAGAACATCGTCATCTTCGAGCAGTATCCAAAGTTCCTCGCAGGCACGCGCATTTGGGATCGGCACACGGGGTTCGACCCGGCCGTACCGCAAGGCATCACGGCGATCGTGCATGAAAATGGCGATGCGACGATGCAGGAAATCAACGTGATGGGCATTCCGACCAAGTTTGTCCGGGCACTGACGGATGCCACCGCGGTGATCAACTTGGCGCTCATCAAGGACCACTCGATTTGTGGTTTTACCGGGTGCATGAAGAACATCACGCACGGGGCGACGATCAATCCGCAGCTATTTCATGACCACCACGCGAGTCCTCAGATCGCGGAGCTGTATGCGCAGGACGTGGTGCGTAGCCGCGTGCGCTTGCACATCGTCGACGGGTTCAAAGTCATCTACGACGGCGGGCCGCTCGATAAGAATCCGAAGCGTCGCGTGCTGCACGAAGCGGTGTATGCGTCGACGGATCCAGTGGCGATGGACGTGATTGGTTGGGGCGTCGTCGAGCAATGGCGCAAGGACAGCAGCCTTCCGACGCTCACGGATATCGGCCGAGATCCTTCGTATATTCGCGTCGCGGGTGAACTTGGCCTGGGCGTCTATGACAAAAACAGGATCTCGATGCGCGAGGTTGCATTGTAAGAGCGCGCGTTTCGTCTGAGGGGCGGCTATTCTTTCTTCTCGAGGAGCCCCGGCATGTTTTCGTCGCGTAGCCTCCTACTCGTTTCCGTTCTGTTTGTCGCAACCGCTTGCGCCAAACCCGCCGCACCTACGCAACCGGCGGGCGCGCCTCCCACGCCCAAGACAGTCACGGCTGCGAATCCCGGCGGCGATGCAAACGATCCCGAGTTTGCCGCGCTCGATCGTCTCGCCAAGGAACAGTGGGGTTTTCAGCGTGACTTTTGGAACACGCTGCACATTCCTCTGGTGGACTGGAAAAACTGGCAGCGTACGCGCATCACCGGCAATCCGACGCGAGCGTCGTTCCGTTATGGCAAACAGCACTACGCGGTCGCGACGATTTGGTACACGCCGATCGAAGGGGCGAACGATCCCGAAGCGTGCATGGCGAAGTTCATCGACTATGCATCTCCGGCCGCCGATGCGTACGGCATTCAGGTCATGTCCCGCGAACGTTTGCGCATGACGCAGTCGGTGGGCGCGGATGTTCTTCCGATCTCGGTCGAACTTCTCGCCGGGCGACTCGACAGTTTGCTCGGGCGTAACGACTACCTCGGCGCGATCATCGCGTATCAATCGTTCCCGGGCACGTGTCTGGTCGAAGGTTTCGCGGTTGTCGCGACGCACCATCCTACGCTCGCGAAACAAATTCGGGATCGTTGGGTGTCGGAAGGAGCCACGCGGCTCGTTTGGGAAAAGCACGTGAAGGAAGCGCCGGAGCCGTTGTCGCGTTGAAGCCCCACGCCTTGATTTGAACCTTCGCTCCGCGAAGAGGCTTTGTTTTCGATGGGGATCAGTTTGAAACCTGATCAATGTCTACTGAGACAAACCTCGCTCGAAGCGTCACAGGTGCACGGCGAGTCTCGCGATGACGTAGAGAGCGAGCGAGACGACCCACAAGATGGCGCCCTTTTGGAAACCTTCGCGGTACGCCCAAAGAGGAGCCAACGGCGGCACGAAGAGCGCAGCGACTCCGCGAATTCGTGGCTTTACATGGATGATGAGGCGCACGGCGAGCCATACGTGAATGGTCACGAAGGCGGCGAAGCCGAAAATCAAGAGCGCCGTGATGACGAGGTCCCTGCCGGACACGCGCGCGAGCGTAGCGTGCAATGAGCCGATTTGCTGCGACTTCGGAAGAAGAGAGCGCGCCCGCACGATTGCGCCGTCTATCCACGATCCGACCTACGAGCGCCTCTGTCTCGCTGCGAATTTCAGGCTAAGCTCTGCCCCGTGACGCAAAGCTCTGTCCTCAACGATGCGCACGCGCAGCCGCGTCGTTTTACCCGTCGAACGTCCCTGCTCGATCATCTTCCCGGCTCTCGAGTCGTCCCCATCGGCCTCGCTCTTGGTGTTTTGGCGAGTTCGCTCGTGGGTGTCGGAGCCGCCTACGCCGTCGCGGATCCACCCGACATTTTGCCCGCTTCCGAAGTCAAACCGGGCATGAAGGGTTACGGCCTTACGGTGTTTTCCGGGGTCGCGCCGGAACGTTTCGATGTCGAAATACTTTCGACGATCAAGAACGTTTTTCCCAACCAAGATCTCTTTCTCATCAAGACGCCGAACCATCCGCGTCTCGATTCCGCGCATCTCGTTGCGGGCATGAGCGGCAGTCCGATCTTCGTCAACGGCAAGATGATCGGCGCGTATTCGTACGGCCCGTCGTTTGCCAAGGAACCGATCGCGCTCGTTACGCCGATCAAATACATGCTCGAAGACTTGGCGCGTCCGATTCCCAAAGGCATCGCGCCGCGTGGTGGAAATCCGCTCGCGACGTTCGAGGGGCCCAGCCCGGACAAACACGAGCGATCGGCACGAGCGTTCTTGGGTGCTCCCGAAGAGTACGATCTCTCCAAACACGCCGAACAACTCGCCAAACGCATCTCGTCCTCGGCGCCTCCGCAGGACATGGGCATCGGTCGAGCGACGACGCCGGTGTTGATGGGCGGAACGTCGAGCATCGGCATGCAGATCGCGCAGAAGTACTTGGCGCCGATGGGCCTCGAACCGCTACTCGCCGGTGGTGGCGGCAGTTCGCCGGCGACGGTTGATACGTCGGTGAAGTATGTCGACGGTGGAGGCATCAGCGTGCAGCTCGTGCGTGGTGATGTATCCGCCGCTGCGCTCGGGACCGTGACGAAGGTTGTTGGGGACAAACTCGTCGCGTTTGGTCATCCGATGATGCAAGGCGGTCTCGAGTCTTTGCCGACGGCGGTTGCGCGCGTGCATTGGATCATGGCGCTCACGAGTCGCAGCTACAAACTCGGCGAGCCCGTGCGTCCTTTGGGTGCGCTCGTGAATGATCGCCAAGCCTCGATCGTGATCGACACGAACGCGGTTGCGCCGATCTTCCCGCTGCATGTGAAGGTGTTGGGAGCACCTGGAGCACCGAAGACCGATTGGAACATGGAGGTCAGCGCGGATCAGTTCATGTCGCCGATCTACACGGCCATCGCGATCGGCAGTGCGGCCGAGACAACTGCGGCCGAACGCAATGACACGACGTTCCGCTCGGTGAGCAAACTGAAGATCGCCAAGTATGGAACGGTGACGCTGGTTGATTTCGGAGCCGGGGCCGGCAGTCCGATCGGACCGGACGACTTCATTCGCGGGCGCCTTGTTCGCGCGATCGGATCGCTGATGAACAACCCGTGGGAGCCGGTGACGATCGAAGGTGTCGAGTCGGAGATTCGAGTTTCTTCCGAACGTGAAGTATCCGGCTTGCGTGGGGCGAAGGTGCTCGATCCGGAGATCGAAGCTGGTTCGCCGGCGCGAATTCAGTTGGAGCTGCAACGATTCAAGGGACCGATCGAGACGAAGATCATCGAGGTCCCGGTGCCTGCCGAAATGGCGGGGCGTGACGTCGAGATCGATTTGGCGCCGGGATACGAGATCGAGCGACCGATGCCGTCACCGGAATCCGTGGCGCAGTTGATCGCGAATTTGCCCAACCAAACCTACGACCCCGAATCGATCGTCGCGTCGTTCCGGCTTCGTGAAAACGGAGCTGCGCATCGCGGCAAGGTGGCTTCGCGACTGCCTGCGGGAGCGATCGACACGTTGCGTTCGGCGAACGATTCGAACACGCCCGAAACGTTTGTGGCCCAATCAAATACCGCGATTCCTCTCGGTCGTTTCCTGAGCGGCCGAGACACCGTTCGCATCAAGGTTCGTCCTGTCCTGCGCTGAAGGCGCGCCGTACCAAACCCAGAACATCGACCGTCAAAAGGCCTGCTGCATGACATCCCTCTTCTCTCGCAAACTTTCTCGTTTTGGTCTCGGCGCCGTCATCGTCGCCGCCGCCATGTTTCCGATCTCGACGGCATCGGCTGTCGGTACGCGCACCTTCACGCTCGAAAAACTCGACGACCTCAAAGGCGGTGACCTCACGGGCGTGAGTGTCGATTCGAGCGGCACCGTTCGTGCGGGTTTTACGCTTGGAACCACGGCCATCTCGGACGTCGCCAGCGTATGGAGCAACGTGGTTCTCCCCGATGGCTCCGTGCTGCTCGGTACGGGCAGTGATGGGAAGATCTACAAGGTGAGTCCGACGGGACAAACCTCGCTCGTCGCGACGACCGGACAGATGGCGGTGAGCTCGATGGTTGTCGCGTGGAACGGCGACGTCATCGTCGGGACGTTCCCCGAGGGCAAACTCTACAAGCTGCCGGCTGGTGGTGGGACGGGAGCTCAAGCGGCCGAGTTTGCGACGATCGCGGGGACGGAAGACATCTGGGCGCTGGCCTTTGATGCCAAGACAAACTCGCTGTACGCGGGCACGGGGCCCGAAGGAAAGGTCTTCAAGATCGATCAGCAGGGCAAGTCGCAAGTCTTCTTCGACAGCGACGAGGCGCACATCATCTCGCTCGCGGTCGGTGATGATGGTGCCGTGTACGCAGGGTCGAGCGGCAAAGCGTTGCTCTACAAGATCACGGCGCCGGGTCGCGCAACGGTCGCGTACGACTTTGATGGAGACGAGGTGAAAGCCATCGCGTTTGCGAAGAACGGATCGATGTTCGTCGTGGCAAACAAGATGGGCGAACAGCTCGCTCCGCCGAAGCGCAACAAGTCTGCGGGGCCTCAGTCATCGCGAGGCGGCAAAGCGGGCAAAGGAAGCTTGTTCCGGTTTGGCAAGGACGGTGTTGCGGAAGAACTGCTGACGGACAACGAGACGCACTTCGTGACGTTGAGCCTCGATGATGCAGGTGCACCGTACGTGGGCACGGGCGCGGAAGGACGCGTGTACACGGTCGACGACGCGCACACGACGAGCCTCGTGGCGGACACGGACGAACGCCAAGTCGGAGCGCTCGTGGTCGCGGGCAAACGACGGTTCATCGCGACAACCGATCCGGTGGTGTTCCACGAGATCAAAGGAACGGGCGGCGCTGATGCGGTGTGGACGAGCAAGGTGCTCGACGCGGGTCTGCGCGCTTCGTTCGGGCGTTTGACGTGGCGCGGTGATGGGTCGCTCGAGTTGTCGACGCGCAGTGGAAACACGGCGACGCCGGATACGTCGTGGAGCGCATGGTCGCCGGGCCTTGCGCAGCCGGGCGATGTGCAGAGCCCGCCGAGCCGATATGTCCAAATTCGCGCGCGATGGAGTCGCGATCCGAAAGCAACGTTGCGCGAAGTGGCGCTCTACTTCGTCACGGACAACGCGCGACCGGTGGTGACGTCGATCGAAGCGACGGCGAAGAACAGCCGGTCCTCGATGCGCAGCGGCGTTCCGTCTTCAGGTGGTGAAGCGCCGAAGCCGAGCACGGGCCTCAAGCTGTCGTGGCGTGTCGACAATCCCGATTCGGACGATTTGCGTTACCGGGTTTCGTATCGTCTGGACGGACAAACCACGTGGCGCAGCGCGCACAAGCCGACCGACAAGGTGACCCGAACGGAGCTCGATTGGGACACGACGGGTTTGCCCGAGGGTGTGTATCGCATCCGCGTGGAAGCGAGTGACGAGATGGCGAATCCGCCCGATCGTGCACAACGTCATCAGCTCGAATCCGGAGCGGTGCTCGTGGACAACACGCCGCCTGTGTACAAGTCGCTCTCGATGCAAGGTCGCAAGCTCAAGGGCGAAGTGAGCGATGGGCTTGGTCCGATCAGCCGCATCGAAGTTGCAGTTGCGGGTACGGATGAATGGCGTCCGGTCTTTCCGAGCGACGGCATTTTCGATGAAGCCACCGAAGCCTTCGATGTCGATGTTTCGTCGATCGTTCCGGCCGGCACACAGCTCGTCGTCGTTCGCACGTACGACACGGCGGGCAACGTCGTGACGCGCGACGTCGACGCGCGCTGATCCTCGGCACACTCGTCTCCACGTTCGCGCCTCTCTCTCCTCGCTCACGCCCATCCATGCCAATTCGCTCCTCGCTACGACAGTGATGTCATGGCGCGAGTCGTTGACGCTCGTGCTCGATGTTCGTTTTCGTCGAGTGCCGAGCCGATGGACCGATCGTGATGAGCGGGTGTCGCGGTGGTACACTCCGTGCACTATCCGCGAGTGTCACCTATGGCTTCTTTCAAGCGTTTTTCGCACACGTTCTGGGGTTTTTCTCTCCTGGCTGCGAGCACCCTCGTCGGTGAAGCGTGCGCGGTCAATTTCGATGCCTCCGCGGGCTTGGGCATACCGGAAGGTGCAAAGGACACGGAGCTGCCGTCGGGCACCGGCAGCGGCTCGGGAAGCACCAGTTCGGGGGTCGTCTTGCCACCGCCGGACAACACGGTTGGAGCGACTTCGTTCGCGGCGATGTGCGGAGGCGGTTGCATGTCGGGCGATGCGATGAGCGCGTGTCCTCTGCCGATGGATCCTGCGGGACCGCCGACTTCGTGTCAGCTGGTGCCCGTCAAAGGCGGCGTCGAGGCGGCATGTTTGCCCGCGGGTGTGTTTCAACAGGGCGAACCCTGCGAGTCCACGGCGAACTGTGCCCCGGGCTTGGGTTGTGCGCGCAGAGATTCCAACGTGGGGGTTTGTCTTCCCTACTGTTGCAACGACATCGAGTCCTGTGGAGCCGATACGTACTGCACGCCTGCGGACATGGCGGACGATGCGATCAATCCGCAACCCGTTCGCATTCCGGTCTGTGTTCCCGTCGTCCCGTGCAAGCTGCTCGACGACAGCATGTGCACCCAAGGTCGCACGTGCACACTCGTGCGCGCGGATGGAACGACGAGTTGTGTCGAGCCCGGGCTTGGAAAAGAGGGCGAAGGTTGTCCATGCAGCGCCGGACATGTGTGTGTTCTTTCGAGCAACACGTGTCGACAGCTGTGCCACGTCGGCGGCAACGACTGCACCAACGGCGGTGTTTGCCAGGGCGGCAGCGCCGGCTTTCCGAGCGGTATCGGTTTGTGTGTGAAGTAGTTCGAAGACCGCGCCTTTGAACGCCGACGCGAGTCGGGTCGTGTCATCGTACGCGGGTGTTACGCATCGCGCTCTTCCTGCTGGTCTTCTCGATCTTCGTCGGCGGCACGCATCTGTATTTGTGGCAGCGCATGTTGCGTGCGCCGCGTTTGACCCCACGAACGCAACGTATCGGCACCATCGTTCTGCTGGTGATGGGCACGGCGATGTCGCTGTCGATGTTCCTCGTGCAGATCCTGCCGCGGTCGATCGGCTTCTTGCTGTCGTTTGTCGTGTACACATGGATGGGATTCGCCGCGTTGCTCGTCGCGTGTCTGCTCGTGAGTGAGCTCCCGAGGCTCGCCGTGACGGCCGGAGCGCGATGGACGACGGGACAAACGATCGACGAAGGGCGCAGGACGTTCTTGTCGCGGCTCATCGCATCGGTCGCGGCGTTTGTCACGGTGGGTTTGTCCGCTTCGGGTGTGGCGGAAGCTTTGGGTGCGGTGGCCTTGAAAAACGTTCGCGTGTCTCTGCGCAAGCTGCCGAAAGAACTCTCCGGCATGCGGATCGCTCAGCTCTCGGACGTGCACATCGGGCCGATGATCGGTCGTGAATGGCTCGAAGGCATCGTCGCGCGTGTGAATGCGCTCGAACCGGACCTCATCGTCATCACGGGCGATCTGGTCGACGGATCGGTTGAAGCGTTACGTCATCACATCGCGCCGATTGCTCAGCTGAAGGCGAAACACGGCGTGTACTTCGTCACGGGCAACCACGAGTACTACTCGGGCGTGACGTCGTGGCTCGAGCATCTGCGCGAGCTCGGCGTGCGCACGTTGCGCAACGAATACGTGTCGATCGGTGACGGAGCGGCGAGCTTCGATCTTGCGGGCGTGGATGATCATTCGGGTGATCGTTTTGAAAAAGGCCACGGCGCGGATGTGCCGAAAGCTTTGGCCGGACGAGATCCGAACCGCGAGTGCATTCTGCTCGCGCATCAACCGAAAGAGATCCTCGAGGCGGTGAAGTTTGGTGTGGGTCTGCAACTGAGCGGTCACACGCACGGTGGACAAGTTTTTCCCGCCACACTGCTGGTGCGATTCCAACAACCGTTCACCGCGGGGCTCGATCGCATGGGCGATACGCAGATCTACGTGAGCTGCGGGACGGGTTATTGGGGACCGCCGATGCGCGTCGCTGCGCCGTCGGAGATCACGCTCGTGGAGCTGGTGTCGGAGAAGGTTTGACGTCCAACGATCACGTACGGGTTCGTCGGAGCAAACTGAAGATGCGGGCGCTGAGCTCCGGGGCGTGGAAGGGTTTGACCATATAATCGTCGGCGCCGCCGGCGAAGGCGTCGATCATGTCGCGCGACGACGCGTTGGCGGTGAGAAACAAAACGGGCAGTGGGATATGTTTGTCCCGACGAAGCAATCGACAGAGTTCGAGGCCGCTCATTTTGGGCAGATTCCAATCGAGCACGAGCAGGTCGAAGGCCTCCGTTTGGATGGCGACGAGGGCGTCTTCGGCGCTTTCTTTGGCGGTGACGACGAGATCGACGGCGGCGAGCATCGCGACGATGACGGCACGAATGTCGGGATCATCGTCGACCAAGAGGATGCGGGCGCCACGTCCGGCGCGCGGAGGCCATGATGTGGGTCGCGGAGTTTCGACGTCGTCCTCGGGTTTGTCCGGTGCAGGTGGCGGTGGAGGTGTCGGGGTATCGTCACGAACGACGCCGGCCGCGAAATCTGCGAGACGATGGTAGTCGCGCGGTTCGAAGATGAGGCGGGCACCATCGGGATCGACGGTGGCTCGAGCTGCGGCAGAGCTGGCTTTGTGACGAGCGCCGACGTCGAAGATCGCCAGGACCCACTCGCCATCTTCCACGACTTCCTCCGGCGGCAGATCCAATTCGAGTTCGCAATCCCCCACGGATGTCACTCGACGTTCGAACTGTCGCGGATCGGAAAACCGAAAGCAGACGCTCCGCACGCGTACACGCTACACCCGGGCTAGCGCCCCGCAAAGGGTCCGACTAAGCTCGCGCCGCAATGGTTCTTCTGCGATGGTCTTCCCTCCTGGCAGCGCTTTTGGTCTGCGGGTGCAATGGTTCGTCCGACTCGAGTCACGCGAAGCCGACCGCTTCGACGAGTGCGTCGGGAGCACCTTCGGCCGCGCCGATCGTGTCGCTTCCGGGCGTGGACATCAGCCCGCTGACGCCGCGTGAACAACGTGAGTGGTCGGATCAAGTGCAGACGTTGCTTGCGCCGTGTGCGGATACGCCGGTGAGCATCTCGCAGTGCATCAGCGAAAAACGAGCGTGCAAAGCGTGTGCTCCGGCCGCGTTGTACTTGCTCGATGCCGTGCGCGCGGGACGGAGCAAACAGGACCGCGAAAAGGCCTACAACATGCGGTTCGATCCGAAGAAAGTTCGCACGATCGACACCGATGGTTGTCCCGAGCAGGGACCGCCGGATGCGCCCGTGACGATCGTCGAATGGGCGGACTTCGAGTGTCCGGCGTGCAAGGCGTTTTACCCGGTACTCGACGGGCTCGTGGAGCGTTTTCCCAAGCAGGTACGTCTCGTTTACAAGTTCTATCCGTTGTCGACGCATCCTCACGGTGAGATCGCGGCACGAGCGGGTGTCGCGGCGTTTCGACAAGGCAAGTTCTGGGAGATGCACCATCTGATGTTCGACAACCAAGAGCGGCTCGAACAATCGGACCTCGAGGGTTACGCGAAGCAACTGAAGCTCGATGTGGGCAAGTTCAAGAGTGAGATGGGATCGGACGATACGGTCGCGCGCATCACCCGGGACAAACGCGCTGCGGATGAAGTGAACCTCGATTCGACGCCCACGATTTTCATCAACGGTCGCGAGGTCGACGTGCAGCTGCTCGATGATCCCGTGAACGACATGATGAAGTGGGTGAAGCTCGATTTGGAGCTGGCGGGTGTGACGCCTGCGCCTGCTCCGGCGACGAGTGCATCGGCGGAGCCCGGACCGAGTGGTTTGCCCTCGGCGGGTCCTGCGCCGAGTGCGGCGCCTTCTGCGAGTGCGGGGCCGACGAAGAAATGAAAGTCGCCGATCCTTGCGGGTGTTTTCCCTCGGGCAAACATTATCCGGGCATTGCGCATTTGCTGAAGGTGCGCGCCGTCGGCGTCGCGTCGGAGCTCGATGCGGGAGCTTCGTGGGTGGATCAGCCGATTGCATTTCTCGACGTGGAAACGACGGGAAAGAACTCGGCGACGGATCGATTGGTCGAGGTCGCGGTGGTGATTGGTCAAGGTGGCGAGGTCGTGGCGCGTCACAGTTGGCTGATTCATCCCGGACGACCCATTCCGGCGGAAGCGACGTCGGTGCATGGGATCAAGGACGAGGACGTTGCGGGCAAACCACCGTTTGCCGCGGTAGCCGGGGAGATCTTGGAGACGTTGGCCGGAGCGATTCCCGCCGCATACAACGCGGTTTTCGATCGCGGGTTTTTGCTGGCGGAGCTCGAACGGGCGCAGGTATTTCCGGAAAACCCACCGCCGGCGATGCGGCGCGAAGTGGATTGGATCGACCCCTTGACGTTTGCCCGCGAGCTTTACAAGCATGAAGACAGTCGTGCGTTGTCGGACATGGCGGCGCTTTTGGGGATTACGCTGGTGAATGCGCATCGCGCGACGGATGACGCGGAGGCGGCGCTGCGCGTGCTTTATGCATTGGCAAAAGATTCGAGGGTGCCCAAGGCGTACGGCAGCTTTATTCAAGAGCAGCGGCGGCTATTGCGAATTCAGGACGAAGCGCGTTCGCGTTGGCGACGTCCGAATTGATGAATTGGTTGGTCACGTTCGTCGGAGGTATTCATGGCCGAACCGGACGGAAAACGACGCCTGCCGATTTTGCAAAATAAGGCGCCTCAGGAAGAGTCCGAAGCGGAAGAGCGCCCGCCGTGGCATTGGTCGGGGATCGGGGTGGTGGTGGATTTTTTGGTGTGGCTGCCGATCGCGGCGGCGATTGCGGCGTTGACGGCGCGTTTGTCGCAAAATGCCGTTACGCTGGCGTTGGGGCTGGGTATTTTGGTTGTCGGGATGCACCTATTTGGATTTTGGTTGGCGACGTTCGTCGGGGGATTTTTCATTGGAAAGTTTGGCGGAGAAGCAGGGCCGAAAGAAGGCGCGGTGAGTGGGTTTGTCACGGCAGCCATTGCGGTGGCTTTGGCGGCGGCATCTCCGGCAGCGAATGCGGCGATATGGATTTGGCCGGTCTTGTTGGTGATCGTCGGGGGCAGTGGAGCCACGAGCGGGTTTTTCGGAGCGAAGGTGGGGAAAAAAGGACGAGCGACTTGAGGTTGGCGAATCGGCGTCGTCTTTTCACGCTTCACCAATCGGCACTTCGGCGAAAAGTTCGCCGCCCCATCTCCAAAATGCCACGGTGCGACTGAAGAGCAGGACGACTTCGAGGCCGAGTCCACTGCCCCATTCCACGCGCCAACGACCGGGGTCGACTTCGAAGATTCGCACGAGATGGGTCAGTGCAATGGGCAGGCCAAACGCTCATTCGCTCCGGCCGCGAATTCCAGCCGGCTTTGCACGGAAACCGGAGCGTCCGCGTCATATTGAGGGCACAATACGCGCAAGCTGCGCGTGGGATCGTCACGCCATCGCCAATGCTTTGGCCACGACTCGCTCGACCGCATCCGTAACCCCATAATGCGTAATATCGTCCGGACGAACCCATGCGACTTCGCGGGCATCGTCGCCGGCTTTTAATTGGCCGCCGGTTTGGGAGCAGAGGTAATCGAGAATGACGTAATGGTAGGGAATTTGGATGATTTCGACAATTTCGATGAGGGGCCCGACGTCAACCTCGATGCCGCACTCTTCCACTATTTCGCGTTTTAATGCATCTTCGATTCGTTCGCTGAATTCGAGACGTCCTCCGGGCAAGGACCAACGGTTTTCCATGGGTGGATTGGCGCGACGCACCAATAAAACGAGCCGATCGACAGGCGTGGGATTACTCAAGACGACGGCGCCGACGGCAATTTTTGGAATGTGCGGAGGGGCCGGCAACGGGCCTGCGGTCATTGGGTTTCGCCCGGACCGCAACGACCGCCGCCTTGGGTGCGAACGACGACATCGTATTCGCCGAGGGGCAATTCGCGCGGGACGACGACGGCACCGTCGTAAGCGCCGCGTTCGTTCGTGGAGAGCGATCCGATGGCGACGCCGGCGGGAGCTGCAGTGCTGCGTAGGAGTACGTCCACGCGAACGTGGGCGCACGGGCTGCCGTTTGTCTTGACCTCACCGGCCAATTTGAATGGCATGCCGCGACGAACTTCCGTTCCGGTGGAAGTGACGGAGAGTTCCGCAGGTGTGGCGTTG
>WBZU01002253.1_pt1 | contig 13509 bp, 11 predicted proteins | sample 5204311 | NCBI WGS metagenome assembly WBZU01 (sample SAMN12344359, study PRJNA552823) | activated sludge metagenome | biome: Activated sludge suspended growth; feature: Nitrification reactor; material: Wastewater; isolation source: activated sludge from nitrification reactor of wastewater...
GAAATGTACTCGAGGAGTCGGGTTACAGCGCCGGCCGAGATGCGAGGGGTATTCGAGGAGTCGGGTTACAGCGCCGGCCGAGATGCGAGGGGTACTCGACGAGTGAGGTTGCAGCGCCGGTCGGGATGCGAGGGGCACTCGACGAGTGGGGTTACAGCGCCGGCCGGGACGCGAGGGGTACTCGACGAGTGAGGTTGCAGCGCCGGTCGGGATGCGAGGGGGACTTGGGGAGTAGCGTTGAAGTGTTGCGCGGGATGCGAGGGGTATTCGGGGAGTAGGATCCGGGTGATCAAAAGTTCCGCTAGGTAACTCGACGAGTAGGCTTGGAGTGCCGCGCGGGATGCGAAGGGTACTCGGGGAGTAGGGTTGCAGCGCCAGCCGGGATGCGAAGGGTACTCGGGGAGTTATGTGAACGTTCAGTGAAGCCCTCATCCACCATGGTCAAAGGAACCCGCGACGGCACGTCTGTGGATGTCTTGGAGCATCGCATTTCGATCCGCAGACTTCACCAAACTTTCGACGTCTCCCGGGCCAATGAGCAACACGAGCCGATCCTCGCGAACGTGAGCAAGAAGGGCTTGGCGTACGGTATCCGCGAAACCTCCCACGGCGACGAACAGCGCCAAACGGCAACGATTGTAACGGCCTTCGAGTTTGCCAAGAAGATCCCGTAGGTCTTTGGTACCGACGTGCTGATTCGACCAGTTTTTGCATTCTACGAGAATGTATTGGCTTTCTTTTTGCCAAAATGGATCGGGCGAATTGTTCTGAACGAGGATATCCAATTCTTCGTTCTCGTTTTTCATGCGTGTGCTCAGCCGGTTGAAACCAACCATCGTCTTGAGCAGCAACTCCATGAGTTCTTCGAGCAGGCGGCCTTTCCGTTGGCGGTCCTTTTCGATCCGAACGGCTTCCCAGGTCGATTGAATGGCCAGTTCGGTTGCGGAAGTATCGAGCGATCCGAGCCAGCGTTGACGCACAACCTCCATGGCATTGCGAACTTTTACGCGGAGCAGCGCGGGAAACGTGGAAGTCTTCTCCAGATAATCGTAGGCTCCATCTTTGAATGCGCGTTCGATGGCATTCGGCGAAGCATACGCCGTTGCCAAGATCGTCTTCGCCGCGGGGGCTCGGATGGCAACTTCGGCGAGCAAATCGAGGCCGTCATCGGGACCGCCGGGACCGTTCAATTTTTGGTCGACGATGACCACACTCCACCCGGGCTCATCCAGTCGTTCAAAAGCTTTTGTGCGGTTCATCGCGCGTTCGACCACATAGCCTTCGGCCGACAGCAGATCCTCGTAGGTGTCCAGGAACGCCGCGTCGTCGTCGATGATGAGAATGCGTCCGATGTCGTTCATCCGGCCCTCGACTGCAATGGAATCTGAATCGTGAATCTAGCACCGCCAAGCGGCGCATTTGAACACGTGACGCGACCAAACATCTCGCCTTCGACGACCTGCTGCACGAGGGCGAGACCTTGCCCGCTGCCGCCCGGGCGGAGCGTTACGCCCGGCTCGAAGATGAGGCGACGGTTTGTCTCAGGTACGCCTGGTCCATTGTCATCCACATGAATTAGGACGTTCGCGGTGTCTCGTTCCGTGGTGAGAGACACGCGCCCACCGGCCAGGCCGGCGATCGATTGCGCCGCATTCCGCAGAAGATTGGTCACGGCCAGGACGAATCGACCGCGTGGGCCGCGAACGCTTGCGTCAGTGATGTCGATATACTGCTGAAAGCCGCCGTTCAGCTCACGTGACAAGCTGACGCATGCGTCGCGAAGGGCGCCGGCGATGTCGAAGGTAGATGGTTGTTCTACGCCGAGGTTTGCGACCCGCAGCATGTTGTCGACGAATTCGAGCGCTCGTTGAATACCGCCCTCGACTCGGGTACGCCGTTTTTGCAACGCTTCATCGTCGGAGGACAACTGGGTGGCCATGGATGCGAAGGCGACTTGTGCCGGTAGAAGGGCATTGCGGATTTCGTGGACGACCATGCGTGCCTGAAGAGCATACGTTGCCGCGGCGCTTTCTTGGGGCACTCGGGCTGCCTGCGGATGAGCTCGTTCCACGAGGTTGGTTGTTTCATCGCGCAACAGGGCATCGGCGAGGATGGCATACGGGGTCGATTTGCGCTGAGCGATTTCTTCGAGGAGGGGGAGGTGGCGGGCGATTACCGAATATCCCCATTCATAGCCGACGTCATCATTTCCGTCTTCATAGTCAACGAATCCGAAGGCTGCCAGCCGACGAATCGTCGCCAAGGGAATGCGTTTCTGGGTAGCCGTATAGTCCTCCGAATGAGGGTATTCGAAGTGCGGCGACCATTGGACGACCTGAGTCACGCGTTCTGCCGCCATTCGCAATTCGTCGGCAGTTCCCAATGACTGGGCAGTTTCCAGTGTCAAGAGCCACTGCCCCATCGATGCCTGGAGCCTCGAGAAATGTCTGGCCGCAACGAGACAGGGTGACGTTTTTATTGCGCCTGGAAACCAATCGATTTTCGAATGCATATAATGGCGGGAATTGCCACCATTCGGGCGGGAGCAAGTCATCCACAAGCCGAGCAACATCCACCTTTTGCACGAGAAGTCGGTCGAGTGTTGATGCCTCGGCTATTGTTTTTTTGCTATCAAGGCCGATTGCAATTCCTTTGTTGATGAGCTGACCGAGCGCAGTGGTCGTTGTTTCCGGCTCGACTTCATCGAGAATCCCAATTGCAAGCCATTGGATGAATACCTCGAGGGGAATGTCCGACCAGGTGCGTCGCAGATGATTCGCTTGATCGGGATCATGCCCCCATTCTCGTTCAATCGTCTCCAGCAAGAACCGCTTATGGGCGGCCACGTCTATCGTCACGTACGGCAGCCCGTCGGGGGCTTGTCCAACGCGCTCGAGATAGCGCCGTAAACGCGGGAGAAAATCCATGCGCGGGCATCTACGCACGGCGTGTCGCAGGCGTCAAGATTTCCGTTGGCTTGGCTGCTCGCAGGAACATCGGGGGGAGGTTTTCACGCCCCATCGGGGTCCCAGCCGTTGTCCCGCATGATCTGCTCAATTTGCGCGGCTTCCGGAATGCGTAATTGTCGGGCCGCATCGAGCGCCAGGCCCAGCAAACGCCGCGCTTCGACAGCGTCACCGGGTTGGTTGCGGGCGAGCAGCGTGAGGGCGAGATTGGTGCGTCCGATGAGCAGTTCGCGCACGTCACCGAGGCGAGCAGACGTTTGGCGTGTATCGTTGACGTTGAGGTGGGTCAAAACATCGAGGACGGCTGCGTGCAGCCGTCAAGCTCGACTACAGCGCGTTGAGGAACGCGACCAACTGGTCTACCTCGTACGGTTCCAAGCCCAGCGGCATAAGCTCGGGATCGCACGTCGCCGCACGGCAACCGCCTTTGTTGTAGAACTCGACGACCTCCGTCAATGTCGTCGGCAAGCTCGCGCCGCCGTTGAATTGAGGTCCTTTCCGAACGAAGTAGGGGCCCGAGTTTCGGATCCCACGGAGCGTCGGCGTCTTCGTCGGCAATTCGGATGGACCACTCGCGTGCATGAGTTCATCCGTGAAATTCGCACCCTTGTGACAAGCGCTGCATCGCGCTTTGCCATTGAACAATTGCATGCCTTTGGCGATTGTCTCGATTTCCTCGGTGGTCAACTGCGGCGCCATCCCTGTGGTTCGAATCTTGTCGGCGTTGGAATCGCCCTTGACGAGGCTCAAGACGTACACGGTCAATGCTTGGGCGAGGTGTTCGCGCCCGATATTGCCCGTGATGCCGAACGCGGATTGGAACCATGCGAGATACGTTTGTCCCTGCGCATTTACCGCGCCGCCATTGATCGCGGCCAGAATGTCGGTCACAACGCCGCCCATTTCAGCGGTGTTTTCGACGGGCATGAGCACCTGTGTCAACAAATCCGGTGCGCGGCGATCGATGAACTGCTGAATCGAAAACGCTCGATTGACAATCGTTGGGCTATTTCGGCCAAGCGTACCGCCCGTCAATGCAGGGTCGAAGTCGAGCGAGCTGGCAAAGCCATGCCCCGCTTCGTGACACGATTTGCAACGAACGCCCGGATTCCGCACGAGACCGCTCACGCTTTGGTGGGTCGTGAGAATATCGCTCTCGAAGAGGCTTTTTCCAAGGCCGGCGATGGCAACGAATTTCGCTTGTTTCCCCGGAATATCCGATGGGGTCTGGAACAGATTCAGGATATCGGTGGGAATGCGCAAGTCCTCGGCGATGAGCCCTTCAGGCAGGCTCCCGCCCGGCAGAAGCCGCGGAAACTCGACAATGCTTCGAGCCACATCGACATTCGGGACGACGTTTCGAGAAAATGCCGCCGCGGTAATGTATTCGATCGAGCGTACCACGTTGGATATGGCGACTTCATCGATCCACAAGTCCGCCCCCTCATAACGTAATGCTGGTGTCGTGCACGCAGGACCGATGCAGAGAATGTCCGCCGGTGGATTGGCTCCGGCAACACCCATGACCGGAATCGCGGCCGAGGTACTGAACGTGAGCGTTTTCTCCGTCCCCACCGGCGTCCCATTTTTATACAACTTGACCTTGGCGCTCGTACCCGTTCCCGGCAAAACCTCATACGTCAACGCAAGATGCGTCCAGGGATCGGGCGATGACAAGGAGAAAGGATTCGGCCACGACGCGCTCTTGTTGCGCACTTCGAAGCGGAGACTGCCATTGGGAGCGACGCGGAGTTTGAATGCGCCTGGTGCATCCAGAAGAACGGTTCCGAGTGTACCATCGAAAAGGACCTCTTTGGGGTTGACCGCCAACTCCAAGGTCATCGCATTGTGTGCCGGAATCGTTTGCGTGGAAGAAATCACGACCTTGCCGGTCGCATCAAAATGAATAGCGCGACCGAGGAATCCAGGATTCGGGGGACCGCAGCTCCCTGCAACCGCGGTGTCCACAGATTCCGTCGATTCGCAATTGCCGTAATATTCGAACGGAAACTGGGCTCCTTTGAACTCCGGGTGTGCATTGGGCAACGGATTGTGATTTTGCAACTGACCGACGAATCCGTGCCCCGACGTATCCGCGGTGGTCGGTGATGTGCTCCGTGCAAATGGATTGTCTTTGTCAAACCCTCCAGCATCTGTGGAACTCGGCTGGATGGCTTCGTTCATGTGCAGAAAAAGATCGAATCCAGGATCCGTTGCATCATCACTCGCGACTTCAAAGAAGATGTACCCATCACCTTGGTTTTCCTCGTTCGTTCCGAAATACTTCAATGCCGTATTTCGAGCCACCATATACCTTACAGACGAGCGGCGGTTCATGGGCATGGTCGGTGCGGCGGACGGAGCACTGGTCGGAGCAGCCCAAAAGCCTGCCGCGGTACCGAGGGACGTCATGTTTTGTATGCCTACGACGCGTTGGGAAGACGGACAATTGCTGCATGCGCTCTGTCCAGGTGTGCATTCATTCCCCGACGTTTTATTGCAGTAATTCGCTTGTGTCGTTTGAACCTGCGCGTCGACATGGCGAATGTACCCTTTCGTGGACTGACCAAATGTGATAAGTGCCGACAGTTTTCCCACGGTGCAAAAGAGGTCGGAACCATCGGGGGAGATCCAAGGGTATTCACATCCTTCCATTCCCGAGGCTTTGGGCATCCCGTTTGGAAATCGAATTTCGTTTTTTGCAATGGGATACACGTCGCGGAAATGGAGCGTTTCTCCTCCTCCTCGGCTAATTTCCAAATCCTCGTCGTCGATATCCCACAACTTCTTTGGAGAGAAGAATCCCAGACCGCCGCTCGGGTTTTCGCTGTAGGTATAGTGCATACCCGCACTGAAGGCCCAAAAAACAACAAGCCGACCATCGGCGGTGGCAGTGACGTGTTCTTGAAAACTCCCGCCGGCAATCTGAATCGGTACTGGCGACGTTTGGCCCGCCGACGGTTCAGCCATGAGCACATTGAATCCGCTAAGCGTTGCGGAAAGACGTGGGTCCGTAGAATTTGGCGTATAGTTATGATTGATCGTGACCGAGAGGGGCGCCACTGCGATGTATACGGAATTGTTGCACTTGGCCTCGGCGTATACGAGCATCTTGTGGCATGACAAGGTGCCATTGGGAGTCGAAGTGGGATTCGTGGCCGAGCATTCGGATGAATTGGCAATGGGAATCGAACTCATGCCCGCGCGAGGATCAAAGGTCAACGCCGACAGCGAAGCTATCGTGCACGATGAAAAGTCATCGCTCGGCAAGGCTGTCACGTCAACCGTCGAACCTTCCCATATCGGATCGATGTCAAATGTGATTCCTTCCGCGCCGAAACTGGCCCCTGTATCGATGGGATTCATCAATCGAACTACCCACTCATGATCGTCTCTGGTCGGCGATGAAATCGCGAACGCTCCATCCGGACTCACTTGCACATTATCGCCGTATGGTTGCGCCGGCCACCCCGATAATTGACCATTTCGAGCAGCGGGAGCCACATTCTGAGACGTGACAATGGCCGTACCATCCAAGGGAGACAGGTGGGCTTCCGAGCCAATATCTTCAGCGTGAGGTGCCATGGTGCATGCCGCCAACGGCACGCCGGCACAAGCGATCCACGCGGCTGAACGACCAAACCATCGAACGGATTTCATGAAACGCATCTCCTTTGGCGCGGACGCCGAGCTTTGGGACAAACGCCCCATGCGTCGGGGCGCAAGAGCACGCGCCATGCCGGTGCGGCGATTGCGCGCAAATGCGAACAAAACAAGGAGTTTACGAACTGGTAAGGTTTGGCGGGCGCGTCCATTCGAACGCGGCATGGAACGCGGGCGCCGTCTGCGATGCGCCGCGGAATCCCCGAGCGTGCCGATATGGGCTGGTGGAACGGTGCGTCTCGATGGACGCAGCAACATGAGCAGGCGCGTTTCCCAAAAACAAGACCCGGCTCCTCGTGGAACCGGGTCTCGTCTCCGACGCCGAACGACTCGTGGTTAGGCCTTCAAGTGCACCACGAGCCCGCCTTCCGCGGCCGCCGCAAGCTCGGGCCGGCCCGCCAAGAACAACTGGTTGTCCTTGCCCAAAGCCGCAAGACCCGACAAGACCGCTCCCGCATCTTGCCAATGCAAGTCCGGTCGATCCACGAACACGAGCGAATGATCGAGACCAATCAAGGCCGCCGTCGCCGCAAAGATGACCGCATCCGCTTCGCCATCCGATAACTCCGCCGCCGTGACCGCCGAACCTCCGCGGCTCGAGAAACATCGCGGCAATCCGTCCGGCGACGTCCCCGGTGCATAATGCAACGCCGGCGCAAGCGCCTTCAATGTCGCCAGAAATCGATCCGCGCGCGGCCGATCAAACTCGAGGCTCCGCAAAAACGGCACGACGAAGCTGTACTTGCGCGCGTCTTTCGATGCGCGCCCAATCCGATTCCAGGCCGGTCCCAACCCACCGTACGGCGCAAACCCCGTCGTATGTCGCGATGATGGGAAATACTCGAGTTTGCCTTGACCCACTTCGTGCGTGTACCGCTCGAGCACCGCACGAAGACCTTCGTCCGCTTCACTCTTCGCCCGATCCGGCTGAAACACCACCTCACCGTCTTGCGTCGGTTGCGATGTGCCCGCGTACCGTTGCTCTTCTTCGTTGAGCAAAAACGTCAGGTGAATCTTCGCCGCTTGACCCGATGCAATCCACGGCGCACCCGCCGTCATCGGACCATACGCTCCCAAAGCTTCCTTCGCGGCAATCAAAGCTTCGAGCACTCGGGTCTTGCCCGAACCGCTCGGTCCCGTGAACACCACGACGTCATGCAGAGCATTCGTGCGGGGGTTGGTGAGGTCCAGCGTCATGTCGGGTACGCCGCGAACCCCAAGAAACGTAGCTCGTTGGATCTTCATTCGTCCTCTATGTGACTGTGACTGGATGGGACAAACAGGCGGGACAGTTCGCTTGGTTTGATCAACCCGCCGCCGCGCCGGAAGCAGCGCTCTCGCCGGGGTTGAGTAACACCTTCGGCGACTGAATGACAATGGAATCCGGTCCGATGTGGATCATCGACGAACCCACGGAGATCGTCGTCCCCGTTTGGCTCGAGATCGAGTGCGACAAAGCTTGTGACACGAACGAGCCGATCGTCTGCATCACCCGCTCACCACCGGCCATCGAGATGAGGTTGCCCAAGATGCTGGCGATCTCGTCTTTGCCCACGGTCGAAGATTTGTTGCCGTCGACGTTGTGGTTCTGGTTACCGGCGACCGTTTCGCGATCGTTGCCTTCGACCGAGTCACTGCGATGACGACCGATGCTCGATTGCTGGTCGTTGTTGACCCGCGTCTTCATGTCCTTCTCGGCACGCATACGCAAAAGCTCGCTGCCCGCCTTGTCCTCCATCATGAACTCGTTGAAGCCGCCATTCGAAGGGGACGAATTGCTCTTCCAACCGCTCTGCGTCTTATTAGCGGGAAGCTTGTAGGGCGTCTTCTGCAAGTTCGTGTACACGCGGCCCGTGATCACCGGACGATCCGGATCGCCGCCCAAGAAGTCCACGATGACCTCTTGCCCGATACGCGGCAGGTTCGATCCACCGAAGCCCGAACCACCCCACGGCTGGCTCACGTGAATCCAGCACGAGCTGTTGTCGTCGCGTTTGCCTTCGCGATCCCAGTGGAACTGCACGCGCACGCGACCGAATTCGTCCGTGTGGATCTCTTCGCCCGCAGGACCCACGACCGTCGCGCTCTCCACGCCTTCGGCCTTCGGCTTCTTCTGACGCATCGGCGGATGGTACGGTTTGTCCGCGCTGCGAACCTCGCAGTAGTGGCTGATGTCCTCGTTCGCCCGACCATCGATGCGCGATTCCAAGACCATCAGCTTCTTGCCATCGCCCAGCTCGCGCTGTGGGTGGTCGAGGATGCTCATGACCGTACCGGGGTTCAGGTCGATCACGTTCGTATTGAAGCTGGCGACGCTCGCGTCGCTGCGGCTCGCATGCAAACGCTTCTCGGTGAGCTTTGCGCCTTCGCCTTCGTCGGCGCGGTGCATGCCCTTGTCATCGGCAAACGGAGTCGCTTCGCCTTTGTCCGTTTCGAAGATGAAGGCGCCCGGCACGTAATGAAAACTCTCGAGCTGCTCTTCGACGCCACCGGATGCGGCGCTGGCCCCGAGCGGTCGATCTGCGGGACGACGATAATCATGATCGCGCAGCGTCACCTTGCCCGGACGGACATGGCGGCTGATGCGCACGGCAGTCACGTGTTCCTGGTCGGTCGTGCCCGGTTCGTCGCGGAACGCGATCTTCTTGCTGCGTTCGTCGTTGCGGTTGGGGGCATCGGACAAGACGCAAACGGTCTTCTTGTCTTTCTCGGTGAAGTAAAACGAAATGCCGGCTTCTTCGAGCATGCGTGACAAGAAGGCGTAATCGCTCTCGCCGTATTGCACGCGGTACTTGCGCGTCTTGTACTTACCTTCGATCTTCTTCTCGGTATCGACGCCCCATTCTTTGAGCAGGTCGTGAGCGATGTCGAGCTCGGTCTTGTTTTGGAACATGCGATGGTTCCGGCGCTGCGACGCGAGCCACATCTTGGGCACGATGACCAGATGGTAGGCGGTGAGGCCCTGGGATTCGGCGCGGAGCTGGTGGAACTCGCTGACGATGCCGGTCCAGGTGCGGGGTTGCCCATCGACGCTGCGGCCGTGGAGGGTGAAGCTGCCTTCTTGACCAATGACGGCCTCGAAGTCGATGTCCGGGTTGCTCGACAAGGCGGTCACGGTGACCGTGAACATGTCGGACATGGACTGATGGACGCTGAACTCGCGTACGTCGAGGGCGTCTTTTGAGGCGATCGTAACCTCCAAGTTGTTGCTCATAAACTCTCCATCTCAGCGGCAGGTCGGAAGGCTCGCGTCGTAGGTTGTCCCGTACGCCTTCGGGCGATCGGTTCGTCCCTAACGCGCAACCATAGCAAGGAGGTTGCCAGGCGTGTGGAACGCAGGTCATCGAGGTTGTGCAGGTTTTTCGAGTGGATTGGAGAGGGCTAGCGGGTGGATCATGGATGCACCTGGGTGGACGTATTTTTATCCAGGGGTGAGGTTCGTCTCGTACACGCGCCCCGGGTTAAAAAGGCTGTCTCACAACTCGCAACCACCGTTCAATTTGGACGAACGCCCCGGGTTAAAACCCGGGGCTACACAGGACGAAGTCCCCCTGACGGGGGACTACGCAGGCTGATTCAGATCCGCTGCGGCCATTCACGTTCCGTGCATTTTCACGGCGTGAATGGCGAGATCAGAGCTGATCGACGTTGCACAGTCCGCACGAAGTGCGGACTTCGTTATTGTATAGCCTCGGGTTTTAACCCGAGGCGTTGGTGGGCAACGACAAACGGGCCCGAGCTCTGCGGTACTCTCCTCAACCTGAGGCGCTTCGGCGGAACGCTCGAACGGCGCCAAAGGTGCCAGGTCTTCAACCCTTCGCGCGTCGGCCCGGAACTTGCTGGCGAGGTTGTACCCCCTTTACCCATAGGTTCGAGCCATGAGCAGGCACCGCCACAAGACCGTCGTTCCTACGGAGAATGTTCCGCTTCCGCCTCCGCCTGGTGGGGCGTTGCCGTTGGTGCGTTCTGATTTTGAAAGAGCCGCCCAGGAGTTACGTGCCGAGGTTGCGGCCATTCGCGCCGTCGCGACGGTCGAATCTGGTGGGCGCACTGGATTCGACCATTTGAAGCGGCCCATCATCCGGTACGAAAACCACAAGTTTCAAGAGTATACGAGTGGCAAGTACAACACGACGCACCCCGACCTGTCCAATGGCTACAAGTCCCCGGGCTATAAGTCCACGCACAACAAAAAAGGCACGGCTTATCAAGACCAACAATGGGACTTGCTGACCCGAGCGCATGCGCTGCATCCAGCGGCTGCCGTCATGGCGTGCTCGTGGGGCATGTTCCAAGTCATGGGGTTCAATTACACCATTGCCGGGTGGACCAATTTGACGGACTTCGTTCAGGCGATGTATGACTCCGAAGGTCAGCAACTGCGCGCGTTTTTGGGGATTTGCCGCAGCAACCACCTCATTCCGTTTCTCCAACGACACCAGTGGGCCAGCTTCGCGGCCGGATACAATGGCCCGAGTTATCGCGACAACGATTACGACGGCAATATGGCGCGAGCTTATGCCCGGTACGCTCGTCAGTGAGCGCGACGCCGAACGAGTCATTGCGAAAGGTTTGAGGATCCGTGAGTTCCTTCTACATGAATGAAGCGATGTTCGACTTGCCCGAGTCCGGGTTTGTCGATCGCACGGTAACGTATCTTCGAGGCAAGTCGCCGAATGGCGTGCCGGTGGTGCTGCTCATCGAACGACGCCCTTTGGAAAAGAAAACCCTCCGCGAAGCCGTGGACGAGCATCACCAAGAGCAGAGGAAGAAGCATCTCGGGTATTCGGTGATGTTCGATCGGGAAGTGGACGTCGATCAACACGTGGCGATCGATATTGGAGCTCGTTGGAACACCGACGACGGGATCCCAGCCTATACGCGACGAACCCATCTGCAGCTGGGAGAAACGCGCTTCATCATCACGGGGGAAGTGGCGTTCGTCGAGCGCGAGTTCTGTGACGCATACATGAACCACGTTCTCGGGACGTTGAAGTTTCGCTCGTAATTGCGCAGCAACGGAGTGATGTCATGGCCGACGATCTGAATCTTGGGGTAAACGAGGCATACCGAGAAGCGATCCTCAATGCCAGCAAACGGACGGGCATGGAGCCGCAAGCCATTGCCGCGGTTATCCACGCGGAAGCCGCGAAAAGCAAAAAAGGCGAGTGGAATCCCAGGTCCAGGGCGACGACGTCGAGCGCTCGCGGGTTGACTCAGTTTTTGGACGGAACGTGGAAAGACGAAGCGGCTCGGTCCGATACGATGTTGGGTCAGGCGGCGAAAGGGAAATCGTGGGGCGAGATTTCCGCAATGCGCGACAATCCGAATCATTCGATCATGGCCGCCGCCGAATACGACAGTCGCATGCTGAAAGATCTGCAAGACAAAGGGCTCGTCGATAAGAACCTGACCCCGACGGAAAAGGCGCAAGCGGCGTACACGGCGCATCACGAAGGCGGCCCCGGCGCAAGCACGCTTTACAAGTATCGAAAAGGTCAGTTGTCCGGAAAAGCGCTCGCGGCGTATCAAGCCCGAACGCGTAAAATGCTCCCGGCGCAAGTGGGCAAAAAAGAAGCCGCGCGACTCATCAATGCCGCCGGAGGAGACTCGGCCAAAGCCTATTCGGATTGGCTCAATGGCTATGTTCACAAGAACATTCAGCCTGATCGGTTCCGCGCCAAACCCAACCCCGCACCTCCAGCCCAAGGGACGGTTCCTCCCGGCGGTTCGGGGGGGGCAGGATCCGGCGGCGGCGGAGGTCCCAAGTTGACCGATGGCGAAAAGAGCGTATTGCTCGGCACGGACAAACGCGAAGCAGCCCATGTGGAGACGCCACACGACGGCGGCGGTAAAGTCATCGAAGGCAGCAAGACCGTTTTCGTCGGTAAAGACCAACAACCGTTTGCTCGCAAAGGCGACCCGACCAACGACGGCTACCAAATCAAAACGACCACGCAGCAAAACGTTCTGGTCGGGTAAGGGCCGGGAGATTCGAGATGACCGCCTATTACATGAACGAAGCGATGTTCGACTTGCCCGACGCCGAGTTTGTCGATCGCAGCATTACGTACCTCTGGGGAAATGCGCCGTCGGGTGCCGATGTGCTGGTGTTGGTCGAGCGTCGGATTCTCGAAGAAGATCAGCCGCTGCGGGCGGCCGTCGCGCAACTCGGCAACGACGCCAAAGAAGAACTTCGCGGGTATGCGGTGATGTTCGAGCGGGATGTCGAAGTGTCGGGGTTGCCGGCGATCGATGTGGGCGCGAGGTGGCGCGAAGAAGACGGCACGCCGATGTATACGCGGCGAGTGCACGTGGCGCTGGGTTTGACGTGGATGATCTTCACGGGCGAAGTGCCGATGGTCGATCGGGAGTTCTGCGACGCGCATATCGATCACATCGTCGGTTCGTTGCAATTGCGGGAGTGACAGCGCGTCCCGTGAATTGCGCGCGAGGGGGATTGAGGCCGCGGTCTGGGAATTGTGGGCAAGGGATTTGCGCACAAGTCCGTTGGATTGTGGGCAAGCGGGATTGAGGCCGCGGTCTGGGAATTGTGGGCAAGGGAATTGCGCGCGGGTCCGTTGGATTGTGGGCAAGCGGGATTGAGGCCGCGGGGTGTGAATTGTGCGCAAGGGAATTGCGCGCGGGTCCGTTGGATTGTGGGCAAGCGGGATTGAGGCCGCGGCGTGTGAATTGTGGGCAAAGGAGTCGCGCACAAGTCCGTTGGATTGTGGGCAAGCGGGATTGAGGCCGCACGCGTTGGATTGGACGTTCGCTCCGCGCGCTAACAAGCGCGCTCCGCGAAGAGGCTTTGTTTGTGATGGGGGACTGCGCTCGCTGACCGGCGGCTGGCCTTCGGCCAGACGCCGACGCTCGCTTC
>WBZU01001876.1_pt1 | contig 13503 bp, 7 predicted proteins | sample 5204311 | NCBI WGS metagenome assembly WBZU01 (sample SAMN12344359, study PRJNA552823) | activated sludge metagenome | biome: Activated sludge suspended growth; feature: Nitrification reactor; material: Wastewater; isolation source: activated sludge from nitrification reactor of wastewater treatment...
CCACGTTCTTCTCAGTCCGGGTGCTGGTGAAAACGATCAGCCCGGCGATGATAAGGATGATCGCATGCAGGCTGACGCTGAAAAGCAGCGAGCCCGCTCCAATCATTCGCCACCATCTGACCAACCATGTCAGTGAGGATGTCCGTTCCTGCGGAGCGTCCGCATGTTCATCCTGCCACTGTGGTGTGATGTCATCTGCCATGGTCCGGAGTCTGCTGGAACTGCGTTGGATTAACGGAGCAGGCGCCGGTTTCTTGGCGCTTACTTCGACTCTGTAAATTGATGTCCGGCGAGCAACTTGCGGAACGCACCGCTTGGGTTCGCGTAGTCCGGGTAGCGATCATCAGGCTCGATACCTGGCAGGTAACGCCAGTGCTTATACATCCACATCCAAAGCTCAGGCGAGGCACGAATTTCCGCCTCGAATCCGTCCCAGCACTGCTGGGCGATTTTGCCCGGGTCCGCGTCCGGCGGCACATCGATCATTCCCAGCACCCGGATCAAACTCCGTCCGCTTTCTTGCGGCAGGCTGATTGCGGAAACGATCGGCAGCTTCAGACGCTGGGCGAGCTGAACGTGCAGGGTCGTCACTGACGTTTTCAGTCCAAAGCATTCGATCGCCGTCGCCAAACGTCCAGGCCTGACATTCAGATCGCTAAGGAAGGCCGAGTGACCGCCGCGTGCGAGCGTCTTCGTCAATCGCAGCATGGCGCCCTGCTGCGGGATCAGGGAGTGGCCGGATACTTCACGCGCGCGTTTGAAGATGTCGGTCAGTGCCGGGTTCTTGAAATCCTGGGCGACGATCGTGATGCACAGCCCTTCCCAGCCCCAGACGAGCGAGGACATCTCGAAGTTGCCGAGGTGTGCGGTGATCCAGATCACACCGCCGGACTTCATGCGCTCCAAAAAGTGCGGCACACGAATGTCGAACTCGAAATGGTTGCTCCACGTCTGCGGTGAGAGCGATGCGCACCAGAAGAGGTCAAAAAAGTTGCGCGCGAAGGTTTGATAAGCCCGCCTCGTGATGCGTGCACGCTCGCTCCACGACAGTGTGTCATTGAAAGCCACACGCAGATTCTCCATCGCGGTGGCGCGACCGCGGAAGTCAGCCAGCCACGCAAGGCAGCCAGTGAGCTTGGCGAGCACCAGCACAACATGACGCGGGAGCGTGCGCATGGACCATGCAAGTGTTTTCACGGCCCATGTCTCGATCAAATAACGCAGCTTCTTCACAACGGTCCGGTTGAGTAATGGAAAATCAGGCTACAATGAATGCATGGCATCTCCCACGCTCACTGCGATTCTCAAGAGGATTCTCAAACAACCCACTGCACCGTTCCACGAATACTTCGTCCGCGCGGAGATCGAAACTTTGCTGCGCGACTGCGCCAACGTCACATTCAAACGCGACAAGTTTGGCAACGTGCTGGCCACTTACAAGAATGGCTCGCGCAAGAGCACGCCGACATGGGTGCTGGCCGCGCACATGGATCATCCCGCCTGGGTCCGCAAGCCGGGCACGGATCGCAAGGCCGATCAGTGGGACTTCCTTGGCGGCGTCGCCGAAGGCGTGGTCAACGACGGCCTGAAGCGTGGACTTCGCAAGCCCCACAAGAACGGCGAGTTCGCCACATGGAACTTCCCGGTGACGATCAAAGACGGGCGCCTCGATGCTGCTGCATGTGACGACTTGATCGGCTGCGCATCGATCATCGCGGTGTTTTATGAACTCGCCCGGCTGAATCTCGAAGCCACCGTGCACGCCGTGTTCACCCGTGCGGAAGAAGTCGGCTGGCTGGGAGCCTGGCACCTGGGGCAAAACTGGCCTTTTAATGGGAACACCGTGTTCCTGTCACTCGAGTGCAGCCGCCCGGTGAACGGCGCTGACTTTGGCGAAGGCCCAGTCATCCGTGTGGGCGACCGTCTGTCTGTATTCGATGCCGAATCCGTTTCGGTCCTCGTGCGAACGGCGGCCGAGCAGGGCATTCGCGTTCAGCGTTGCCTGCTGGACCGGGGCGCATGCGAAGCGACGGCGTTGCAGGCACTTGGCAAGCGCACCGCGGGCATCTCCATCCCGCTCGGGAATTATCACAACACCACCGACAACAACAAGCTCGGCGCTGAATACGTGATGCTCGACGACGTGAAAGGCATGATCAAATTGATCACCGCACTGGTCGCCACCAAGCACGCCGGAATCGGCGAACGCAGCATCCGCGAGCGCGTCACCATGCGCATGCAGGAATATGCGCCGCATCTCGCGGCAGGAAATGCCGTTCGCATCTGACTTCACTTCCGGCACCGCCATCAGATGCCGGATGCCGGGGAAGGCAGGAATCGCCCTTGCAGTGTCAGGCGTTCAGGGAATCACCTCGCCTGATCCGGCGTAGATCCACTTTGCCACGCGCTGATTCTTCACCAGCGCCTTGGCGTCCTGCTCAAACTTGCCGAACGGCGTGGTCGCCTCAAAGACGAGCCCGACGACCCAATACTCTTGCCCGCCGACAGTCTCGCGTTTCACGTCACCCCACTTCTTGATGTTGTCCATCTTCACCTCGGTGACCTCGCTCGCCTTCATGCTGTCCACGAGGATTGGATAGCTTCCATCTTTGTCCTGAATGGGCTTGTCGTCACGGAGCGGCCCTTTCGCTGCGGCCTTCTTCGGATTCTTTGCAGCCTCGAGCTTCGCTTCCCAAGCCTTTCTGGCGGCTTCGATCTTTGCCGCGTTTCCGCGGGCATATGCTTCGGAGACCACAGCTTTAAAGTTGGTCGCATCCATGGCGAGCGTTCCGCGGAACGGAGACTGCGGAGAAGGTGCCAGCACAAGCTGTCCGCCGTCCATGCCGATGGCGAACGCCTTCGAGCCAGACGGAATCTTCGTGGCACCGACAGAGCCCTTCACCTCCAGTTCCTGGGACAGAACGATTTCACGCGGGAACACGCTGGGAGGCAGCGAGGTCCAGTTCTTGGTCAGCGACTCAATGGGCTCAAAGGTCGGCGGCACAAACTCGTCCGCGGAAGGCTTCGGCGGCGGCGGTGGTGGCGGCGGCGGCGCTACGGCCACCTCGGGCTTCGGCTCCGGCTTCATCTCCGGCGCGGGTGCGGGCTTCTCTTCATCCACGACTTTGGGCATGGCGATCTCGACCTTGGGTATTTCGACCGGTGCGGGCGGCGGCGGCGGTGCGGGCTTCTCATCAAGACCAAAGTAGTGCGCGAAATTCGGATAAACGGCGTGGTAGGCGACCACACCGATCGCCACCGCGCAGAGGAGAGCCAGAAGAGGTTTCATGGGATGAAGGAACGAGACTGCATACAAACACCAGATCGCGCCAGCGCGCAACATCGCTAAAACGATCCGGAGCGCAGCTCTCTTGGGTCTCGTCGCAGAGCCTGTGCCCGCTCCCGAAAAAGTGGCGGTGAGGGAGGGATTCGAACCCTCGGTAGCGCTATTAGGCACTACAACGCTTTAGCAAAGCGCCGCTTTCGACCACTCAGCCACCTCACCTGAATCTTTGAAAGTGCGGCGAGTGTAGAGTCACGGTGCGGAGGGTCAAGAAGAAAGCTTTGCTACCCGTCACGGCAGCCGCACCGCGATGTGATAAAAGCGTCTGGGAAGCGCAGTGACATCCTCATAGGACTTCACGCTGCCATCGCCACTGAAGTCGGAGCCCAGGGGCGTCCACCCGATCAGATCGTCAGACGCATACACGCGATAAAGGCGGTCATTGATGGTGCTGAAGCTCACGGTGAACCCTGAGGCAGACTTCGCCACCGATGGCAGGTAGCCGTCGGCCGTGCGCGGATTTGTCCCGAGAATGTATTCTTCCCAATTGGTCAGCCGGTCGCCATCCGGATTGCCTGTCGGTCCGTTCGCTCCGGTCGCGTCCAGTGAATTCAGCCCGTTCGCATTTTCCCAGGCGTCGGGCAGCGTATCGTCATCCAGATCGAGAGCATTGGCCATCTCAAATCCCAGATTGAAGACCGCGCCATTCGTGATCGTCAGTTCGATCTGCTGCGTCTGTGCCTGGTTGCGCATGTTGAGTGTGTCGAAGGTGCCTCCGTTCGCGGGATCTTCGTCGGCGGCCCCCGAGTTCCAAGTGCTGTTCGTCAGAGGTTCTACATAGTCTCGCACGGCACCATCCAGAGCGAGGGTTGCGATGCTGACGCGTGAACCATTTTGGTAAAGCGGGGTGAGATTGTTTTGTCCCGTTTTGATCAAATGATCGAGATGCGGACTGAGTCCATGCCGGACAAGAAGTGATGTCACGCCGCCGCTCAGTGCGTAGGTGGCGTGCACCGCATTGCTGCCCGGTGTCAGTGTTAGAGTCTTGGTGATGCTGCCGTCGCTGCTGGTGAACGTGAATCCATTGGGAACCGCCGTCGCGGTATACAGATCGTTGTTGTAGAACGCGCTGTTCACCCCGGCGGCGAACCAGTCTTTGAACCCGCTTGTGCGGTAGCTGCCCACTGCTCCAGCGACGACATTCGCAGTGCCTTCCACTTCGCTTTCGAAGCCGGCATACGACACCGGATTGCCGACGCACTGATAGATGCGCCCCGTCGCGCCATCTCGCAGCCATGCTGCCGTCATGCGTCCGCCGATCCGTTCGAAGAGGGCGAACACCTTGCTGTTGAAGATCATATACTCGGGCTCGCCATCCAGATCGACATCACTCGCTTCGGTGCCGCTGCTTCCGAATGCGGCCCATGTGCTGACGCGTTGATACACCCTGGCCCAGCGTGACTGCGACTGCGCGGACTTGGAGAAGCCGGCGAGATTCATGTTTGTCGTGTCAGGATAGACATACGTGCCCGTGCTGTAGCGCGTGAGGTCGTTGCTCGTGTTGTCATGAAAGGCCGTCAGCCAGGTCGATGCATGGAAACTGTTTCGCGCGAGAATGCGCAGGGCGCCCGCGGGCAGAGCGTTCGCACTCGCCCAGGCATCATGCGCTACGCCGCCGATTCCGATTTGGCCCCAGGCTGCTGGCATCGGTGTGCCGGTGCGAATATCGAAGATCTTGGTGGCCAGGCTTTCCTCCAGGCCGCTCAGGCCGTAAAACCAGTTGTCATAATTGTCCTCGCTGGCGTGCTGGACATAGTCCTTCGCGACATTGGCAATCGCCAGCGTGCCGCGCTCGATCGGGGTCCAGTTGTCGGGCGTGCCGTCGCGATTCCCGTCCACCTCGCCATTCAAGATCATCTGGGGCGTCACGATCTGAATCCACGGATGCGAGGCCATCCATCGCATGTTCGCATCGTAGGCGTCGGCCTGTGCCTTGCTGGTGAAATCACTCCAGTCGCTGTGCAAAACCGTCACCTGATCCTGCGTGGCACTGCGTGCTTTGCGGCTCAACAGCCGGCGCAGATTGATATCGAGACCTTTGTCCGTGTTGCCAAAGCGAAACGCGCTCGCCTGATCGCTGATCGTGATAATCTTCACGCCGTTGATGCGGTTGATGCGATACGCATCATCGCTCAGCGATGTGGAACGTCCCAGCCACGTGGCGATGTGCAGCGACTGATCCGCAAACGTAGCCCCAAAGCCCGCCGCAGCCACGGCGCTCAGTGCGGCGCCGTTCAACACGCGCTCGGGCGGATACAAGATGGCGCTGGACGGCGCCACACCGTATACGGCCTGCATCAAGCCCGTCGCATCCGCGACACATGCCTGCGTGTAGCTGGCCGGAAAGTAAGGCAGAATGTGATCGGCGAACGTGGTGCCCGTAAACTGCACGATGCTGTTGGCAGCCAGCGACGCCAGGCGCGTATTGAATGCGGGACCATCACGCCATGGCTTGTTGGCGGCGGGATCGACCTTTGCCCACTGGATGCCGCTGGCGAGCGTCGGGCTCATGTGCAGCGCCATCGGGATCGAGTAGGCATCGTGCACATCCAACGGGCGGTGGTAACCGGCTCCCGCACCCGTGTTGATCAGGGCCTGCACTTCGCTGCCAGGAAGAATCGGGCGCGTGTCATGGATCAGGCTCACCACCTTGGCGCGCTTCCACTTGTCATTGCTGCTGCTCCCCGGGCTGAACCAGGATTTGAGCACGCTGAGATCGCCTGCCAGACCGCTTTGATCGCGCCAGTAGTCGCTCGCGATGCCGTCATCGTAGATGCTGTCCCGAATGTCATTTCTTCCTCCGATCTCGCCTGCACCGCCGTTGGTGCCATCTTTGGTGGAGACCACCTGGTAGTTGATGGTGCTCGGATTGCCGTTCCAGCCTGCATCCAGCAAAGCCTGCCGGCTGATGCTGAACTCCACGGCATCGAGATCGCTGCTGAACCAGGCTTTGCCGAAACCGCTCGTGTCGTTCTGAGTGCGACGCTGCACGCCGAATCCCAGCGTTTGATTGATCGCCGTGCTGTTGCTGCCGTGATCGGTGTCCACATACACCACCCCGTTGTCTGTCGAGTAGCATGCGACGACGCACTCCCAGCGCATGTTCGTGGCGCAATCAAGCTGGTCCGGCAGCGTGTATTCACCTACCGCAGGACTGCCGAAATCCATGATGACATACAAATCGAGATTTGAATCTTCGGCATGCGCCACGAGGTCATGAAGATCCACGCGGAAATAGAACATGTCATCCCCGCCCTGCGCTGTTGCTCCACCATCGTGCGCATAAAACGCCACGATGTCGCGCGATGAATCGTAGCCGTCATACGCGCGATACAAGTCTGTGCCTTGATTGTTGTTGCCGTTGCCGTCGTATTCATCGAGCGCGACGAGGTCAGCGATTTGCCAGTCGGTGAACTCCTGCGTGTTCGTGATGCCACCCGCGATGATCGGTGCCTGCGGTCCAATGACGATATGCCCTGGTGGCGGCGGTGGCGCGGTATCGTCCTTCTTTGGGTTCGTGCCGTTGGCGAGTTCCTGCGCGTTGGTGAAGCCATCGCTGTCAGGATCGCCGCTCGCGCCATTCACCGGATTACCCGCGAGGCCCGTGCGCATGTTGATCGTGCCGTTGTCGAGCGGATCGAGGCCATACTTGATCTCCCAGCCATCGGGCAGGCCATCGCCATCCGTGTCAGCGCTCAAAGGATCGGTCTCGGTCCAAAGCTCGCCGCTGTCCCACACGCGATTGTTGTTCGTGTCACCGGCGATCTTGCCATCAAAGTTCTTGTCCTCGCCGTAGCCATCGCTCGCACCATCGCCGTCGGTGTCGGCGTTGTTCGGGTCAGTCTCCGTCCACACCTCGCCAGGATCACGCTTACCATTCGGCCAGTTGCGCGCGAGCCAGGGATTGAAGTTGCCGGGGATGCTCTCACCATCGCCATCGAGCCAGCCGTTCTTGTTCGCGTCCTCAATGCCGTCCGGAATGCCATCGTGATCGGTGTCGGAATCGTTGGGATCGGTCATGCTGCCGCGCAGCAGCTTGCTGCGGTCGCCGCCTTCACTCGCTGTGTTCACGCCCGGCACCTTGCCCAGGTTGTCGAGCGTGTTGAAAAAAGGGGGATCGATGTCCCCCCGGAAATTCGGAACGCCATCGCCGTTCGTGTCAGTGGTTAAGATCGTGCCAGGGTTGTATTTGCCGTCGCTGTTCGAGTCCGTGAAGGGCTCGCTCGCCTCGCCCACGTCATGCACGCCGTTGCCGTTCGCGTCGTTAAAATCAAACACACCGTTGCCTGCGCCCGTATTGTTAGGCCCGTAGCCGGTGTCAGTGAAGGCCTCGCCCACGATGGTCGCATTGCGCCAGCCGACTTCCAGCGCATCAGGCAGGCCATCGCCATCCGTGTCCGGGCTCAAGGGATCGCTGCGGCCATAGGCGAAGTGGATGTGCACCTCGCCGTTGGTCCACTGCTCGGCGTTCGGCTTGTATTTCGGGCTGTCAGTCGCATAGCCATTCGGCAGCGGCGTCTCCGTGCCTTCATCGGCATCAAGCAGGCCATCGTCATCATCATCAGGATCGAAGGCAGAGGCGGACGTGATCTGCCGGAAGATGACCTTCGCCTTGCGGTTGTCGAAGTTCTCGCCCGTCGGAGAAACCACGCGCGCCGTGAAGCGAAACTCACCCTGCGTCATGCTGCTCCAGGTGAAGTCCCAGTGCTTCGTGCCATTCTCGGTCGTGACCACCGGCGCGCTGAAGGTGATCGGGCCAGCGGTGACGTTCATCGTCACGTTCGTCGCGTCGGTGCCCGTGTCCACGCGCACCACGTAGCTGCGCTGCTGTGCCGTGGGAGTCGCGACATCCGGCAGCACGATCTCATACGCCTTGCCATCGCTGTCGAGTTCCGGTGGCGTCACGATGGTGATGCGCGGCTTGTTCGACGGCGATGCCTTCACCACGCGCTCGGTGATGAGATCCGCCGCTGGCGCGGTGCGATCAAAGGTGACCTGGATCTTGTGCTCGTAGTTCGGCTGATCATTCCACAGGTTCGGGATTGGGAAGGCCAGCTCGTGGTAGGTTGCGTTGATGTTGTAGTTGATCGTGATGTCATCACGCGCCTGCGCCGCGCCCACGGTGTCGTCGTTCGGACCAATGCGGATGGTGAACTTATCAATCAGCTGCTGCAGCGTGAGACCGTCCGCGAGCGCCTTGGTGAAATACACCTTCATCACATAGCTGTCGTCCACCGTGTCGCCGTCCTGCTGCGGATACGCGACGAACATGCGGAAGTCCGGCCCCGCGCAGTTCACCGTGCGCTGCAGCGTGGTATAGTGGCCAGGCGTGTCGCCTTGATTGAAGTCCTTGTAAGCCGAGGACGAGACCTCGCGCAGCCGCACCTTCATCGTGGCCGTGCCGCTCGACGGGATGTTCTTGTAACTGAAGCGCCACTCCTTCTGGAACGCGCTGGTGATGTTCAGCGATGGCGTGACCTCGCTCGCCTTCACCCATGAGGTCGCCACGCTGCCATCCCACACGCCGTTCTCATTCAAGTCGGTGAAGCTCTCCGTCGCATCGCGCGTGCCGTTCTTGTTGCTGTCGGTGAAGGGCTCAAAGCCCGCACCATTGCCGCTGACCGAGCGCGTGATGCTGTCGTCGTTGGTCGAATCGGTGTCCGTGATGTTATACCACACCTCCGTCACGCTCGGGTCCGTTCGCACCACGATGCCGTATTCGTTGCCGCCCACGGTATCACCATCATTGGCGGGGAACTTGATCTCACCCGTGGGCGACTGCGCGTCATAGTAGAAGGTCTGCGTGAAAGTGTTGTAGATGCTCGCGCGGCCATCGCGCTGCAGGAAGGCGCGCGCACGGATGATGTGGAAGCCTTCCTCCAAACCGGTGCGCTCCTCGCCGTAATCGTTGTGGGGGCGGAACGTGGTGGTCGTGAGATTGCGCGCACTCGTCTGATAGGTGCTCAGCATCTTCACCTTGCGAGCCACCGCATCAGCATTGCCGGGGAACCATGGCGGCGCGTCCTTCGCGATGCCGATTTTATACTTCGACGACACGGTGAAGTCGCCGGGCAGCGTGCACTTCCACCAGTCCGTGGTCCCGCCGTCGTCGTTGTGATCATAATTCATCTCCTGCACCTTCGTGGTGCCAAGACCCTGGCCCGCCGCGCCTTCGGGATTGCTGCTGTCGGTGGTGTAATACAGGAACATCTTGTAGCCGCCGCCGACCGCGTTTGGCTTCGCCCACAGCTCATTGCGCGAGGCATCGTATTGATTGCGCGACGGCGTGATGTTGCCCACCACGTTCGCGGGATCGTGGTAGAGGAAGATGGCCGTGTCAGCGTCCGTGAACTTCGTGCCCGTGCCGTTCACGACCGTTGTCGTTGTGAATGTCTCCGCGCCGGGCGAGTGCGTGACATTGCGCGCTGTGTCCTTCGCCGCGAACAGCTCAGGGTGGATGCGGCTGACGAAGTCCGGCTGCTCGTAGCCCATGAAGGTGTCCGTTGCGAGCGCGGGCGGATTGTCGCGCGGATCGCCGAGCGGATGCGTCACACCGTTCAAGTCCACGCCGCCATCCAGCTTCATGAGCACGTTCGCTGCGCTGCCGTCCACATGCGCGATGAACCGCACTGCCGTGCCATCCGTGATGCGCGGCACGGTGGCCGTGTATTTGTAGTCCGTCGTCACCGTGTCGGCTGGCAGGATCGGCTGCGAAGTCGGCGGCAAGGTCGTGCCATTGAAGGCCGCATCGCCGTTCGGCCCGTCCTTGCGCACCACGTTCACCGTGCCCACCGGCATGCCGTTCTGCGTGATCGTCACCGGCCTGCCGCCCGCGTTCTGCCAGGCATTCGACGGGTCCGGGTTCTTCCACGAGAAGACGAAGTAACCGCCGCTCGGCACCACCACCGTGTTCAGCTCTTCCTTGAACTTGTAGAAGCCGCCGCCGATCCACGAATAGTTGTAGAGATACGCTCCCTCCGGGAACGATGAAGCGAATGTGCGCGCCTGCCCGTTCGCGTAGTTGTCGTTCATCATGAAGAGCATCGTCACGCCGTCCGCGTCCGTCATGCTGCCGTTCTCGCGCTTATCAATGCGCTCATATGCCACGAAGTCCGCGTCGCTCCACACACCCTTCTGATAGCCGCGTGCGAACTGATCATGGATGTAAGTCAGGTTCGGGATGCGGCCATCGGCCCACTGACCGAGGAAGGCCGTGTTCGCATGACGCGGGAACGCGCCGCCGCTTTCACCCAACGTCTCCGCCTGGTAATTGCCGTCCGTGTAGATGAGGCCCATGCCCTCGCGCGTGAAGTAGTAGGCGTGCTGCAACTCGCGACGCGCGGCATAGTCGTTGTCGTGCGACTGCGCATGAGTCACGCCCGCGCTCGCTGCAAAGCCACCAGCACCGGGTTGATCATAGCCATTGAGACCATCGCTTGGGTTGCCCAGCTTCGAGTTGAGGTTGTTGCGCAGAATGTTGTCCACCAGACGCATGCCCGCATCAATGTAAGGTCCGTAAGCGGGCGGTTCGCCCAGGTGCTCGCCGAAGAGCATCGCGTCATCGCGCGGCGCTTCCGTATTGAAGACCGTGTCGCGATGGTTCGCATCGCTGAAGCCGCGCGTGATGTTGAACTGGCGCTGCACCTGCCCTGAGTAGCCGTAGTCGCTGGTGTCCTTGTCATTGCCGAACGTGGCACCGAAGAAGTCCGCGCGGATGTGCTTCACCGCATCGAGACGGAGACCATCCGCTTTCGTGTGATCGATCAACCAGCGCGCCGCACGATTCAGATAGTCCTGCACATACTCTTCGTAGCTGCCGCGATTCGCTGTCATGTAGCTCTGCGCCCAGGCTTTCGCTTGCGCATCGCTCGCCGCGGCACCGAGATTCCCCGGCAGGCGCGCCATGTTGATCAGGCCGCCGAAGCCAATGTAGTTCCCGTCTTTGTCGTAGCAGTAGTTCTCCGGGCGGTTGTAATCGCGAATGAACTTCAGCTTTGGGAACGTGGCACCCTCGGTGAGGCCGAAGTTATTGTTCGTGGTGCCCGGTTCCTGCGCGATGTCGATCAGATCGGCCAGTCCGAGATTCTGGATTTGCCACGCGTCCGACCACGATCGCGTATTGTCCCACTTCCGGTAGAATCCGTCCGAAGTCTTGCGCAGATGGAAGTCCTCCGGAAGCAAACCGGGATACAGGTCGAGCGGCGTGCTTTCATTATACCCCGGCACATCGAAGGCGCGGTGGTTCATGATGTTGTCAAAGTAGATGCGGATGCCAAAGCGATGCGCCGTCTCCACCAGCCGCAGCAGCTCGGCCTCGGTGCCGTAACGCGTGCGCACGGAGTTACGCTGATCCTTGCCACCGAGATCAAACGGGTCCCACATGTCATAGCCCACGGACAGTCCGCCCGAGCCCTTGGTTGGCGGTGGCAACCAAATCGCCCCATAGCCCGCCTCAGCGAGTTCCGGGATCTTGTTCGCGATCTCCGTCCACGACGTGTTGAAATACTGCACCATCGTCTCGGCCTTCAGAGCAGAGGCGAGAACGAGCATGGTGAGAGAACAAATCAGGCGACGCATGTGGAGGAGATAGCTACTTCGTGGCAGGCGGGTTGCCATTGGTCAATTAGCTGAAGTCAGGCGTTGAAAATGGCCCGCAGCATCCTGGTGCGACCCGGCAGGGGATGCACCCGGATTCACTTGGATCGGGTCGGAATCGGTTGGATCAGATCCTGTGAAGAAATCGGGCTCGGGTCTGATTGGAGCAGCATCGTCCGCGTCGCCGGCTCCCCCGACCAAAAAGCTGCGCGTAACGGCTCGGAGCCTGCAGCAAAACCCAGCTCTGTTTCAGGCGAAGCCGCTCGACTTCAGCGGAGCCCTGGACCGTGAGAAATCGTGGGGCACGGAGATGTTGCGTGCAGCACCTCGGAGTGCGGGACCAGCCTCCGGCGCGGTGCCGCTTTCGGCGGAGCGCCTGACCACGGTCTCCCGATGGACTTCATGACGGCAAACTCGAGCGCCTATGCGACCTAGCCGCCCGGACGCTTGGAGGCCGCGCTCTGCCCGCCTTTTGGTGAATGGGAGGGAACGGCCGCACGGGTCCTGGCGGCGGGCGAACTGGGGGTGACGCGATGACGGGTGCATTGAGGCATTCCCAGCTCTTTTGGCAGTGGTGCGATCTCTGGTTGCAGATCCAGCGTCCGATCGTGTTTCTGGCTAAAAGGACTCAGGATGGAGAAATTGCCCTTGAGCTTGATCCGGAAAATCAAGAGGATCGCACTCTCATGAAACTCATGCACTCCCTGCGGCTCGCCCTTGTCGCCAGCACGCTTTTCCTGGCTGCCTCCTGTGCGACCAGCCTGAAGTCATTTCAGCCGATCGATAAACGCACAGCGAGCGATCGCCAGGTGCTGCTGATCAAGAATGCGGAAATCCACGCACTGGGCATGGGATACACCGGCGTCGGCAATCGCCCGGATAACACGGCGCGGATCGAGGTGACGGGCAAAGCGAGCACAGGCACCGTGACCCGCATCCATCTCATCTTCTATCCGGTGGGTGACAGCCGGCTGAGCAAGCCCTTTTACAACAGCGACCATACCACGCTCACCATCACGCAAACGCTGGCAGCACTTCCTGGCTGGATTTCGGCCCTGACAACGATTCCGGTCAACGAGTCTGCCGTGATCAGCTACTATGCGGTGCAGGATCGCTATGAGTTCGAGTGCCTGCGGATTTTGACTCACAAATGAACCGGCGGTGGCACCGGCTTGCGCTGAACGGTGGGTGCATCGGTAAGCGGTGCTGCTAACCGGCTTGCTCAAGAGCAGTCGAGAATCGTGTGGCCAAAGGCAAGCGGCAGCGTCAGGTGTCTGGCGTGAGGCTGGGGCTGCCAAATCCAGGTTCAAGCGGCGGCACCTCGCAGCTCATCGTTAGCTAGTTTGGCCTGGTCTCTGCCCGGACTTCGGGAATCGAAATGGATTTTGGGTCACGGAACAATTGCATGCGATTGTTCTGAAAAAGCCAGGCTGTCACGTCCCTGGGGATGAAGACCTGCTGGAAGCCCGCGTCGGCGTGCCGGCCCGAAACTGGAAACGTGTCACCGGTGCCGATCAGGTAAGGAAATGGCAGAGCGGGCGCGGTCACCATCACGCACTGATCCA
>WBZU01001341.1_pt2 | contig 13501 bp, 8 predicted proteins | sample 5204311 | NCBI WGS metagenome assembly WBZU01 (sample SAMN12344359, study PRJNA552823) | activated sludge metagenome | biome: Activated sludge suspended growth; feature: Nitrification reactor; material: Wastewater; isolation source: activated sludge from nitrification reactor of wastewater treatment...
TTCCAACCGAAACTGATTGAAGGAAAGGCGATTACTCTTCATCCGTTTGTTTGTATTGCTTTTAATGCTGACTTTGACGGTGATCAGATGGCAGTGCACGTTCCGCTTTCTTATGAAGCGCAGCTTGAAGCTTCCATTATGATGCTTTCATCTCATAACATATTGTCACCTCAGAATGGCGCTCCAATACTTATCCCTAATCAGGAACTTATCCTCGGATGTTATTATCTGACAAAAGAAATGAAAGGGGATAAGGGAGAAGGAAAAATGTTTTCATCTCCGGAAGAAGTAATGATAGCTTATGATAACAAGATTATAAATCTTCACAGTAAGATCAAAGTCAGGATTGGTGATAAAATTATTGAGACTACAACCGGAAGAACGATCTTTAACGAGATAGTTCCTAAGAGAATTCCTTTTATCAATGAACTTCTGAAAAAGAAAAAGATTATTGAGATAATCGGAATGATTTATAATATAGTAGGAAATCTTGAGACCTCAAAATTTTTAGATGATCTTAAGGAAATCGGATTCAAGTATGCTACGTCAGGAGGACTTTCGGTAAACATTGATGATATTGAAGTTCCAAAGACAAAAGATAAAATAATTGAAGAGGCATACGAGAGAGTAGAGAAGATTGAGAAATCTAAAGCAAGAGGTATCATTTCCGAGAACGAAAGATACAATAAGGTCATTGATATCTGGACTCACGTACGTGATGAAGTGAAAAGAGATCTAATGCTTAATCTGACTAAATCAAAGAACGGATTTAATTCATTGCACATGATGATTGATTCGGGAGCAAGAGGATCAGCAGAACAGGTTAGTCAGCTTGCAGGTATGAGAGGTCTGATGCAGAAACCTCAGAAGTCCATGACAGGACAAGCGGGAGAGATTATTGAAAATCCTATTATTGCAAATTTTAAGGAAGGTCTTTCAATTCTTGAATACTTCATATCAACGCACGGAGCGAGAAAAGGACTTGCAGATACGGCACTTAAAACAGCGGATGCGGGATATCTTACAAGGAGACTTGTAGATGTGGCTCAGGATGTAATAATTACGGAAGATGACTGCGGAACTTCAAGAGGAGTTCTGACGGAAGCTTTGAAAGAAGGCGAAGATGTAAAAGAAACATTAGCTGAAAGAATACTTGGAAGAGTAGCGGTACATGATGTAATAAATCCTCTGACGAAGAAAATAATTATTAAATCCGGGGAAGTCATAACCGAAGAAAAAGCAATGTTTGTTTCAGAAACACCAATAACACAGGTAGAGATAAGATCAGTATTGACATGCGAGACCAAAAGAGGTGTTTGCGCAAATTGTTACGGAAGAAATCTTGCAACGGCAAAGCTTGTTGAAGTTGGAGAAGCAGTAGGAATTATAGCAGCTCAGTCTATCGGAGAGCCGGGTACTCAGCTTACATTGAGAACTTTTCACATCGGAGGAACTGCCAGCAAGATAATTACACAATCTCAGATAGTAACAAAGTTTGACGGAAAAGTAAAGTTTGATGCGATTAAAATAGTTGAATACAAAGGAAGTGCAGGAGCTGAATATGTATCACTCAGCAGAAACGGAATGATAAATATAATAGATGAAAACGGTTCACAGATGGCAAGATATTCCGTTCCTTACGGAGCTCATCTGAAAGTTAAGAACAATGAAAAAGTTCTGAAAAACGGAATACTGTACGAATGGGATCCATACAACTCAGTGATAGTTGCCGAGGATGACGGAATTATAAATTATTCCGACCTTGAAGAAGGAAAGCAATATGAACTTGCAAAAGACGAGCAGACAGGATATTTCCAGAAGATCGTAATAGAAAGCCGTGACAAGACAAAGAGTCCGGCAATTCAGATATTAAATTCCAAGAATGAAAAACTACTTAGTTCATATCTTATTCCTGCAAAGGCAAGTTTACTTGTTGATGACGGAGAGGAAGTAAAAGCCGGAACAATCATTGTAAAAATTCCAAGAGAATCAGGTAAGACAAGGGATATCACAGGAGGATTACCCAGAGTAACTGAATTATTTGAGGCAAGAAGTCCGAGCGATCCTTCTAAAGTCGCAGAGATTGACGGAACTGTTGAAATCGGAAAAATTTCCAGAGGAAGCAGAGAAGTCAGAATTATCAGCAAAGACGCAAGCAAAGTAATTGATTATAAAATTCCAATCGGGAAGCACATACTTGTAAGGCACGGTGACTTTGTAAAATCCGGCGAGCCGCTTACAGGAGGAGCTTTTGATCCTGTAGATATTCTTAAGATAAAAGGTGTTGCTGAAGTACAGGGATATCTTGTGAATGAAATTCAGGAAGTATACAGGATACAGGGTGTGAAGATCAATGACAAGCATATTGAAGTCATCGTCAGACAGATGCTTCAGAAAGTGAAGATAACTGATCCAGGAGACACAAATTTTCTTGAAGGCGATGTAGTTCACAAGAATCTTTTTGCAGAGAAGAATGAAAATTTGAAAGGAATGGTTGTAATTTCTGAAACCGGTGACAGTGATAAAGTAACTGAAGGTGAAATAATTTCTAAGAAAGAAGTAAGAGATCTGAATGCAGCTTTGAAAAAGAAGGATAAAGCTCAGATTAAATCAAAGGATGCTGTTCCGGCAACAGCCGAACCTGTATTACTTGGAATTACACAAACTTCACTTACAACAGACAGTTTCATATCTGCTGCTTCATTCCAGGAAACTACAAAGGTTCTTACTGATGCTGCAATAAGAGGAAAGGTGGATCATTTACTGGGATTAAAGGAAAATGTAATCATCGGACAGCTTATTCCTGCAGGTACAGGTCTGAGAAAATACAGAGAACTGATTGTTACAGAGAAAGAAACCCCTACAGAAGATATTCCTGCAGAAGAAGAAAAACCAAAAGCAAAGGCGAAGAAGAAAAAAGTAAAATTAGAAAATATCGAATCATAGTATGATTTAATTATTTTGAAATAAGCCATTCGGGGAAACCCGGATGGCTTTTTTTATTATCCAAATTTCTTATAGAAGTATATTAGTCGAAAATTATACTTACAATGAAAAGTATAAAGTTTAAATTGAAATTTTATCAATTTAACAAAACTGAATTTCTTTAATGACTTTACAAAACACTCCATTCCCACCTGCAAAACAATTTAATCAATATTTAAATATAGTTTAATAGTTTGTTTTAGATATTAAAAATTATTCAAAGTATTTAAAACAGAATCAGAGCAGAACAATTGCTTTGCCTTTTTATATTCATTTATGCAATACATACCTTTTACAGATAAATTAGTTTGACATTAAAATTAAATTACTTATTTTTGTATATAAGTGGAGTAAAGTGGAGTAAAGTGGTGTATTATATTTTGATTAAATTTATTGAATTACATTCAGAATTAATAATTAGTTACAAAACACATTAAAATAAGAAATTCACATTTAAAAAAAATGTAAATGTTTCAGGGACATTCAAATTGTAATATAGATTCAAAGTCGAGATTAATACTTCCTGCAAAATTCAGGAAATATATAAAGCCTGAAGCGGATAATAAATTAATTTTAACGAGAGGTATGGATGAATGTCTGCTTGTATATCCTCTTGATGAATGGGAAAAAGTAAAGACAGGACTAACAAGATACAATCAGTTCAATTCAGATCAGAGATTTTTTATAAGACAGTTTCTAAATTATGTAAACGAATGCGAACTTGATTCACAAAACAGAATTGTAATACCGCCTCAGCTTATACAGTTTGCAAAAATAAAAAAAGAAGTCACGGTTCTTGGACTTCTTGATAAAATGGAAATATGGGATCCCGAGATAAAGCAGAGTTATGATAATTCAATGACAAAATCTTATGAAGAAATAGCTGAGAAAGTTTCAGAGATTATAAACTCACAATAGAATTTAATAGCAATGTCCGGTCTGAAAAAAAAGATTGCAAAAAATGAAGACAGAAGAAAACTTCCACATTCCTGTTCTTTTACATGAAGCGGTAAAATATCTCATCAACGAAAGCCTTGAGTGTCAGATACTTGCTGACGGAACCTTAGGCGGCGGCGGATACACAAAGTTAATCTGCGAAAATATCAAACCCACAGACAGAGTAATCTCAATAGATAAAGACCTGAATGCATTGTTGTATTCAGAGAATCTACTTGAGGATCAAAAAGAGAAAATTACATTTGTTAACGGTAATTTCGGTGATTTAAAAGATATTCTGATTGAGATAAAGATCGCAAAACTAACAGGTTTGGTTTTGGACCTTGGATTGTCGTCATACCAGCTTGAAGCGGAAAGCGGTTTTAGTTTTATGAAAGACACTAATCTTGATATGAGAGCATACAAAAAAGATGGCATTACGGCATCTGAAATACTAAACAGCTTTAAAAGAGACGAGCTTGAGGAAATATTTGAAAATTACGGTGAGATAGGGAATGCAGGAAGACTTGTAAAAGCAATTACCGAAAAGAGAAAAATTAAAAAATTCAATACAACATTTGATATTGTTAATCTGATAAAAGAGGAATACAAGATAAGTAAAAAGAATGAAATAGATTTTATGGCAAAGATTTTTCAGGCGCTGAGAATAAAAGTAAACAACGAACTTGTTAATCTTGAGAAAGTTTTAAATGATTCATATGATCTGATAGAAAAAGGAGGAAGAATCGTAATTGTCTCATATCATTCACTTGAAGACAGGATCGTGAAAAATTTTTTCAGAAAAGGATCGGAGAAATACAAAGAAAGCGATAATCCTTTTTACAAAACAGAAGTCAAGCCGAAATTAAAGATCATTACAAAAAAAGCTGTGAAGCCGTCACCGGAAGAAGTAAAAATTAATCCGCGCTCGCGCAGTGCAAAACTCAGAGCGGCAGAAATTATTTAAATTAATAAGATGAAAAAAAAGCCAGGAAAAAAAATATCAATATTTTATTTTCTCATTGTTATGATACTAACATCTGTGATCCTGATAATATACATCAGCAATATAATTTATGTGAACAAACTTTCAGTCATTAATAATGAAATTAAGGAAGAGATAAAAAAGAATTTGCAGATAAACAACATGCTCCGAACGGAGTCTGAAAAGCTCAGCAGTTATGAAAGGATTAAAACTCTGGCATCAGAAAAGTTCAATCTTGCGTACAGAGAAAATTCTGTTGAAGAAGGAAACGCAATTGTAATAAAAAAATCACAATTGAAATAAAATAAACTCAGAATTTTGCAGTTCAGTAATTACAAAAAGCCAGATAAGACGGTCATTCAGAGAAGAAAGATAAATTTTCTTTTCGTTATTCTATTCGGAATATTTATTGTAATACTGATAAAGCTTATTAACATTCAGATTATAGAATCTGAAAAATACAAGATAGCAGCGAGAAAGCAGTATGAAAATAAGATAGTTCTTTCTCCATACAGAGGATTGATTTATGACCGGAATATGAATGTCCTTGTTTCAAATTCCTTTGAGTATTCCTTTGCAGCAGATCCGAATATGGTGGATAAACCCGAACAGGCGGCGGAATTATTTTCAAGGGTTTTTGGAAAGAGCAAGGAAGAGTATTTATCAAAACTTACTTCGCAAAACACTTCTTTCATCTATCTTGAGAGAAGAGTAGATGCATCAAAGACTTGCGGACTTGATACACTGAAATTCAACGGAGTCATAGTTCTTAAAGAGCCGAAGAGAATTTACAATTATGGAAATCTTGCTTCACAGATAGTAGGATTTACAAATGCAGAGAATAAGGGACAGACGGGGATCGAACTATCAATGCAGGATGAGCTTTCAGGAAAAGATGGTTTTGTAATTATGCAGAGAGACGGAAGGGGAAACAACAGACCTTCATTAGATTTTCCGAGAAAGGATCCTGAGAACGGAAACAACGTTGTTCTTACGCTTGATGTAAATATACAAAGATTTGCAGAAGAAGAGCTTGCTGCCGGAGTAAAAAATTACAATGCAGACGGAGGCAAGGTAGTGGTTCTTTCCGTAAAGACGGGAGAGATATTAGCAATGTCATCCAATCCTACATTTGATCCGAATAACATTGCGTCTGCTGATACTTCAGGGATGAAGAATGCAGTAATATCTGACATATACGAACCTGGTTCGACTTTCAAACTTGTGACAGCGGCAGCTTCGCTTGAAGAGAAAATCGAGGATAAAAATTCTGTGATTCAGACTGATAATTTAAATGAAATAAAAGGTCTGAATATAACAGATGTTCACGGAGCAGCCAGCATGACTTTTCAGCAGGTGATTGAGCAGTCGAGCAACGTCGGGTTCAGCAAAATCTCTCTTCAGCTTGGCGCAGAAAGATTTTACAAGTATGCCAGGGATTTCGGATTCGGAATATATAACGGAGTTGAGCTTCCCGGAGAAAACAAAGGACTGCTGAAAAGACCGGTTGATTTTTCATCTGTTTCGCTTCCATATATGTCAATTGGATATGAAGTACTGGTTAACGCAATGCAGATCTCAAATGCTTATGCTGCAATTGCCAACAAAGGAACAATGATGAAATCATACATTGTAAAAAAAGAATTCGGAAATAATAACAATACAATATTTGAAGCGGTACCGACAACTATTAGACAGGTTGTATCCGAAAAAACTGCTGGGATTCTTACAGGTCTATTTACAGGAGTTGTGGAAAGAGGAACAGGAACAGATGCAAAGATCGAAGGAATAAGTATTGCCGGAAAAACGGGTACAGCTCAGCGTCTTGTAAACGGAGAATACTCCAACAGCTCTCACAATTCTTCATTTGTAGGATATTTTCCTGCTGACAATCCGCAGATACTTATAACTGTGATTTTAAATAATCCGAAATCCGGAGAATATTACGGAGGAAAAGTAGCAGCGCCTATTTTTAAAAACATTGCAAACAGAATAATCAATTTCACAGGAAAGACAAATATCGCATCGAATGATTTTGTGAATGTTAATTATTCCAAAAACAATATTAACGTTCAGGAATTAAGCGATCTGAATGACAGAAAAATACTTATACCAAACTTAGTTAATCTCAAACTTGAAGATGCAAAAGAATTACTGACTGAGAGCAATATTAAATTCGAAATTATTGACAGCACGGATACAAAAACAAACAACAATGAAAGCGGAAATGTTGTTATCACAAAATTTGTTGAATCTCAATTGCCGATTGCCAATGAAAAAATTACATGGGATGAAAATCTCAAAGTCAGAATAATAGTAAGGAGCAGCAAAGTGCCTGATGACAGACTTGTGATAGTGCCTGAAGTAAAAAATCTTAGTTTAAGGAAAGCAATAAACTTACTCTTGTCAGGAGGTTTTGATGTGTTTATAAACGGAAGCGGAAAGATAGTGGAGCAGTCACCTTTACCGGGAACGAAGCAATTACCGGGTTGTAAAATAATTCTTTATTGTAAAAACCAGTGATGAAATTAAAAGAATTACTTAAAAGAAGTTCGCCGGAGACAGATTACAGCGTGCAAAAGGATATTGATATAACCGGAATTTCCTATGATTCCCGAAAGATCAAACCCGGAAACATTTTTTTTGCAATAAAAGGACTGAAGGATGAAGGAAGCAAATACATTAAAGATGCTGTTAAAAACGGGGCAGCGCTTATCATTGCAGAAGAAGAAACTGCTGAAGAAGTTTCGACTGATGTATTGATTTCAAAGAACATCAGAAAATTAATGGCTGTGATGAGCAGAGAGTTTTACTTCAGCAATTCCGGGCAAATAAAATTAATCGGGATTACCGGGACAAACGGTAAGACAACAACTGCATATCTGACAAAGTATTTTCTTGAAGAAGCCGGATATAAAACCGGATTGATCGGAACGATTGATTATATGCTCGGCGGGAAAAAAATAAATTCGACTTTGACTACACCGGATTCAGTGGAAATGAATGCAATGCTCGGTGAAATGGAAAAAAGCAAAACGGATTTTTGCGTTATGGAAGTATCTTCAATAGCTCTTGTGATGGACAGAGTTTACGGTTTAAAATATGATACGGCAGTTTTTACAAATCTGACAAGCGAACATCTGGATTTTCATGGTAATATGGATAATTATTTTGAAGCAAAGAAAATATTATTTGATAATCTTTCGGAAACAAGTTTTGCTTTATCAAACAAAGATGATAACTACGGAGAAAAAATTCTGGAAAACTGTAAAGCCGGAAAGAAGTTTTATTCTATAAAAAAAATGAGCGACTTAAAAGCAGTCAAAGAAAAGCTATTTCTCGGAGGATTAGAGTTTGAAGCTGAATACAGAAACAGCAATTACAAATTCAGTTCGAATTTATCCGGACGATTCAATATTTACAACATACTTGCATCTGTCAGTGTAGCTTTGAATTACGGCATAGAAATTTCATTTTTACAGAATTCGCTTAAAAAATTCAAAGAGGTTAACGGAAGATTTAACAGAATACAATTAGAAAACGGTGCTGTTGCAATTATAGATTATTCTCACACTTCCGATTCTCTGAAAAACGCAATAGAATCGGCAAGAGAAATTGTGAATTACGAAAACAGGAAAGGCAGAGTGATAACGGTATTCGGATGCGGAGGAAATAAAGATAAAACGAAGAGACCTGTAATGGGCGGATATGCAGTCCGGCTTTCTGATTTTGCAATTATCACATCGGACAACCCGAGATATGAGGATCCAATGGAAATTATTGATGAGATATTAGAGGGAGTAAAACCGGAGATTAATTTTGAAATAATTGAAAACAGGGAAGAAGCAATTAAAAGAGGAATTGAGATATCGGAAGAAGGTGATATACTTCTGATATGCGGGAAAGGTCATGAAACTTATCAGGAAGCAAAGGGAGTCAGGAAGCATTTCGATGATAAGGAAATTGTAGAAAAGTATTCAGGGACAGAAAAATTACTATGATAAGCAGAGAAGACCTTTTAAAGATCAGACATATACAAAAGATAAATACTGACAAATACAGTAAAAGAAATTTTAAATCAGTTGGGATAGATTCCAGGAAAGTAAAAAAAGGTGAATTATTTTTTGCTATAAAAGGTGAGAGAACAGACGGTCATAAATATCTTGACACAGTATTCACTAAAGGAGTTGAATTTGCAATAGTAAATGAAACTTGGTTCATTAAAAACAAAAAAAGATTTCCAGGCAAAAGTTTTTTAACAGTAAGAGATACAACGAAAGCTCTTGGTGAACTTGCAAAGCATCACAAAGCAAATTATAAAATCCCGGTATTATGCATTGCGGGAAGTAACGGAAAAACAACTACCAAGGATTTAACAGCAGATGTTCTTTCACAAAAATACAAAGTACTTAAGACGGAAGGAAATTTTAATAATCACATAGGACTTCCTCTGATGTTACTCAGACTTGACAGGACGCATGAGATATGCGTACTGGAAGCAGGGTGCAATCATTACGGTGAGCTAAAATATTTATGTGATATAGCTGAGCCGGATTACGGAATGATTACTAATATCGGAAAGGAGCATCTAGAATTTTTTAAAGATCTAAATGGAGTTGCAAAAGCGGAATTTGAATTATTTGATTATCTCAAATCAAAAGAAAAAGGAATACTTTTTATAAACTCTGATGATAAATTTATCAGAAACTATTCAAAGGAGGTTAAAAGTGGAAAAAAATTTACATATTCTTACAAGTTTAATTCGGATGTCAAAGGAAGATTTAAAGGTTATAATAAAAATTTTGAACCTGAAATCAGAATAAAAAAAGAAGATATGGAGTTTGAAACTTCCGTCGCAACATTTGGCAAACATTCTGTTTACAACGGTTTAGCAGCCGCCGCAGCGGGATTATACTTTAATGTTAGTCCGTCAAAGATAAAGTATGCATTAAAAAATTTCAAAGCAACTTCTTCCAAAAGAATGGAAGTAGTAATAAAAGATGATCTGACAATAATAAACGATTCTTACAACAGTAATCCGGAATCGGTAAAAATGGGACTTGAAACATTAATGGAATACAAATCAAAGGGAAAAAAATTCGCAGTACTTTCGGATATGCTTGAGCTGGGAAGCAGCGGAAGAAAAGAACATTCGGAGACAGGAAAGTTAGCACAAAAATTGAAAGTAGATAATCTCTACACATTTGGCAAAGAATCATATAATACATTTCAAAATGCAAAAAAAATTAAAAATAATTTTTATTTCAAAGATAAGGAAGATCTTATAGAAATGCTGAAATTGAATCTCGGAAAAAAAGATATAGTTTATGTAAAAGGATCAAGAGGAATGAAAATGGAAGAAGTTGTATCAGCTTTAACAAAAATTTAAAATTTTTAATTAGAAAAAAACATAAACTTAATGCTGTACAAGCTGGCAGAATATATAAACGAGAAGTTCAATCCTCCGGGATTCGATTTATTCAGGTTCATTACATTCAGATCAGCATTATCAGCCATCACAGCATTAATTATAAGTTTTTTTCTCGGACCGAAAATCATCAGATATCTTCAGAGGAAGCAGATAGGGGAGGCGAGAAAGGAAGACGGTCCGCAGTTCCACTGGTCAAAAGCCGGAACGCCTACGATGGGAGGATTTATAATTCTTTTTTCTGTTTTGATACCGGTGTTATTCTGGGGAGACCTTGGGAACATATACATCATATTGATTTTGTTTGTCACGATATTTCTCGGAGCGGTCGGATTTACGGATGATTATCTCAAAGTGATAAAGAAATACAAGAAGGGACTTGCAGAGAGATATAAACTTGTCGGACAGATTACTGTAGGATTGGTAATCGGATGTTCGATATATTTTCTTCCGCAGTTTGACGGAATACATTCAATAACTACAATACCGTTTTTAAAAGGATATGAATTTGATTTTTCATATATGTATATACCTATTGTTGTTTTTATAATTACGGCTACATCAAATGCAGTTAATTTTACGGACGGACTCGACGGACTTGCAGCGGGGACGGTTGGAATTGTTGCGATTACACTCGGCATAATTGCTTATGTTTCGGGGAATGTAGAAACCGCAAAATATCTTAACATAATATATCTAAAAGGTAACGGAGAGTTAGTCATATATTGTTCAGCATTGGTAGGAGCTACACTTGGTTTTTTATGGTACAACTCATATCCTGCTCAGGTCTTTATGGGGGATACCGGTTCGCTTGCTCTTGGAGGAGCTGTAGGGACATTATGCGTGCTTGTAAAAAAAGAATTTATGCTTCCGATACTCGGGGGGATATTCTTTGCTGAAGCATTATCAGTAATTTTTCAGAGATATTATTTCAAGTACACGAGAAAAAGATTCGGCGAGGGAAGAAGAATATTCAGGATGGCACCAGTTCATCATCATTTTGAAATGAAGGGAATTCCGGAACCGAAGATCGTAACAAGATTTTATATAGTTGCAATTATACTTGCGATAATAACATTAGCATCACTTAAAATAAGATGACAGAGATAGAGAACAAATCATTTACGGTATTAGGTGCGGGAAGAAGCGGAATTGCAGTTGCAAAACTTCTGAGAGAAAAAGGAGCTGAAGTTTTTTTAAGCGACGGGAACAGTAAAGACAAACTTAAATATCTTGATGAAAAGTTATTAAAGGAGGAAGGGATAGAAGTAGAGACTGGCGGACATTCCGGTAGAGTATTTGAAAGCGATGTAATAATTAAAAGTCCGGGAATATATCCTCAGAGCGAGTTAATAGTGAAAGCAAAAAAACTTAATAAAAAAATTTATTCTGAAATAGAGGCGGCATACTGGTTTTGCAAAGGCAGAGTGATAGCGATAACAGGAACTAACGGCAAGACTACAACGACAATACTTACGGGAGAAATTTTTAAAAATGCGGGATTTGATACAAAGGTTTGCGGAAATGTCGGACTTGCATTTTCAGAGATAGTAAGTGAAGTGAAAGAAGATACGATAGTCGTCCTGGAGACAAGCAGTTATCAGTTAAATGATATAGAAGAATTCAAGCCCAGAGTCGCGATACTTATGAACATTACGCCTGATCATCTTGACTGGCACGGAGGATTTGATAACTATCTTAAAGCTAAACTTGAGATATTTAAAAATCAGAATGAAACTGATACAGCGATAATAAATTACGATGATGAAACATTATTGAAAGCAACAAAAAATTTAAAATCAGGTAAAGCTTACTTCAGCATCAGAGAAAACTTAACCGGCAACAATTATGACACTGCATGCTTTTTAAGAGACAGTAAAATAATTTATACAGATAAACAAAAAAACACAGAAGAGGAAATAATGGAAACAGGTGAGATAAATATCAGAGGCAATCACAATATATACAATTCGCTTGCGTCAGTAATCTCAGCCCGGGCATTTGACATAAAGAAAGAGGTCATAAGAGACACTCTGATGAAGTTTAAAGGCGTAGAGCACAGAATAGAATTTGTAAGAGATGTAAGAGGAATTAGATTTTATAATGACTCAAAAGCCACAAACATTGATTCTCTGATAGTAGCTCTTGAATCATTCTCAGAGAATCTTATACTTATACTCGGGGGAAGGGAAACGGGAAATGATTACAGTAAAACAGATGAACTTATAAATAATAAAGTGAAAGAAATAATTGCAATCGGCGAGACCAAGGAAAAAATTAAGATGCATTTCGGAAGTTATAAAAAAGTTACAGAAGCTAATACTATGGACGAAGCCGTTGAAATTGCAATGACAAACGGCAGTAAAGGAGATACAGTATTGCTTTCTCCGGCATGTAAAAGTTTTGACATGTTTGACAGTTACGAACATAGAGGAACGGAATTTAAAAAATCAGTAAATAAATTAAACTGATATGCATCACAAATACAAAATAGACATCTGGATATTAGTGCCGGCTCTTTTGCTGATGATTTTCAGCATAGGTGCGGTGTACAGCGCCAGTTCGACATTTGCATTTGAAAGATATCAGGACAGCAATTATTTATTCAAACAGCACGGAATAAAAGTAATACTTTCAATTTTCACAATATTTTTATTTGCCAAAATTGATTACAAGTATGCGGAAAACATTTCAAAAGCGCTGATATGGATAACAATATTTTTACTGATATTTACTTTGTTTAGCAGCAAGGGTCCGATAAAAGGCGCAAGCAGATGGATCAATCTCGGACCGTTTAGTTTTCAGCCGTCCGAACTTGCCAGATATTCAATTGTGATATACATTGCGGCATTGCTTGCGAGAAAAAAAGATTACATTTATCTGCTTTACAGAGGATATCTGCCTGTAATATTTTACGTTCTGCTGGTAACTTCGCTCATTCTTCTTCAGCCGAATTTTTCTGTTTCGCTTATTATTTTCAGCACATGCATGTTCATGATTTTTTTATCCGAAGCTAAATTAAAACATATAATTTTTACGCTGCTGGCATTAACTCCAATAGCTGCTATATTTGTTCTTTCAAAAGATTACATAATAGGAAGGATAACTTCTTACGCGGAATATCAGACAAGCGGTAACACAAGTTATCAGCTTCAGCAGGCGCTGAT
>WBZU01002255.1_pt1 | contig 13499 bp, 11 predicted proteins | sample 5204311 | NCBI WGS metagenome assembly WBZU01 (sample SAMN12344359, study PRJNA552823) | activated sludge metagenome | biome: Activated sludge suspended growth; feature: Nitrification reactor; material: Wastewater; isolation source: activated sludge from nitrification reactor of wastewater...
CGTTGGCAGCGCTCGAACGATCGCTCGAGCTGTACCCGGGGTCGGGTGACGGCGCGAAGCCGAAGGAACGGGCCGAAGTCGTCAAGAAGCTGATGGTCGTGGCGAAAACGTCGGGTGTGCGGGCGCTTTTGGCGCGGGGCACGTTGGCGCGAGCGGGCGTGCAGGACGTGGTGCCGCTCTTGAAGGACGACGCGAAATCGGAGAATGGGCAAGCGCGTAAGGCGGCTGGATCATCGCTGGTGGCGATGGGCATGCATGGTCCGGCGGCGGTGCTTGCCGCGGATCAGGACGAGCATGTGCGGACGGGGGTGGCTTGCGCATTGTTGCGGAAGGTGGATTGATTGGGGCATGTCGATCAAGCGTGCAGACGAGCTGAGTTTTTCTCCGCCTCCGCGATGTCCCGTTTGCGACATTGGAATTATTGCTTATGGCCCGTCCCATCCATTTGCCGTGGACGAAGAGGGGCGTATTTATTGTCGGCGTCACGGATCGATGATCGAGCCGAGTTTTCCCGAGGTATACGATGCGTTCAAGACGGAGCGTTTGAATGCGCGGCATTTCGATCCGGCTCGGCGGGGTGAATTGGAGCCCATTGCGGAATTATTGGAGCGGATCGAAAAGGTTTATCATCCCGAACAGGTTTGGTTATTTGGAAGTCGGGCGCGTGGGAATGCTCGGCCGGGGAGCGATTGGGATTTGCTCGTATTGGTGCCGGATTCAACGAATGACGATTTATTGGATCCGGATATTGCTTGGAGAACGCTGTGCGATTCCGGCATTTGCGCCGATCTGATTTCCATGCGTTCGAACGAGTATCGGGCGGCGATCGATGTTGCCAATACACTCGAATACGAAGTTGCCCGCGAAGGATACATTATCCATGAGCGACAAATTGGATAATCGCCAAGCAGATTTCATTGCCAGTTGTTTACGTCTCGCCAAAGGTGACTTGACGGACGCGCGCGTTCTCGCCGATCAGCTCCCGAAAAGTCGCGGAGCGGCATATCACCTCGAACAAGCGGCAGAAAAGATCATTCGCGCGATTGCTGCGTCGGAAGATGTCAGAGTGGGCTTGGGTCATGAATTAGATAATTTTGTATCGCAAATACCTGATTCAAATCCGTATAAAGCTCGATGTAAAGCGGTTCAAGACCTGAAGCGTTACGCAACTTCATATCGCTATCCCACGTCCCAGGGGAGAACGATGAAACCGCCAACAGCGGAATACTTCGAGCAACAGTACCAACTCGTCGCTCAATTGCTTGTCGACGTCAGCGCCCGTTTCGATGTGGACCTGGACAAGGAAAACGCGCCGGCGCGAAATCCAAATCCAATACGTTGACGGTTTTCAACGGTATGGACCCGCCGGCGATATGGGCACGCCCCTTGGTGATGCGATTTGTATCAACAAGAGAGTTCGCCGGCACGGTCGTCATGGTAGAATCTGTCTTTGGCGACAAACATGAGCGACGAGCATCCAGTAACTCCTGCCGGCGATATCGCGTTTGATCCGACGGTGCTCGAACATTTGCCGACGGCGCCGGTGCAACGTCGCGGGGTGCCTCAGGAATTGGCGGCGAGGTATGAGAAAATCGAGTTTGTCGGGGAAGGAGGCATGGGGACGGTTTATCGAGCCGTCGATCCGCGGCTCGGTCGGACGGTGGCGATCAAGGTTCTGAAAGGTGACGATTCCGAGCTGTGGCGGCGTTTTTTGGCGGAAGCGCGGGCGCAAGCGCGTATCGAACATGAAAACGTTTGTCGTGTGTACGATGCCGGGCATGCCGACGGCGAGCCGTACATCGTCATGCAATACATCGAAGGCGAACCTCTTTCGCGAATTGCGGATCGTTTTACCCTCGAGCAATGCGTGAAGGTGATTTGCGAAGTATCGCTCGCGGTGCACGAGGCGCATCGGCTCGGCATGATTCATCGCGATATCAAGCCGGGAAATGTGCTGATTGAATTGCATGAAGACGGTTCGCACAAGCCGTACATCATGGACTTCGGATTGGTGCGCGAGGTCGAAGACAAGGGCGAAACGCGAACGGGCGCGGTGCTTGGAACACCCGCGTATATGCCGCCGGAGCAGGCGCGAGGCGACGTGCGGGCCATGGATCGGCGTTCGGATGTTTATTCGCTGGGGGCGACGCTTTATGACGCAATCGCGGGACGACCGCCGTTTGTCGCGGAACATCCGTGGAAATTGCTGATGATGGTGGCGTATGACGAAGCGCCAAGTCTGGGAAGCGTAAAAAAAGGCGTATCTCCCGAACTCGAAACCATCGTCATGAAATGTCTCGACCGAGACCCATTACGTCGTTATGACTCGGCCCGGGCGCTTGCCGATGATTTGCAGCGATTTCTCGACGGCGAACCCATTTTGGCTCGGCGAGCTTCCCTTGCGTACGTCGCTTGGAAGAAAGCGAAGAAGCATAAGCTGATCACGTCCTTTTTGGTGTTGCTCGTCGTGACGTCGACCATCGTTTCGGTGGTGTTTGTCCGGGCTCGCAAGCAAGCCGCCGACGATGCTCGATTGGCCCAAGCGCTGGGTGAAGACGTCAAAGAGATGGAGCTGTTTTTGCGTAATGCGTACAGCATGCCTTTGCATGACGTGGAGCGCGAACGGGACGTCGTGCGGCAGAAGCTGGCCGATATCGAGCAACGAATGGCTCAATCCGGCGGAATCGGTGCGGGGCCGGGTCATTATGCGTTGGGTCGCGGGGCGCTCGCGTTGGGGGATCCCGATGGAGCGCGCACGCATCTCGAAAAAGCAATCGCAGCGGGCGCTTCGTCGCCGGACCTCGAATATGCGCTCGGTCGGGCGCTTGGGGAGCTTTTTCGTCGGGCGCTCGAGGAAACGCGGCACATTACGAATGAAGCGGAGCGCAAAAAAAAGGTCGAAGAAATCGAAAAAGCATTACGAGACCCGGCGCTTTTGCATTTGCGCGCGGCGGTGGCGGCGAAAATGGAAGTGCCCGCATACGCCGAGGGATTGATTGCTTTGTACGAAGGGAAAAACGAAGAAGCTCTGGCCAAAGGAAAAGAAGCATTCGAAAAAGCACCTTGGATGTATGAAGCGAAAAAGCTCGAAGCGGATGCTCTTTATGCCATGGGGAGCAAATATCGGCATGATGCGGCGTTCGATTACGAGAAAATGAAATCGTATTTCGATCCGGCAGCCAAAACGTACGCTCGAGCCGCCGATCACGCGCGGAGTGATCCCGATGTGTATCGCGCGGAATGCGAATTATGGGAAAAAATGGGTTATGCCGCGGATGCGATCGGCAAACTGACGACGGAAATGGACGAAGCCGATCGAGCGTGCGCGCGGGCGGTCGAATCCAGCAGCCGGGATGGTGCGGTGCGTGTGCAAAGGGCCATGGCTGCATATCATCGTTTTTCCGTGGCGACCAATACCGGGGTGAATGTCGAATCCGCTCGGAATGCAGCGATTGATGCGGCCAATGACGCCGTACGTGTATTGCCTCGAGACGCCATGGCGCTGTATGCGAAAGCGGCGACGTTGTATGTGGAGACAATGGTGCAGGCATCCCACGGCAAACCATTGGCGGCGACGGCGGCCGCGACTTCGCCCTCGAGCAGCTCCATGACTTGAAATGGAACGCCCGACTCGGGATCTCGTTCGAGTTCGAGGACGCGCGCGACGTGCGCGCTGCATGTCCGACCTCCACGTGCAGTCCGCGCAGGATCTGCTCAAGACGTTTCGTCTTCGCCCAATTCTTCAGGTGTGGGTTCCCGAATCTTGCTCAGGAATTCGTCGAAATCGTTAGCGACGAAATAGGGCTGCGGCGGTCCTTCCCCGAAGTCGAAGTAATACACTTGTCCGTATTCTTCACCCGCCAATGCAAGCCCGAAGATACAACCAAATGAGTCTCCCGCGATGGGCAGGATTTGATTCTCCTTGCATCCTTCTATTGATTCGAGGGTCGGCAAGATATTCTCCGATTCTGTTTCTCGGTGCATACCGAAGAAAACCTTGACATCCGTAGTTTTGAACGGCGCACCTTCGATCTTAATGGCGTCGGGTGTCGGCCGACCACCATTGTGCGCGAGTAAAAAATTTCTATAACTTAATGGAAGTTCCGCACCAATCTCATACTCGATTCGCTTGATTTGATCTGTCTGAAGTGGGCGTCCCAGATCCCGCATTTTCTTCATGGCTGTTTCCCTTTGAGTGCAACGCCACCAGTATGGCCAGTCTGACGGTGAATTGTCTCCGGTACGAGTTGCATTGTCGTTCCGTCCTGGTGGTGGTGCCAAGCATAACCCTTGGGAGTCTCGTCGTAGTTGGCCACCTTATTTGCTTCCATCCTATCTTTGTATCGATCCCCCGAAAACTTGATCTTGACTTCTTGCTTGACAACGCCGGCTGCTCGAAAGTCGGGAAACCCATCCGCGTCAAACGGCACGCCCGTGACGGGATGCTTTTTCCCCGCGAGGTGCATGTTGCGAATACGCACTTCCCCCGGCGGTGGATTCGTAAACGTCTTCGTAACGGTTGTCGTCGGGTTCGTCGCGGTCGATGCCGGCGGTCCGCGCTCGGATACCGCCGGCGTGGTCGATTGCGAGTTTGGCTTGGCCGGCGTTTGCGTCGCTTTGGCCTGCGGCGTTGGCGCCGTTTGCGGCCTTGGTTTGGCCTGCGGCGTTGGAGCTTGTTGGGCCGGTTTTTCAATCTGCGGCGCATCGCAAGGTTCGCCCTCGCGCCGAAGTTGCTTCAAATCTTCAAAACCATGCCACGCCGTTACATAACCATTCGCGCCCAGCGCCATCGACCCGGCAAACACGACATAGCCCGCAGGAGCCCCTCCACCACTCCCGCACATCCCCATGCCTGCGCCCATGCCGGCGCCGGCCAAGATCATTTGCCCAGTGCCAATCGCGATTTCCCCACACGCTCGACCGAAACGCGCCCAATATTTTCCCTTGGGCAATGCTCGCACTTCAATGGCGAGGTCAATCGCTTGCGGAGCCAATGGCACCGCTCCCGACGTCGCTCCGTAGACAAACCCTTTCGTGTATTCCGTGCCGTCCTCGCCCAGCAATGATGGCTCGGTTTCGGCTGTCGGCGCTTCGGTTGTCGGCTCCTCGGTTGTTGACGCACCCGGAATGGAAAACCGCAGCTTTTGCCGATGTTCGAGGCGCTGCGGCGATGGTTCCGGATCTTTCGCCACTTCGGAGATCCACGCCAATGTCTCCTTCACCAGGCGCATTTGCGCGCGGTCGCGCGGATCTCCGACGACTTGCCCCATCAATCGCGGATCGGGCCGCGCGCGACACGCTTCCTCCGCAACGGCTTTCTGCAATCGCTCACGTAATTCAGGCGGCAGCGCCAATCGCTCTGTATCCGCCTCGAATTGCGCCGACGTCGGCAAATACGACGTCGGCAAACTCGACGACGGCACGATTTCATACGGCGCCGCACATCCCCATAACGATGTTATCAGCGATAAACACGCCAGCCATTGCGAAAACCGCAGCAACCACGTCCAGCTCTGTTTACGCATGCCGCCATGCGAACACGGCTCGACGAGGTGCGCAAGTTACTTTACACCTCTCCCGTCGGCCTCACCCACCACACCCCCGCCACGCCCCCCTTCAGCTTCTCCGACCAGCTCGCCCGCGTCGAAATCCCCTACGATAAGCGTCTCCGACAAGCTCATCACACCCTCGCCGCCCCCCTTGCGACCTGGTTCGACACGGTCTACCTCACAATTGCTCACCCTTCCGACCAGGTCCGACCTACTCGTCAGCCCCGTCGACGGCACGTCCGACCAGGTCCGACCTACTCGTCAGCCCCGTCGACGGCACGTCTGACCAGGTCCCACCCGGTCCATCTCATAATCGACGCCCCTTTCCGGCACACCCAACAAGCTCACTTGTGCCAATGCTCACCCGATCGAGCGCATCAGAGTCACACGATACCACGTTCGATACGCCCTGAGGACCTTGTCAAAGTTGCTTGGAGCGGGCAATGTCGACGCCGGTTCTGAAAATGGCGCGATGTCCGGCATCATCGGCGGCGCAGATTTGTCGACGGTGACGAGCATGTCCGCGGAGAGGTTTGTCCCGGCGCGAACCCAAGGTCCAAGCGCGTCGAGGAGAGCCGCCGCATCGGGATATCGATCGGCCTTGTTCTTGGCCATCGCCTTTTCGATGATCTTGACGACGCCCGCCGGAACCCAAGGCGCGACTTCGGACAAACTCGGCGCAGGTAGGTTCACGACGGCGTGAAGCAGTTGAATGAACGAGGTAATTTCGGCATGCGGAGGCGCTCCCGTGCATAACGCGTACATGGTGACGCCCATCGAATAAACGTCACCCTGGCGATCGACGTTTTTCATCCCGTCGAGCTGCTCGGGGGCCATGAACAGCGGCGTACCGACGAGCTCACCGCTTTTCGTGATCGATACCTGCGGCGCGGTCAAACCGATGCTGCCACCCGCGGACATGGTGCGCCGAATTTTCGCCACGCCGAAATCCAATAGTTTGACCACCAATGAGCCGTCTTTCATTCGGGCCAAATAGAGGTTTTCGGGTTTGATGTCGCGATGCAAGACGCCCACCGCATGCGCCGCGGCCAAACCCGCACACGCTTGCGCTGCGATTCGCATCGCCACATCGGGTCGCAAAGGGCCCACTCGTTTGAGCAATGCACCGGCGTCTTCGCCCTCGAGCAGCTCCATGACTTGAAATGGAACGCCCGACTCGGGATCGCGTTCGAGTTCGAGGACACGCGCGACATGCGGTGAATCGAGTTTGCCCGCGATACGCGCCTCCTGAATGAAACGGAGCAAATCCGGATCATCGGCGGCAAACGGACGAGCATGCATCCATTTGATCGCCACGTCGACCCCCGTTTCGACATGCCGAGCCGCGTACACCGTTCCCGTGCCGCCTTGCCCAATGACGCGGTGAACGTCGTACTTGTCCTGAAGCCGTGTTCCAATCATGCGAGGAGATGCTATACATCCCGCCGAAAATTCCGCAACCACGTCTCTGCGGGCCATGCAATGCACCTGCAACGAGCGTATGCGTGTTATGGTCCAACGTCATGAGTCGAGAAGAGAACGGAAAAGTAACGCAGGCGCTCATCGTTCGTTCACGCGAATGCTCCATTGGTCGATTCCGGTTGAGTGTGGTCTCGGGTCCCGATCGAGGGATCGAACGGGTTTCCGAAGGGGGCGAGTTTTCCATCGGAACGGCGGCGGGCAATCAATTGGTTTTGACCGACCGTACCGTATCGCGTCACCATTGCGTGATAAATGCGACGGAGAAAGGGTTTTCCCTGCACGACCTCGAAAGCCGTAATGGTACGACGCTGGCCGGATTTCGCATTGAAAAAGCGTACCTTGGTCCGGGCGCGATCATTGGATTGGGCGATTCCGTTTTGCGTTTCGAGATATTGGCGGACGAAATCGTCGAACCCCTTTCAGACGAGGAACAATATGGCCGCATTCTCGGACAAAGCACCGCCATGCGCCGATTGTTTGCCATGCTGCCACGCATCGCGGCGTCGGATTCGACGATTCTCATCGAAGGTGAAACAGGAACGGGCAAAGGGCTCTTGGCCGACGTCATTCATCGAAAAAGCCCACGAGCGAAAGGGCCGTTTGTCGTCATCGATTGCAGCGCGATTCCTCCGAGCCTCATTGAAGCGGAATTGTTCGGCCATGGCAAAGGCGCATTCACGAACGCCGTGCAAGCTCGAGCCGGAGCCTTCGAAGCCGCGGCCGGAGGGACCGTTTTATTGGACGAACTTGGTGAATTGCCGCTCGATATGCAGCCCAAACTGCTGCGGGCGCTCGAAGAACGAGTCATCCGGCGCATTGGGACACTGGAACCCGTCAAGCTCGACGTGCGTATCCTGGCGGCGACGAATCGTGATTTGCGGCAAGAAGTCAATCGAGGTACGTTTCGTTCGGATTTGTATTATCGACTCAATATCGTGCGCATTCGTTTGCCGGCATTACGAGAACGACGTGAAGACATTCCGCTCTTGGCCGCTCATTTTTATGAACAATTCGCGCGCTCGGGCGATCCTCGGCCTTCCGAGGAATTCGTCTCGGCGTTGGTCAAACAGGATTGGCCGGGCAATGTCCGTGAATTACGCGGATGTATCGAACGGGCCACGTTGATGCAGGATTCGGAGTCTTGGTTCGAATCGACGTTGGGCGCGGGAAGCTCGACGGCATCAGCATTGCCGATCAAACCTGCACCGACTGTGGAACCCCCGCAAAATCAGTATGCCGACGACTTGGCGCTGGGTTCGTTCCGGGCAGCCAAGGAACGCGCGGTTGCGCAATGGGAGCGCGGCTATATCGCGGCGCTCGTACGCGAGCATCAAGGGAATTTGTCGCGGGCCGCGCGAGCTGCGCACATGGATCGGAATCACCTGCGCGAATTATTGCGACGCCATGGAATTTCCGCCGAAGACGATTGATGCATTTACGATCGTTCCATCCAGAAAAACTCGTGCTTCCCCGTCACGGGCTCCAGGTTTGTCGGAGCATGCGTCAACGCCGCTCGTGAAGCAGCGACCCCCAGTGCAGCCGTCGGGGCCCATGAGGCCACATCCAGCAAGCCCGAAGGAAGAAGCGTTCCGGCTTCATTGGTATGCAGCGCGCCGCAATGCATGAAGATCCCGACGTCCACACAACGTTGTTCTCCCGATGCCTCGACGACGCGGCGATAAGCGCGAATGCAGGCCGCGTGAACCGCATTCAATCGTGCGGCATCGGGAGGTTCGGGCGAGACGGCAAGGAGCATTTTCGTCGATTCGCGGACCAAAACGAGGCCCGCGGCGATCAATTCCGAACAAATGATCTTCATGGCCATTTCCACGGCATCGAGCAAGGTTTCCTCGTCCGGGGCGAGCGTGCGTTCGCTTTTGCGGACTTCGACGTACACGGCAATGGCTGAACGTTCGACGATGCCATTCGGAAATGATTGCGACGGAGGTTTCCGGATAATCGCCTGGGACAAGGCCGCGACGAATTCACGCGGTGAGGCAAAACGTTCGCTTGGATTTCGGCTCAATGCGCGAAGAATGCTTTCGTCCAGCATTGGGTCGATGGGAGCGCGCGAGCTTGGGCGTGGAGGGCGCGTGTGGAGATGAATTTGTCGCAAAATGGACGTGGTTTGCGTACCGAAAGGCGGTGCGCCGCTCAGCATTGCGTACGCAGTAGCAGCGAGCGCATAAACGTCGGCGCGAGCATCGACGGGTTCGCCGAGGATTTGTTCCGGAGCCATGAAGGGAATGGTTCCAAGAGACGCACGGGAGGTTGTCAGAACAGGACCGTCGCCGGAAACGAACCGGGCAATTCCGAAATCGAGCAGAACGACATGACCGGCGGCCCGATCGGGCGCAAGAAATACATTGGCCGGCTTGATGTCTCGGTGCACGATGGCGCGGGCATGAACCCATTCCAGCGCATTCGCGACGGGCTCGAGAATCGCGATCGTTTCGTCCACGGACAAACGTTGTCGGGTGGCGAGGAGTTTGTCGAGGCTTTGGCCTTCGAGCATTTCCATGATGATGTAGGGGCGAGCGTCGTCGAGTCGGCCCCAGGCGTGGATTTGCGTAATGTTCGGATGCGCCAAACCAAATACGATAGCGGCTTCTCGTTCGAATCGGCGTCCGATGGTGCGCTCGGCCAAGTGTTCGCGATGCAGGATTTTGATGGCGACGGCGTGTCGGGTGTCTTTATGAAATGCGCGATAAATCGAGCCGAAGCCACCACGAGCGATTTCGGAATCGACGTCGTAGTCACCGATGCGACGATTGGGTTGGGTCATGGGGAATTACAGTCTTTCGTGGTTGAATGGATACACCACGAGGAATCATTCGTCATGCATCCGAACCCGCCGGTGGGTAAAGAATGGCGGGAGACGAATAGATTGCCTCAGACGAGTTGCAAACACAAGTAGGCGCACTCTGATTGTCTCAATGCCGCTACTTGGGCCCTCCGTCGCAAACGCCGCTGAAGCTCGCGATATTGTTGTCGATATGGCATTCGTGCCAAGCGTGTGGAGGCGCGTTGTCGTCGACCACCACATAGATCTTAACCGATCCGTCGACCACGCCCGGCGGGGGATTGGGCAGGGGCAAATAGAGCTCTTCGGATTCGGCGGGATACAAGCTTTTTGTGGTCACGAGCGGACTGCCGGGCAATGGTTTGCCGCCTGCTGCGGGATCTCCGGCGTAAAGGCCGATATTCACACCGGGCGGCGCGGCGGCTTCGCCAATGTTGCGCACACGCGCAAGCAGCCCATACGAGCCTCCGCAAAGCGGAACGACCGAAGCCACGAGGTCGGGCGCGAAAAACTCGCCGGCGGGTTGCACGTTTTGGCGATAATTGTTGAGGCGCCCATTTTTGAAGTTCGGCGCTTCGACCTTGGGAATCGTGCCGTCTTCTTCGACGTTCGTCACGTGGTAGGCGTGTTCATTCCAAATGCGCCGCGTACGGACCCAATTGCCATTTTTATCGCCATACACGCGAACGCCCGTGGTGCGCGAACCGTCATCGCAATTGTAGGTCGGATAATACGAATTCGAGACGACCACGAGATCCGCTTGTCCGTCATTGTCGACGTCGGCCACGACGGGATATTCGAAGAGCGTCGCATCCGTATTGCACGTCTCGAATAACACGGAACCATCGGGCCCGGCATACACGTGCATCTTGTATTCGTCGGCGTAAATGACTTCGGCCCGACCATCGCCATCGAAATCGAACACGGAGCTGCCCGTGGACGACGACGAGCAATCCAAGGTTTGGCGCAACCAGATAAACGTATCGGCGTCCGCAACATTGGGATCCATCAGCTTTTTGCCATCGAAAGCCGCATATCCGATCCCTCCCGCCAAACCGACATCCGGGAAACCATCCCCATTGAAATCCGCCACCGTCGGGGGGCCGCCGCCCCACATTGACCCGGACGAACCCGGCGGACACAAAGTCGGGCTCAATGTCCCATTGATGTCGATACCCGCACGGATCATCTTGTAACCTCCCGGCGCCGACGGGTCGAGATGCCACACGCGCAAACGATGATTGACGAAATCAGGGCCGATGATCTCCGCTGCGCCGTCTTTATCGAGATCCCCGACGGCGACGAAGGTCCCGACGAGCCCCGTGTCGATCATCGTGCTGCCATCCGGGCGCATGACTTTGACCGCGCTGACGATATCGAGTTTACCATCATTGTCGACATCGTAAGGCACGATATTCGCTCGATTCGGATGATCCAAGAGAGGCAGCGGCAAATTACTCACCGTTGCACCCGTTTTTCCATCGAGGATTTGCGATTCGAGAATAACTTCGACGTCACCGTCTTGATCGAGGTCCGCGAGCGACGGCATGAAGCAATGCCCGGGAGCGCTCGTCCATAACTCTTTTCCTTGGGCGTCGTACGCACGAGCGCGTTCATCGTAGGTGCAAACGACGATTTCATTGCCCGGAACGCCGTCGATATTGCCGGCGGCAATGTTTTCGCCCGCATCCAAGGAGGATGGATCTCCGGTATAAGCCGACCATTTTTCGACGATCTGACCATTCACGATCGAAATGGCGTGCAGCTTTCCATACGCACCATAAACGCCGTTGGGGAAACTCATGAATACGATTTCCGGAATGTCCCGCTCATTGACGACACCGTCGCATGTATCATCGTCGAGCTGAATGACCACCGGGGTCATCATGACGGCGTCTTTGTACATCGGCGCTTTGGGATCACCCCAGCTGTATTTGAGCACCGGTTCGAATACCCCTGCGGGCGGGTGGTATTCGCATTTCGTAAAACACGTAATCGGATCATTCGGACCCGGCTCCATACCCGGGGCGCAATCCGGCGGGCGAGGAAGACATCGGCCCGTCGCGAAAACAGCACCACCCAGGCAAGATGCATCGGCCATTCCTGCGTCGGGCATTTCGTCGAGCGCGTGTTCGCAATAGGATCCCACCGCGCAATCCGACGAATCGACGCACGGATCGCCAGGTGTGACGCATTGCTGAAACGAGCAAACTTCAGCGCCCGGACAACACAATGCACCACAGGCTTTGTTTTTCGCACAGCAAACGCCGCCCGATGTACACAGCCCGCCTTCACCACAACCTTGACCGGGCGTGCAGCTCGACCCGCCGCCTCCGTCCATGAAAAGATCGCCCCCTTGCCCGCTCGAACTACTGCCGCCGCCCGCTCCGCTCGAAACACTCGATGCGGAGTTCGTCCCCGACGAACCGCCGTCACCACACGAGGCAATGAGAGCCAAGGGCAATATGCCCATGCCCGCAACCCAAACAACGAAATGAGATGCTCTTCTGCGCATAACACATCATCGCCCGCATACGCGAAGATGCCAACCCTTATTTCGCTGCTCGAGCGCCGCACACGAACCGAGAACAGATGCAGAGCAATGTCGCTTTCGCAATTCACCTCACGTCAATGGTTCGTCCAAACATCGCGGCAATTCGGTCGGCATGAGCGTGGTCGAAATCATATCCGGTTTCACTGCCATCCCAATCCTGCCACGGCGAGTATGACGGGCCGGCGGGGTTGTTGCGGAAGTAGAGCGTTCGCACGTTCCCTAAAAATGGACTGTTGATCAGCGCCGCCAAACCCTCTTCACCGATTCGATTGTCACCAAGTCCCAATGTTTCCACGCAACTCAAGACAGGCGACGCGGCAAGCGCGGCAGCACCGGCATCACCCATGGCGCATTCGTTCAATTCGAGCGACCTGGGGCGCATAGTCGATGCCGCGAGGCATTTTGCTCCTTCGTCCCCGAAACGATTACGTGTCAAAACCACCCGTTGCAGCGATTGCAACCATTCCGCTCGCGCCAGCTCCGCAATGCCTTCCACCGTGATCTGATTGTCGGAAACATCCAAAGAATCAAGCCGCCATTTGGTGCCTGCCAAAGCCAGGGCCCGAGCCCCCTCATTTCCCAGGCGATTCGCCGACATACGCAGATGCTTCAGCGCCGTACAACGCCCAAGCGCCGACGCCGCAGCGCTCCCCGCTCGATTGTATCCAAGGTCCAAGTCCGCGATCGATGTGAGGTTTGGTAATAACGCGACGAACCCTTCGTCGCCGATATCGTTATCCATGCCAAACCGAGATTCTCCGCCCAGCCCGAGACGCGTCAATTGCCCGGCGAAATGTGCCGCGCCCAAAAACCGCGCCCCACGATCGCCGATACGATTGGCGAACAGCTCCAATGCCACGAGCTTCGGAAAGCGCAGGTTGATCAAACCGCGCATACCTTCCGGACCAAGTAGATTTCGGCTGATATCGAGAATTTCACAATCCTCGAATTCCCGCCCCCGCAATCGCGGTATCAATTCGGCGGGTTTCGCCCATTCATTGATCGCAATGCGTTTCATGATGCGTGTTCAAACGCTCGTCTGTTGTGCGGTTCGAATGGTCACTTGACCCAGTAGAATCGAGCCGGCAAACGATTCGAAGCCGAAATAACC
>WBZU01002256.1_pt1 | contig 13495 bp, 14 predicted proteins | sample 5204311 | NCBI WGS metagenome assembly WBZU01 (sample SAMN12344359, study PRJNA552823) | activated sludge metagenome | biome: Activated sludge suspended growth; feature: Nitrification reactor; material: Wastewater; isolation source: activated sludge from nitrification reactor of wastewater...
TGGAGGGGCTGGCGGCCTACAAACAACGGGACTTTGAGAGGGCCTGCGCACGATTCACCGACGCCGTTGCCGTGGACTCGTCGGATGGGCCTTCGCGGGTCTACCTGGAACGGTCTACGAATTATCGGCAGACACCTCCACCCGCCGATTGGGACGGGGTGTACGAGATGACATCAAAGTAAGCGGCGCTGCTGTAGAGGGGGGACGCTGTGACACAACCACGACGATGCTGGATGCTGGTGGTCCTGTTCTGTGCCGGTCTGGTAGCTGGAGGGGCAGAGGCCTGGGCTGAGACGGTCTACGTGCAAGCCAAGACGGCACAACTCCGTTCAGGCAAAACGTCATTGGATGCAGTGGTCGGCAACGTCAAGTATGGAGACGCGCTGGAGGTAGTCGGCCGGGACGGGAGTTGGGTCGAGGTCAAGACGGCTGCCGGCGCCAAAGGATGGATCTTTGCCAACAAGACGTCGAACGCAAAACCTTCTGGCAGCAACGATACCTTAGCGAGGCTCGGACAGAGCATGCGTGGCGGTGACGCCTCGGCGACTACGGCATCAGCCGGTGCCAGAGGCCTGGATAAGGCGTCGGAAGGCTACGCGGATCGAGCCGGGGTGTCCGCGCGGGATCGCGAAGCGGTGGATCGCATGACGGCCTATCAGATCGCCGATCAGGAGGTCGAGGACTTCATGCGGGAAGGAGGGCTTGGCGAATATGCGAAATAATCATGCTGTGGCGGCAAGTCTGCTCGCCCTGTCCCTGACCGTGGCCGGCTGTGCGGAGGTGCAACGTGCCGGGGAAGATATCGCGCGGCAATCCGGCAATCCTCGGCTGGCTGGTGCCATCCATGGCGTCGGTAATGTCGTCGGCAGTCTCTTTCCCATCGGGTATGAGGAAGAATCGTCGATCGGCCAGGCGATGGCGTTGCAGGTGGTGGCCCGTTACGGTGGGGTCGTCGACCAGCCGGAGCTCGTCCGGTACGTGAACCTCGTGGCCAGGACGGTGGCGAATACGTCTGACCGGCCTGACATTCCCTACCGTGTGGCGATTCTCGAACACGACTCAATCAACGCCTTCGCCGCGCCGGCCGGCTATATCTTTGTCACTCGCGGGCTGCTTAAACAGGTCCGGAACGAGGCTGAGTTGGCCGCCGTGTTGGGGCACGAGATCGCACACGTGAGCCAGAAGCATATCCTCGATATTATTCAGCGCAGCAAACGCCTCGCCGGTGTGACCGAGGCCGGCCTGTCCTATGCGACCAGCAACCCGGCTGCCTTCAAGAATGTCATTGACGGGGCCGTCAAAAAGCTTCTCGACGAGGGATTGGATCAAGGGAAGGAAATGGAAGCCGATACCGTCGGCGAAGTCTTCGCCGCGCGCGTGGGGTATGACGCGGAGGCCTATGTCGGGTTGCTGACGCGCTTACGGGACCTCAAGGGCGACGATCGGGCCTTGTTTAAGACCCATCCGAATTTTTCCGCGCGAATCGAGGCGGTGCAGAAAACGATACAAGGCAAACATCTCGTGGCCACCGGCGTCTTGTTGCAGGAGCGGTTTGTCCGCATGACCAAACGCGTCTAGTGCAGGCTGCTGAAGCAGGCCGCCGGCTGCGTTCTCGCGGCGCTCAGGGCCTCGACGTACCGCACGGGTACGCCTCGTCCCTTCGCTTGCTGCGGCCTTGCCGGACGGCCTGTTTGAGCTGCCTGCCAGGTTGCTTCCATCGGCCGCGAGCGGGGTTCTCGCTTCCCGTATGAGCCGTCCTTAGCTCACTGGCCGAAATCGCAGCGTGAAGGTGGTTCCCTTGCCCTGGTTGCTGGTCACGGCCAAGGTTCCCCCGTTATCCTCGACGAGCCGTTTGACGTTCGTGAGACCAAGTCCCGTGCCGTAGGTCTTGGTCGTGAAAAACGGTTCGAAGATTCGTCCAAGATGGTCGGGGGCGATGCCGCTTCCGGTATCCGCTACTTCGATTTCCACATCCCCTTCCGAACTCAGCCTGGTCGTGAGCGTCAGGGTGCCTCGGTCCGGCATGGCTTCCCGCGCGTTGATCAGCACATTCATCAGCGCTTCTTTGATCTGCTCGGGGTCGATCCGAATCATGGGTAGATCGCGTGACAACCGGTGCTCGACCCGGATCTGCTCATGTCCTCCCTGTGCCTCCCATTGCTTGAATGCAGCACGAAGGACGTCTTCCGCGGCACAGTCGGTCAGGTCCGGCGGTTTCTGCCTCGCGTAGCGCAGGAAATCGTGGAGGCGCTGCGAGAGTTTGTCGACTTCGTCGATGATATAGCGGGCCATCTCCTGTCGTATCGGTTCCTCCTGCGGCCCTTCGAGCACGACCTGCGCGGAACTGCGGATCACGCCGAGCGGATTGCGCAGATCATGGGCGAGTGCGGCCAGCAGTTGTCCCACCGATGCCAGCTTCTCCTGCCGGATCAATTCATGTTGTTGCGACCGGATGGTGCGTAGGTTTTCCTCCAGCACCGCTCGCATGGCACTGAATGTGGCTGCGAGATCTTCGATCTCATCGCCGGTTCGGTAGTGGGGCGGCAAGGGCGGAGTCACAAGCGGGGCTGTGTGCTCGGTCTGAGGCGTCGCCAAAGTGAGTCGCAGTCCCTCGGCCTCCCGTTGAAGCGCTGTGAGTGGTTTCACGATACGGTAGCCCACCACAAACCCAAACATGGACAGCACGATCACCAGGCCGAAGCCGATCAGGCCCACGGTCAGCAACAGGGAGTAGACCGGCGCATAGGTCTCCTCCGGCGCCTGGCGGATAAAGGTGTACCACCGGTGGCCATCGAGGCTGGATGGCGTGAGGGAATGGCTGAAGCGCACCGGCGCGGCCCCCACAATAGCCTCGCGACCGCCGTGCGCATCGTCATCCGCGACCAGCCACAAGGGATGCTCCATTGCCAACCGGTTCATCAGGCCGGACGGGATCAGATGCGCAGTGGGCGGCAACACCGGGCAGATCAAGGGGGTGCCCTGGGTGTCGAGGAGCATGGCATGGCCGGTGTTGCCAATGTGGATTGGAAGGATCATGTGCGTGAGCAGGTTGCGATGAATCACGACATCGATCGCACCGATCGCGGCACCGCCTGGTTCGTCGATGATGGGGACGGCGATGTGAAAGACGGCATCGTTGGTCCCGTGATCGGCGGCCACGGTACTTACATAGGCGGTGCCGGGTGCCGCCTGCATGGTTTCGCGCCACCAGGCCTGGTCTTGCTGTTGCGGCGTGGTTGTGGGATCGGTGGAAGCGATAACGAGTCCCTTCTGGTCGGCCACGGTGATACGCGCATAGTGCCGTGATTCGCGGGCCCAGCTGTCGAGAAGGCCTGGGGTAATCGAGCCGGGAACGAGTCGTCGCTTCTGCGGTGCGGAATTCTGTGATCCAGCGTGGCGAGCGTCGGCTGAGGGCCGGTTGGGCGTCTGTGGAGATGCCAGCGTTGCGGCCAGGTGTAGCGCGCGATCGATTTCCTCGTCGACGGCGGTGGCCAGGCGAATGGACGTGGACCGTGCGATTTCCTGGAACCCTTCGCCGATGGCCTGCTTCAGCGTCGCCGTGCTGAAGTGATAGGTCGCCGAGAGCGCGACCATGCCGGGCACGATGCCGACGATCAACAGCGCGAAGAAGAACTTGTTCTGGAGTCTGCCGGTTCGTGCTGCAGGGCGCATCAGCCTTGAGGCTGCGAAAGGTTGTGTTTTGCCATTCGATACCGGAGCGTGTTCCGTGTAATTTTGAGCAGCCGACTGGCTTCGGACACATTGCCCCCGCTCTTGGCCAGCGCCTCTTGCAACATCGTCTTTTCGACCTCCTCGACCGACAACCCCAATGACAGCAGCGACGGCGCGCCGGCCGGCGACGGGAGCGGTTGCGGGGCGGCGGCGGTCAATGAGGCGGGGAGATGTTCGGGCTGAATCATGTCCTGCTTACAGGTGATGGTCAGCCATTCCACGACGTTGTGAAGTTCTCTGACGTTTCCCGGCCAAGCATAGGCGTTTAAGACGGAGAGAGCATCGGGGCTGATCCCTTTGATCCGGCTGCCACGCTCGCGGCGAGCCTGATCGAGAAACTGGGTGAGGATCGGCTCAATGTCTTCCGGACGTTCCCTCAGGGGCGGCATGCGAAGCTGGTAGACATTCAAACGATAATACAGGTCCAAGCGGAACCGCCCGGCCTTGATGAGGTCGGGCAACTCCTGGTTGGTGGCGGCAATCACCCGGATATCAACGGGAACACTGCGGACACCGCCTAGCGGTTCGACGACATGCTGTTCCAGCACCCGCAGGAGTTTCGCCTGGGCCGTCAGGCTGAGTTCGCCGATTTCATCCAGGAACAACGTGCCTCGATCCGCGATCTGAAAGCGGCCCGGCTTGGATTTCTTGGCATCGGTGAAGGCGCCTTTTTCATAGCCGAACAGCTCGGATTCCAGCAGATGTTCGGGAATGCCGGCGCAATTCAGCGCCACCATCGGTCCGTGGGCACGGGGGCTTACGAGGTGAATGGCGCGGGCCAACAGATCCTTCCCCGTACCGCTTTCCCCGGTGATCAACACGGTGGCGTCGGTGGCCGCGACTTCCTTCGCCAGTCGTTTGACGAGCTCCATTTCCTTGGAGACGCTGACGATGCGATCGAACCCGAACTGTTCGTGTAGCCCCGCGCGTAGCGTGCGGTTGTCGCGGGCAAGCTGGCGCACTTGCAGCGCGCGCGCAATCACGATCTTCAGTTCTTCATTGTCGACGGGCTTGGAGATGTAGTCATAGGCGCCCTTCTGCATCGCCTCGACGGCCGACTTGACGGTTCCGTATCCCGTGACGATGAGGACGGGCACGTCGGGCACTTGTTGGCGGGCGGCCTCCAGCACCTGCATACCCGACACGGCGCCCAGTTGCAGGTCCGTGATGATCATGTCGAGCGAGTCATGGTCCTGGATCAGCTGAATGGCTTCATCGCCGGACCGTGCCAGCAGCAACTGGTATCCGGCCGGCTTCAGCACGAGCTCAAAAAGCCGCCGCATGCGCTCTTCGTCTTCGACGATCAGGAGGGTCGGTGCCTGCATGGCCTCATCACCGCGGCAGTGAATTCCCGGATGCGCAAGGACGTGACGGCGTAGCCTACCACTATCGGCAGGGGAGGAACAGTGGGCGAGTTATCGAGGGGCGGCCGGTGGTGGTGCCGGCTCATTGGTCAGCGCCCACGAGAGGTTCCGCTGGAACCCGGCATGTTTGGCTCGCTTGACCGGGCTCTGTCGAAATGTCGCCTGAAACGTTCGCTCGTCCATGCCGGCGAGGGCGCGCAGGTTGGGCGCTGTGGTCAGCGCGCTGGACTGGAAGCCCGGTTCGCTGGTGGGGGTGGCCTGATGGTTGTAGGGGCAGATGTCGAGACAATCGTCGCACCCGAAGATTCGATTGCCGATGCCGCGGCGAAGTTCTTCAGAGAGGCCGGGCTCGCTCCCGCGAAGTTCGATGGTCAGGTAGGAAATGCAGCGTCCGGCATCCACGACGTAGGGTTCGGTGATGGCGCCCGTTGGACAGGCTTGAATACAGAGCGTGCAACTGCCGCAGAGATCCGTTCCCGCTTCGTCAGACTCCAACTCCACGGTCGTCAGAATTTCTCCCAACAACAGCCAGGAGCCGAACTGGGGCGACACGAGATTGGAATGTTTCCCGATCCAGCCGAGGCCGGCCTGTTGGGCCCAGGCTTTTTCCATGACGGGTCCCGTGTCGACATAGGCACGATGAGTATGGCCGGGGGCCAGGGTGCTGAGGTGAGCGACCAGCTGTCGCAGGCGATCACCGAGAATGTCGTGGTAGTCGCGTCCCCACGCGTAGCGTGCGATCCGGCCATTACCCTGCCGTTCATCGGCGCGCTCATCGGTGTAGTAATTCATGCCGAGAGAAATGATGGAGCGGCAGCCGGGCAAGACCGTGGCCGGGTCCGCTCGCTTCTGCGGATCGCGCGCCATCCAGGCCATGGTGGCGTGAAAACCGCGCTGGAGCCATTCGTTCAATCGACCCAGGAGGCTGTATGGCGAGGGGGGCTGGTCTTGAGTGAGGGGAGCTTGCGCGGGAACGAGACTGACCCCGACAACATCGAAGCCCAGGTCTCGCGCGGCCTGTTTGATCTGCGCTGTGAGCGTCAGGGACATCAGGGCTTCGTGCATTCGAACCGCACCATGAACTGGCCGGTGCAATGGCTGGAGTCGCATCGTGTGCACTGGCCGGTAATGCGGGTCTTCCAGTCCGTGCCTTTCTTGTCGAAAGTGCAGAAGGTGCGCCCGGCTTTCGACACGGTGGTCCAGGGTTTGTCCGTTCCGGGAAAGTTGGCGATGACGCAGCCACTCGGGATCGGAACCTGGCATTGATGGGCCGGGTCACCCTTGGCCATGCCGAAGCTACAGGATTGTTCTGTGGTGGCAGCGGAATCAGTCGGCGCCTGCGCTTGGCCGGAAGTCGGCAGGAAGAGCGTGACAAGCAGCCAGCACAGGGAAACACACAGAGACGAGCGATGGAACCGATTCATGCCTGATGTACTCCGGGGAAAAAATCGCATCGTAGCATAGCCAGGCTTTTTGCGGCGAATCATCGCACGTCTGCCCATCCGGCATTGATCTCCGAACGTGCGGATTCTGTGCAGGCCCTGTTCAAAAATCACCTTCCTGGACGGGTCCGTAGGCCCCATGCGGAGCGTAACCTGATGCGGAGTCAGGGAACTCGGAATGGCATGCGAGTTGCGTTATCCCAGGCAATGACCGGCGTACGGATAGGTGCGTGACGAACAGGGCCGCCCTGCGAGGGTGGCGTGCGGTATCTGCGGTATCTAGGGGACGGCATGGCACAGGAAAAAATTCTGATCGTCGACGATGAAGTGGTGGTGGCTGAGGACATCAGTCGCCAGCTCCGTTCGCTCGGGTATACCGTGGTCGGCGTCGTGTCCTCGGGCCATGATGCCATGCGCCTGGCCGGGGAGTTCCGGCCCGACGTGATTCTCATGGACGTCAAACTGAAAGGCCCGATCGATGGTATTGATGCGGCGCGCACGATCCACGCGCAGTATGGGATTCCCGTCATGTATCTCACGGCATTTTCGGACGAGGAGACGTTGGAGCGGGCGAGACAGACGCTTCCCTTGGCCTATCTGATCAAGCCGTTTGTCCGGAGCGATCTCCGGGCGGCGCTGGAACTTGCGCTCTTTCGCCATCGCGTCGCGCGTATCGCCGAGCAACGGGGACGATGGCTTGATGCGGTGGTGCAATCGATGGCGGACGCCGTCGTTACGGTCGATGCGCTGGGCCGGGTTACGTTGCTGAATCCGGCAGCGGAAGAATTGACCGGGTGGTCGCAATCGGAGGCCTTGGGAAAGGCCATTCAGGACGTGATGGTCACACTGGACCCGAACCAGCGCACGCCGGTCTCGCCTCCCGCATGGCATGTCGCGGCGAGGCCACGTCCCTCGCTGTCTCCGGCACGACGGCTTCTGCTGATCGACCGCCGGGGAGAGGAGCGCCTGGTGTGCGAGCGCATGGCCCCGATTCACGATGCGCAGGGAGAGGCGTCAGGCGTGGTTCTGGTGCTTCGTCCTGCGGTGGATCTGTAAGTCACATCCCCGGATCGTACGCGGCCTGGTTCACGCCGTTTCGCGATTGCTCCCTCGACCCTCGCACTCTTCGCCGCCGATCAGTATACTTCAGACACAACCGTTGAAGTCGTTGATGCGCTCTTTTATGGGATCTCGTGTCTGTCGTCTTGGCCTGGTGGTCGCCGGCCTGACGGCGCCTATGCTCAGTACTGTTGTTCCCACCCTGGCGGGCGAGGTGGGGTCTGTCCACCTGCTCCATGCGCTCGTGGTGCAAGCGGAACCAAGCGGTGGTGTGCGCGCCACGGCCACGCTCCTGTTTCCCGGCAATCCCTCCGTGCTCCATTCAATTTTGACCGAATACCGCAAGTGGCCGGAACTGTTCGAAACCAAGATGCGGATGGCGCAGGTCGAGGAGCACGAGGGGCATGTTCTCACCGACCTGTTTATTTCCCACCCGCTGTTGCCTGGCGAACAACGACTGATCTGTGAATCGCAGGTGCTGCCGGGTGGCGGGCTGGTCACCGAGCTGAAGGGGGGCGATTTTAAGCAGTACCATCGGGCCTGGAAGCTTGAACCGGCCGGCGACGGGAGTCAGACGAGAGCGGAATTTGAATTGCTCGTCGAGCCGAAGACAATGATTCCGGATTGGCTGATCGCGGTGGCGATGGAGCGGGAACTCAACGTGCACTTTCGCCTGGTGCGGCAGCGGGCGCTGGATCGGGTTACGAAGGAAAGGTGAACCGGGACAACTCGGCCTTCTCCACGCCCTGTTTCACGAAGGCACTGATTTCCAGGCCGCGTTCAATGCGAAGAATATCGTCGAGCCTTGTTCTTGTGCTGGGATGCAGGGGGACAAACAGCTTGCAGCAGTCCTGATCCGGTTCGATGGATGTGGTGAAGCTTCCGATCTGTTGCGCCTGCTCGGTAATCTCGATCTTATCCATGCCGATCAGCGGGCGGAGCAACGGAAGTTCCGCCGCCTCTTCAACGACAGACAGATTCTCCGGCGTCTGTGACGCCACCTGGCCGAGGCTATCCCCAGTGACCAGCGCCCAACACCGTTCCCGCCTGGCGAGTTCCTGCGCGATCCGGACCATAATCCTTCTGTACAGCACCACGCGAAACGGTGCCGGCGCGTTGGCCACGATCTCCCGTTGAATCTCGCCGAACGGGATGATGTGGAGCCGTGATTCGTATTGGTACGCTGTCAGCAACTGAACCAGCTCCTGCACCTTTTCTTCCGAGTCACGACTGACCAGCGGCCGGCCGGAGAAATGCACGAACACCGCTTTACACCCGCGCTTCATCATGCGATAGGCGGCGACGGGTGAATCGATCCCGCCTGAAATCAAGCAGGCCACCTTGCCGCTCGTACCCACCGGCATGCCGCCGGGTCCTTGAACTTTGCGCGCCGCGACGTGAGCCTCATGTGTGAGTAGTTCGATGTAGAGCGTCAGGTCTGGTTGTTTCAGCTTGACGGATTTTCCCGTGACATCGAAGAGATAGCCGCCGACCTCGCGTTCGACATCCATGGAGGTCAGGGGCAGGCGTTTGTCTGCGCGTTTAGCCGTCACCCGGAATGAATTGAAGGTCTGTTCGGCGAGTTGCCGCTCGGCGACTTGCTTGAGCGGTGTGAGGTCCGGTGCTTGGAGATTCAGCGGGACCGATTCGGTGAGCAGAAAATTCGACACGCCGCAGGTCCGGCGGATTCGCTCAACCACAACCTCGGGTGCGACTTCCTCGGGAATGGTCACCCGGATGCGCCCCTGCAGCGACTCGATCCGCTTGATCTTCAGATCGCGGAGCGCCAGGCGCAGGTTGCGGACGAGCCGTTGCTCGAAGAAGTCGCGGTTGCGGCCTTTGAGGGCGAGTTCGTGGTAGTGGACGATCGCGCAGCGCATGAATCAGCGTGAAAGGTAAAACGTGAAAGGTGAAAGGGATGAAATGGGCAGCACGGGTTTAATCCTTGTTTCGCAAATGGCGAATCAGCCCGCTGAGCATTCGATCGACCCGTTCAAGCATGTCCACGAGACTCTCCAACTCCTTCTGTCCGAGGTAGTCGAGCCGCCGGGCAAGTTCCAGTTGTGTATCCAGCTCGCTCAATGAGCCCTTCGCGATATACAGAAACTGGATAAATTCCTTTTTGGTTTGTCTGGCGGCTCCTTCAGCAATGTTGCTGGGAATGCTGATTGCTGCTCGGCGCGCTTGAGCGGTGAGACCGAACTGTTCCTTCTCGGGGAATTCACCGGTCGTTCTGTAACTGTGCCAGATCAACAGCTGTCGTCCAGGCATCAAGCTGCTTGTGAGGTTTGCTCATGCGCCGGTTCGTTCCGGGCCGAGTCGTTTCACCTTTCACGTTTTACGTTTCACGCGATTCCAGGAATCGTTCGGCGTCGATGGCGGCCATGCAGCCGGAGCCGGCGGCGGTGATGGCCTGGCGATAGATGGTGTCTTGAACATCGCCGGCAGCAAAAAGGCCGGGGACGTTCGTAGCGGTTCCCCTCGACGTAATGATGTAGCCATGCTCGTCCATGGCGACTTGTTCCTTCACGAGGTCGGTGTTCGGGCGATGGCCGATGGCGACGAAGACTCCGGCACATGCGAGTTCGCTGGAGGCCCCGGTCACGAGATTCCTCAGCCGCACTCCTGTCACGATGTCCTTACCCAGGATCTCCTCAACGACGGAATTCCATGCAAATGCAATCTTCTCGTTCTGCATCGCGCGGTCCTGCATGATTTTCGACGCCCGCAGCTTATCGCGCCGGTGGACGATCGTCACGGTGCGTGCGAATTTTGTGAGAAACGTGGCCTCTTCCACCGCGCTGTCTCCGCCGCCGACCACGACGAGGTCTTGGCCGCGGAAAAAATAGCCATCGCAGGTGGCGCAGGTCGAAACGCCGTGACCGGTCAGGCGTTGTTCATTCGGAATACCGAGCTGAATGGCCGAGGCGCCCGTGGCCAGGATCAAGGCCGCCGCCTCGACGGTCTGTTCCCCGTCGATGGTCAGACGAAACGGCCGTTGGGATAGATCGATCGCCGAGACATCGCCGGTCAGGAATTCCGTGCCGAACCGTTCGGCCTGCCCCCGCATTTCCTTCATCAGCTCCGGTCCCATGATGCCTTTGGAAAATCCGGGATAGTTTTCGACTTCGGTGGTGGTGGTCAGTTGCCCGCCGGATTGCCAGCCCTCGATAAGCATGGGCGAAAGATTGGCCCGTGCCGCGTAGATGGCGGCGGTGAGCCCGGCTGGTCCTGAGCCGATAATGACGAGGTTGCGCATGCGCGGATGCTAACACACCGATGCCGCGAGGGAAAAGCGGCGGGTTAGGCCAGTGCGAGGATCTCGCGGTAGAGCTTTTTCACTGCGGCGAGCAGTTGCGGTTTCGGTGTCGTGCCGTCGAGCAGGTAGTCCGCAGCTGCGGCCTTCTGTTTGATCGGCATTTGGCTGCGGATGCGCCGGATGGCATCGGCGCGGGTCAATCCGTTGCGTTGCTTGAGGCGGGCGATTTGCGTGTCGCGGTCGGCAGTCACGACGAGGATTTTCTCCACTCGCGTATCGATTCCGGCCTCGAACAGGAGCGGGACGTCGTAGATGACGACGGCCTTGGGATCGTTCCGCGCCGCCAGTCTGGTCAGTCTGGCCTGTTCTCGAGCGACCAGCGGATGAATGATTTGTTCCAATCGACGGAGTTGTGTCGGATTCCGGAAGACGATGGCGCCCAGGGCTTGGCGATTGAGCGTGCGATCAGGATTCAGCATGGCCTTGCCGAAGGTCTTGACGATGGCGCGCCAGGCCGGTTTGCCCGGTTCCATCACCTGATGGGCCAATGCATCGGCGTCGATGACGACGGCCCCGCAACGTGCAAACATGCGGGCTACGGTGCTTTTGCCGGTCGCTACGCCGCCGGTCAGGCCTACGAGAATCATGGGGCGGGAAGATACCATGGGGTGGCGGCACCCGCAACGAGGCTTGATTGACTTCTCGCTGGTTCCGGCGGTATAGCCATTTACATGACTCACTCAGTTTTTCGAGTTCTCTCTCTGTGCCTGGCCGTCGTGGCCACGTCCGTGACCGGTGTGCTGGCGGAAGAGCCGGCGACAGCTGAACGGCCGCCTCTGGTGGTGGCATTGGACGGATCGGGGCAGTACAGTACGATTCAGGAGGCGGTGGATGCTGCGAAGAAGGGCGACACCATTCTGATCCGGCCCGGTGCCTACCCTGAAGATGTCACGATCCACAGCAAAGAGAATGTGCGCCTGATTGGCGCGGGCATGGATCAGGTGACGATTCTGGGTCGTGAGCGGGTCGGCGTGTTTCATATCGGCAAGTGGCCCTATGGCGCCACCAACATTGAGATCTCCGGCATCACGGTCAATGAGCATGGCGGGCATGCAATGGGCATGTTCAATGGCCGGGGCATCTACTTTCACCATGCGCGCGTGAAGGGCATGTTGTTCACGCAGCAGGTGGAGGATGTACGAATTGAAGATTGTGTCATCGGCGGAAGCGAAACCACGGGTATCCAGTTTGCCAACTCGCAGGCGGTCATGCGCGGGAATTTCATCCATGACAACGACCATGGGGTAAGTGTCGCGGGTAAATCCACCGTGCGGCTGGAGCGCAACGTGATCACGCGGAGCCTGTTTGAGGCGGTGATCGTGAATGATCAGGCGCAGGCGATATTGGTCGGGAACACGTTCGTGAAGAACGGCGGCGGGGCCGCCTTTTTAGGCACGTCTCAAAATGAGGCCTCCGGCAATATCGTGAGTCTCAATACCTATGGCTTTGTCGTGGCAGCCTCAAGCCGGGTGCTCTTCTCCTACAATGCCATGCAGAACTCCGGTTCCAACTACCTCCGGTCCGGGACCCCGAACCAACCGGCGCCCGAACTGAAGCCTGATTCCGATTTGACGGTGGACCCCCGGTTCGTTGACACTGCGCGAGACGATTTCAGGCTTCGCGCGGATACTTCGCTGGTCAGAATCGGCACCTTTCCCTATCTCGGCGCCCTGCCTCCTCTGACCGAATCCCACTAAACGGCGATCAACACAGTACAAATTCAGCGGCGAGCCGGCTGGCCATGGCCGACGAGTCCATGTGCTATGCTTCATGGAGAGCCAGACAGGACGTGGCTCTTGCGTGGCTCAAGAATTGCTGTACTACGACCGACAAGGGATTGGAGGGTAAACGTGGCCAGCTTTCGATTCGATCTCGAAAAACGTAGTACCGACGGGATTCCCAACCTGGCGGAAGTGGAATCCGGCAAGCTTCTTGGGGCGGTGTTGCCCATGTCCGAACAGGCGCAACTCCAGCTGCGGGATAGTATCGAAGTCATCGACTATCTCATGAACCAGGAAGGCGTGATCTGGAGCTAGGGCCTCTGGCCCTTACCGATCCGCCCGCGATCCATCCCGCGTATCCGGTTTCTCGTCGTCCCGCACTCTCGGCTCTCATGTAAGGCCGATCCGTTCCCTTCTCAGCCTCCATGCCCTCAGCGAACGATTCCCGCCCCGCGTGACGCGCTCGGCCGGGGAGTCACTCATCCGAACCCCAGTTGAATCTTTTTGACGCCCAGTGCATGCTGGCGCCGTTTGGCGGCCTGCAGCGGTCTCAAGATGGGAGTCTGTGTCATATGTCGACATCGGATGGGGGGGAGGTTGCACGTCCGCCCTCTGCGGAGGAGCAGCGCCTTGAGGACGATGACCTGCGACGGAAGCATTGGAAACGCTGGGGCCCGTATCTGAGCGAACGGGCTTGGGGTACGGTGCGGGAAGACTACAGCCCGTATGGCACGGCCTGGGAGGCGCTGTCTCACGACCAGGCGCGGTCGAAGGCCTATCGCTGGAACGAAGATGGCTTGGCCGGAATGTGCGATCGCCACCAATTCGTCTGCCTCGCCCTGGCGCTCTGGAACGGCC